>Ga0222633_1001497_pt1 | contig 12200 bp, 7 predicted proteins | sample AntAcemetageno48_FD_179816 | JGI IMG/M metagenome (GOLD analysis project Ga0222633, IMG submission 179816) | Saline water microbial communities from Ace Lake, Antarctica - #48 | ecosystem: Environmental > Aquatic > Non-marine Saline and Alkaline > Saline | place: Antarctica: Ace Lake | collected... | reverse complement strand
ACAGTTGATCACGTGGCAGGATGATCCACAAATTGCATTAGTACTTTTTCTGAGTGAAGGTGATCGCGCATTCTCTGCTGGCGGCGATATTCAAAACCTGTATCACGATATGGTGGAGCACCCCGGCGGACCCTGCCCCTATTGTGATGCGTTTTTCGAGAGAGAATACCGGCTCGACTACCTGATACAGACTTACAAGAAACCTACCGTTGTTTGGGGGCACGGTATTGTGATGGGTGGCGGACTCGGCGTTATGTCTGCCTGTAGTCATAAAGTTGGCACTGAAACCACGCGCATCGCAATGCCCGAAATCACCATTGGTCTTTTTCCGGATGCGGGTGCCACCTATTCATTTTCACAGATGCCAGAACACTATGCTTATTTTCTGGCATGGACCGGTGTCAACATTAATGGTGAGGATGCCAAGCGAGTGGGTCTCATCGACTATCTGGTGAACAACGTCCAACGCGATGACGTGATCAACGCCATCACGTCACATCAGTGGGATGGTGATACAGCAACCAATCTTGATCAGCTGCTGGATACTTTTGCTGCTGCAAGCAGCGATTTCCCGCCAGGCCAGCTCTTGGCACATGATCAAGTCATCAGCGAAACCGTCAGCGCCGCGCTTGCTGCGGACAACCCGGTTGGAGAATTCCTTGAGCAGTGCAAGAACTTGAGTGGTGATAAATGGCTGGACAAGGCTGCAGCGACATTCAAGGCAGGTACACCAGCCACTGCAGCCATCATATACGAGCAGTTTCAGCGAGCGAAAACTATGACCCGCGAGGAGATGTTTGCGATGGAGCTCACCATTGCTGTTCAGTGCAGCCGCCACCCTGACTTTAGAGAAGGCGTCAGGGCTTTACTGATCGAGAAAGACAATTCACCAGCTTGGCAATACACGATGGGCACGGTACCCGGCGAATGGGTGGCAGAACATTTTGTTGAGCCCTGGCCTGTTAACCCGCTCAGCGACTTAAATTAAACGGAGTATAAAATGGCAAATATTGGCTTTATTGGTCTCGGTAATATGGGTGGGCCAATGGCATCCAACCTACTCAAAGCTGGCCACAATGTCCGCGTCTTCGACCTTGTCGAAGCATCACTACAGGCAATTGCCAAAGAAGGTGGTGAATCCTGCGACAGTGCGACAGCCGTGGTCGATGGTGTCGATGTGGTGATTTCAATGTTACCGGCATCAGTACATGTGGAGAATCTGTATCTGGGTGATGATGGACTGCTCACGGCGATTGCTGCAGGCACATTGGTCATTGATTGCAGCACCATTGCGCCGGCGTCATCGCGCAAAGTGTCGCAAGCTGCCGCAGCAAGAAACATCGCCATGATTGATGCGCCGGTGTCGGGCGGCGTGGGCGGTGCTGTCGGAGCCACACTAACGTTCATTGTGGGCGGTGAGGTCGAAGCATTTAACCAGGCCAAACCCGTGCTGGAGGATATGGGCAAGAATATCTTCCATGCTGGTGCGCCAGGGGCCGGCCAGGTCGCCAAGATTTGTAACAACATGCTGCTGTCCGTGTTGATGACGGGCACTGCAGAAGCTTTGCAGTTAGGTGTAGACAACGGCATGGACCCTGCCGTGTTGTCTGAAATCATGCGCACCAGCTCTGGCGGCAACTGGGCACTTGAGGTTTACAATCCGTATCCAGGTGTTATGCAGGGCGTACCTTCGTCAAATAACTACGAAGGCGGCTTTTTGGTGGACTTGATGATCAAAGATCTTGGCTTGGCGATGGAAGCAGCACTCGATACCGGGTCATCGACGCCGATGGGTACGTTGGCGAGGAACCTATATGTTAACCACCGCAAGCTTGGCAACGGTCGCAAGGATTTTTCGAGTATTCAGCAGAGCTTCATTGAAAAGTAGCTTCATTAGACAAAACAGGCGTATCGCAATCTATGTTGCTTTAGTAACGGGTGATACAATTTTTAGCAAGTTTCAGAAACAAAAAACGAGGTGACACATGTCCGCACAACCAACGGTTGAAGTAAACGAAGATGCAAATGAGATTTCAAATATTATTGCTCGCGCACGCGCTGCGCAGGCACAAATTGAAAACTACACTCAAGAGCAGGTAAACCAACTGATCCGCGCCATGGTGTGGTCTTGCGCTCAGCCAGGTGTGGCAGAAGAAATTGCCCAGCACACGTTGGACGAAACAGAACTTGGTGATTACAACGGCAAGTTTCTGAAAATATCGGTCAAGACTCGAGCCGCTCTGATGGATATCATTGATGACAAGTCAGTTGGCATTATCGAAGAAGACATCGAGCGCAACATCGTCAAGATTGCAAAACCCGTTGGTGTGATTGGTGCACTGTCACCTTCAACCAACCCTGAGGCAACGCCAGTGATTAAAGCCATTAATGCTGTTAAGGGCCGCAATGCCATTGTGGTCGCTCCACACCCAAGGGCAAAACTCACCAACAAGATGATCATTGACAATATGCGTGCTGCGCTTGAAAAAATGGGTGCGCCCGCTGATCTGGTTCAAGACGTGGGTACAGTTTCTATTGAAAAAACCAATGAACTCATGAAGCAGTGTGATCTGATCCTGGCCACAGGAGGCGCAGCAATGGTAGGCGCAGCCTACTCAAGTGGTACTCCAGCGCTGGGTGTGGGCGCCGGTAATGCTGTGATTACAGTTGACGAAACCGCAGATATAGCGGATGCCGCCGAGAAGATCCGCATTTCAAAAACGCTGGATCTCGCAGCATCTTGTTCCGCTGACAATTCAGTCATTGCCATCGAATCTATTGCTGACGAACTGGTGGAAAAGCTTATTGCCGAAGGCGGTTACATGGCAAAAGAGGGAGACTATGAAAAGATAGCTGCGGTACTGTGGCAAGATGGCCACCTGAATAACAAGGCGGTTGTCCTAAAGCCGCAGGTGCTGTGTGAAATGGCCGGTGTTGAGATTCCCGCTGATGCCAAGTTCATCATCATGCCTGAAACCGGAACGGGTCCAGAGCATCCCTATTCTGGCGAAAAACTTTCTGTAATCATGGCCTTCTACAAAGTGAAAGACATTGATGAAGCCATTGCGCTTACTAACCAAATCCAGGAATACCAGGGTATGGGCCACTCGTGTGGCATCTACTCAACCAGCGATGACAATATTCTGAAAATGGGCATGGGCACCAAGACGTCTCGCGTCATGGTGAACCAGCCACAGGCTGCATCTAACAGCGGTAACTTGTGGAACGGCATGCGCCAGACATTTTCTCTGGGCTGCGGTACCTGGGGTGGCAACTCTACTAACGAGAACATTAACTGGAAGCATTTAATCAACGTCACCTGGATCTCCAGGCCATTGGCGACACCTAAGGTGCTTCCATCTGATGACCAACTGTTCGGTGATGTGATTCAAAAGCTGGCATAGCAACATCACCACCAAATAAACCCGTAACAGATAACGTCTGTTACGGGTTTGTTGTCTATGGACGACGCGTGACTGTACATAAGTGACTATAGATGAGGGGCTATAAATGGGTGAAAACGCATGATTGACCAACCAGAATACAAGCCACCTGCTGCAGAGCTTGAACACTGGCGCAAACTTGCGATAGAGCAAAGCCGCGGCAAGACACCAGAAGACTTAACGTCTTCAACTGCCGAAGGTATTGATCTAAAGCCGCTGTACACCGCTGCGGACATCGCCGATTTGCCCTATGCCAATACGCTACCAGGCATAGAGCCCTTCATTCGCGGACCTCAGGCAACCATGTACGCTGGCCGGCCGTGGACCATTCGTCAATATGCTGGCTTTTCCACCGCTGAGGAATCAAACGCTTTTTATCGGCAAGCGTTGGCTGCGGGTGGGCAGGGCATTTCCGTTGCTTTTGATCTGGCGACTCACCGGGGCTACGACTCTGATCACGAGCGAGTGTCTGGCGATGTGGGTAAAGCAGGTGTTGCCATTGATTCTGTGGAAGACATGAAAATTCTGTTCGACGGCATTCCGCTCGACAAGGTCTCCGTCTCGATGACCATGAACGGTGCAGTGCTGCCGATACTCGCTGGCTACATTGTAGCAGCCGAGGAGCAGGGTGTTGGTCCCGCTGATCTCGCTGGCACTATTCAGAACGATATTCTAAAAGAATTTATGGTGCGCAATACCTATATTTACCCTCCAGCACCCTCCATGCGAATCGTCGGTGACATCATTGCCTACGCCACAGAACACATGCCCAAGTTTAATACCATTTCAATATCTGGCTACCACATCCAAGAAGCCGGCGCGGACGCAACTCTGGAATTGGCTTATACGCTGGCAGATGGCAAGCAATACATTAAGACTGCGCTAGCCGCTGGTTTGAATATCGATCAGTTTGCGCCGAGACTTTCTTTCTTTTGGGGTATTGGCATGAACTTCTACATGGAGATTGCCAAAATGCGCGCGGCAAGACTGTTGTGGGCACGCATCGTCAGTGAGTTTGAGCCCAAAAACGTCAAGTCAAAGATGTTGCGAACCCACAGCCAAACATCTGGCTGGTCTCTGACTGAACAGGACCCTTACAACAATGTGGTTCGGACCACCATCGAGGCCATGGCAGCCGTGTTTGGTGGTACTCAGTCCCTACACACCAACTCGCTAGATGAGGCGATTGCACTCCCCACTGAGTTCTCATCAAGAATAGCGCGCAACACCCAGCTCATTATCCAGGAAGAAACAGGTATTACTAACGTGGTCGACCCCTGGGGCGGCTCCTACATGATGGAAAGCCTAACCCAGGAAATGGCAAACAAGGCCTGGGCGCTGATTAAAGAAATTGATGAGCTAGGTGGTATGGCAAACGCCATCGAATCTGGCATACCTAAACTCAAAATTGAAGAAGCTGCGGCCCGTAAGCAAGCAAGGATCGACCGCGGTGAAGATGTGATTGTCGGCGTAAACAAATACCAACTGGACACAGAAGATGATGTCGAGATACTGGAAATTGACGACAAGGCTGTTAGGGAATCGCAGATCAATAGGCTGCGTGAAGTTCGCGCGGCGCGTGACGATGCCAAAGTACAAGCGGCTCTCAAGGCCCTAACCGCATGTGCAAAGTCAGGCGACGGTAATTTATTGGCGCTCAGCGTGGATGCAGTCAGGGAAAGGGCAACAGGAGGCGAGATCTCAACAGCTTTAGAAGTTGAATTTGGTCGCTTTAAAGCGCAGGCGCAGACAGTCTCAGGTGTTTACGGTGGCGCCTTTGCTGAAGATGAAAACTGGCAACTCATCCAAAGCGATATCAATGCGTTTGTGACGCAACATGGCCGCAGGCCGAGAATGCTCGTATGCAAGATGGGTCAGGATGGGCATGATCGCGGCGCCAAGGTGATTGCAACAGCATTCGCCGATGTCGGTTTTGATATTGATCTGTCACCTATGTTTGCAACACCGGCAGAAGTTGCCCGTCAGGCAATCGAAAACGACGTGCATGTTGTGGGTGTTTCATCCCAAGCTGCAGGTCACAAGACACTCATACCGGATCTGATCAGCGCACTAAAAGCCGAGGGCGCGGACGACATTGTCGTTGTTGCTGGTGGCGTAATACCGCGCCAGGACTATGACTTCCTAAAAAAAGCTGGTGTAAAAGGTATTTTTGGGCCCGGCACAAAAATACCTGAATCTGCCCGCGATGTGCTGACAGCGATCAATGCATCACATGGCGGTTGAAGCAGAACTCCATTTTCAACTAGAGCAATTGCTAGCTGGCAATCGGCGTAGCTTGGCCAAGGCGATCACGCTGGTGGAAAGCAAGAAGCCAGAAGATCAGGCAGCTGCCCAACAGTTTCTTGAAGCAGCGTTGCCCTATAGCGGCAATAGTATTCGCATTGGCATATCAGGATCTCCTGGTGTTGGGAAATCTACCTTCATCGAAGCTTTCGGGCTGCATCTTATCAGTCAGGGTAAAAAGGTCGCTGTATTAGCTGTAGACCCTTCATCACCTGTGGCCGGTGGCTCAATACTCGGCGACAAGACACGCATGAGCGAATTGTCGCGACACGATGATGCCTTCATCCGTCCTTCTCCGGCTGGAATTACCCTGGGCGGCGTTGCGCAAAAGACAAGAGAAACAAAACTATTCTGCGAGGCTGCAGGTTACGACGTCGTGCTGGTTGAAACGGTCGGTGTTGGTCAATCGGAATACCAGGTTGCGCAAATGGTGGACTTCTTTCTGGTGTTGATGCTGCCAAGTGCTGGCGATGAGTTGCAGGGTATAAAAAAAGGCATCATGGAATTGGCAGATGCATTGGTGATCAACAAGGCAGATGGCGATTCGTTGCAGCAAGCAAAGCGAACCCAGGGACACTACCAATCAGCAATTCATCTGTTCAGTGGCAATTCAAAGTGGACACCGCCAGTGCTCACCTGCTCTGCCCTTGAAGGTCATGGTATCAGCGAAGTCTGGCAAACAATCATCAGATATGAAACCCAATCTCTAGGCGGCGGCCTTAAGGAATCAAAACGAGCACAACAGAATCTGTCTTGGATGAATCACCTTGTGCATGAAATGTTCGAAGCTAAGTTAGCAGGGAACCTGCAATTAAGCAGCGTCAAAAAGAAACTGGAGTTGCAGGTCAGACAAGGTACGGTGTCAGCATTTGCGGCGGCAAAAGAAATTATCGACAATATGTAACAGGTCGATGCCTAGCAAAGTGCCAGTGTATGCCTATCAATTTCGCCACTAGCACTCGTGATACCGAGGCACGCAGTCCGGGGAGCGCCCCAAACCGGTGCGACGTTAGACAGTACGATCACTGTAGATGATAACTAAGTAAGCCCATCATGGAAACGATCAGTCACTCCCCTCGCTCAGATCGCTAGAGAATGCCATTCCGTACGTGTTGGTCAGTCAGTTGATGCGTCCCAACCAGCTTCAGAATAAAAAACAGGATGTCCTGATTGTTTTTCTTGCGACTCGCTTTATTTCTATGCACTATACCCAACCAAGCTCGAAAAGTGCTTGGGACTAGATCTTACTTGTAGCGGATTAGCGCGAAGCTACTCAACGTCTTCTAAACCGATACTTTAAAAGAGATCAATATCGTCGAGATAAATTTTAGAGGGAGAGCCAATTTGAAATACCAAAATCCAACTGCATTGCTATCCAGTAAGCGTTCGATTCGCCGTGCACTGACCGTCACTAGCACCTTAGCAGCCTTTATTATGCCCACATTATCGTTAGCCCAAAACGAGGGTGCGAACGATAATATGGAAGTCGTCACAGTGGTTGCGCGAAATACTGAGGAATCGTTGCAAGATGTACCTGTCGCCGTAACCACCATTAGTGGGGACGCTATGGATGTCTTTCGCATAGACGAGGCATCCGACCTGGTCAGCCGAATTCCGGCGCTTAACGTTTCTATTGGGGGCTCCGGTTCCGGTGCGCAAATTACCCTGCGTGGTGTCGGATCATCCTCGATCTCTAATGCTTTTGATTCCGCGGTTGCGCTCAACTTTGACGGTATTTCAGTCAGTACTCAGCGATTACTGCAAAGCGCGTTCTTTGACGTTGAACAGATTGCGGTGCTAAAAGGGCCACAATCTCTCTATTTCGGCAAGGCAGCATCTGCAGGTGTGCTCTCACTGCGTTCCGCTAATCCCACTGCCGAGTGGGATTATGGCGTAAAAACCTCCTATGAAAGTAAAGAAGAAGGTACCACCTTCGGCGGTTATATATCTGGGCCGATCAGCGACACGCTAGGCGTGAGAGTTGCCGTAGAACATCAAGACATTGATAACTTCGTCGAAATCGCAGCCGGTAATCCAACGGCTCGCCCCGTACGAGGATTGGAAAATATTATCTCTAGGGTGACGTTTCACTGGGAACCCACCAACGACCTGGTCGCTAACTTAAAACTCAACTACAACCGCCAGCGCTCAGAATCACTGAATAGCAATCTGGATATCTTTTGTGCCGATGGTATACCAGATCCTTCCTCTATATTGGGCGGTGCCGCAGTGTTCGCGCCAACACACGATTGTGATATCGGTGATGGTAAATTCGTTGGTCCTGATGGTGATGCGCGGCTCGATACTGTGCCCACAGGTTCGCCAGGCGAAGGCCGCAACATTTCTCTAGCATACAATGATACAGATACCTTTTTTGCTCGGTTGCAGGTGGACTATGCACTTAGTGACACCTTGGATCTCACCGCACTAGTTGGTTATGTGGATCTAGATAATGAGTATAACGACACCTTCAATTCCACTGGCCAAAACCCCGACGGCACTGCAGCAGGATTGACTGCGCCGTTTCTGAATACTCTTAAGCAAAAAACGCTTGAAGTCAGGCTAGCGAGTAATTACAGCGGAGCATTCAATTACCAGATTGGTGGTTTCTGGGAAGATAGAGATGTTGGTCATAAGACGTCACAAAATGCCTTCAACCTCTCCCTACTTGGGGCGATTGGCTTCGGACCTGATCCAGCTACCGGATTCACCTTCGATTGGCTAGCTAACCGACCCATCAAGGCCGACGCCGTGTCTATCTTTGCTAGCGCGCAATACCAGTTGTCAGAAAGGTGGGAACTTTCAGGCGGCGTGCGATGGACTGATGAAGAAAAAAGCACCTCCGTTGGGTTCCCATTTATTCACCCTGGGATTGCAGCAATAGGTCTAACGCCTATTGCGTCTGGATTCCAATCAGGAGATGTCGATTTCCAAGATGATAATATATCGCCAGAGTTAGTCTTGTCCTATGTGGTTAATGACGATATCTCGATTTATGGTGCTTACAAAACCGGCTTCAAGTCTGGCGGTATAGACAACAACACTCTACCACTGGGTGGTCTTGTGCTTAACCTAAATGACCCAGATCCGGCCGTCCGAGAGGCATCCGGAGAAGTATTGCGATTCGCATCAGAGGAATCTAAGGGCGGGGAATTCGGTTTTAGATCTTTGCTGCTCGATCGAAGTTTGCTGCTAAACCTTACAGCTTATCGCTACGTGTTTAAAAATCAGCAGGTACAGAACTTTGACCCAGCCATATTCGCTTTTGACACCACTAACGCCGGTGAGCTCACCACCTATGGATTGGATGTTGACTTTATGTGGACAACATCAATACCCGGACTCTCACTGTCAGGTTCCTGGGCATTCCTAAGTACTGAACTGACTGGCGATCTAATTATCGCATCCGGTGAGAACTTGAAAGGCCGTGATGGAGGTTTCTCTCCGGATCTGTCAGGCAACATCGCTATCAATTGGGAAACGAGTATCAATGATTCGTTAATGTTACGAATCAGCCCGAATTTCGCTTATAAGAGTGATTTCATTGTCGGTGGCGAACCAGAGAAATTTGATGCCTTGAACAATCTGACGGGCTATTTGGTGCAAGACAGCTACACTCAAGTTGATCTGAATGTGTCGCTTTACATGCCTGGTGAAAAATGGCGCCTTTCGCTTATTGCCAGAAACCTCACCGACGAACAGTATTTAACGTTCGCCGGACCAGCACCATTTCGGCCAGCTAATGGCAATGATCAGCTCGTTGGCCTAGGCCGCGGTCGTCAGATCTTTGCTGAGGTGGCCTATAACTTCTAAACTAACGTATTAAGGGGCTCGGCGATCATCCATCGCCGAGCTTTTTTTTGTCCTTTTTTTGCTAACGAAAAAGATCAGCGCGAGAAATGTAGTGGGAGAATACTAGGGATAGATTCCTTATCCCGGTGCCCATCTAAACTGAGCTTTGGTGTCGTTTAGGTTTTGCCAGGCTGTCGCTTTTCATAAAAAGTCCTTAGAACGATTTTTTCAATCGATCAGCCCCTTTTATTATTGCTTACGTCTCGGCGAACTCCGTCGCTTCGGTGGAAGGCATTTGAGTCGACCACCAGATCAGTAGCAACAAGAGCACCTGCACTATCAAACGAATGGATAACGCAGCTTCTGAAACCTCAGGAAATTGATCAGGGTTCAACCACATGTGAATGTTTGCCGGTGTCACAGCCAAGGTTAGCAGGATCAGTCCCCAACCGGCGAGGGACCGAGTCACTGGCCAGGCGATCAGCAGCGCAAGTATGATTTCGATAACACCCGAGATATAGACCACAGGGAGCGCGTAGGGTACCCAAGGCGGCACTATGGCAACAAAGAAATCGGCATTGATGAAATGCGCGATACCCCCCGCAAAAAACCACACGAATACCACTGTTAGTCCGGCGTAGCGAAAATAAGTTTTCATTTTGAATTTATAAATTCATTTTGTTGGAAGTAGCAGTTTAATCATTATGGGATCAGTGTCCCCTGAAGGTCTGTGCATGACGCGGCTATCTTTTTGCTCACACAGCCTTCACTCTAGACACGTCGCCCGGTAGCTACTCGCCGCGGCGAATAACTAGCTCTCGTTGTATTTCTGCGAGTCGCGTTCGACTCATCGTAATGCGTGACATCAAGTAAATAGGAATAAAAAATAGCAATGGTACTGCAACTCCGTCACTGAATGCTAAACGAAACAAGGTGTCCTGGTCGATCGACCCCGGCACAGCTTGTTTCGGCAGGTTCACAACAAAATCTAGAATAAATCCTCCAATTATAATGCCAATACTGCTTGTCGCCTTTGCAGAAAAGCTTAAGCCTGATGCAAACACGCCTTCTTGCCGACGACCGGTTTCTAATTCCTGCTCGTCCAGCAAGTCAGCAACAAGGCTGCCCACCATAATGCCGCATATCGTCAGCAGATAGGCTTGAACAATCGACTGAACAACAAATAGCTGCAACAGCAGTGGGTCACCATTATCAGGCAAGACATCAAAAAAGCGCAGCGCAACCTTGCCAATGGCGTTTACCATTACAATGCTAAGGCATACTTGCAGCATAGAGTTCTTATCAAATTTGATTTGTAAAAAGGGCACTGTAACGAATGCAGCTATCGCACCTAAACCGGCAAAAGCGAACCACTTCAACTCATTCGATGTGAATTCCCAAAAATAAGTATTCATATAGATATCAAACACACCACCAACACCCGCAATGCCGGAGAACATTAGGAACAAGATAAACAATCTTCTGAAATTGGCATTTTTCAATGCCAATAGGACCTCGTCGAAGGCGTTTTTTAGCGTAAATCTTGGCGTCGATGCAATGGGTTGAAGAAGATAGGGGATTTCTTTTTTTGTACCTAGCGCAGACACCAGCGCCCACAAGACCACTAATCCACCTACTACCATGCCGAAGCGAGGATAATACTCACCGTTTAATTGTCCGGCTGGAAACTCTTGGGTATTGGGAAATAGGTACTCCCAGGTAAAGAGAAAGAACATGACGCCACCTACCCAGCCGACGAGGTATCGGAAGGTGATAATTGACGTCCGCTCAACATAGTCGTTAGAGAACTCCGCTGCGATAGCATTCCAAGGGACAATAAAAAAGGTAAATGCAAGGCGCGCGGCAATCGTAAAGAATATTAGCCACCCCAATAGCATGGCATCACTTAGGCCGCCGGGAGGGTCAAAGAGTAGATACATGGTCAAACCAAAGGGTAGCGCCGCTCCAAGCATAAAGGGATGTCGTCTGCCGAGTTTAGATTGAAAATTGTCAGAGAGTGACCCAACCAACGGATCTGATATGGCGTCAATAACCAGCGAGATGGCAATAGCCACAGAAACGAGCGAAGCAGATAGCCCCATGATTTGAGAGTAGTACAATAGCAGGAACGTATTGAAGGCAAAGTCTTTGTGACTATTAACTAGCCCACCAAAACCCTGGAAAATCTTGGTCGACAGTGGCACCTTGCCCTGTCGAACTAACTCGCGACGATACTCAACAGACTCAGTCACAAAACCCTCTTTTGAATCAAATCATCAATCCCATGCCAAGCAAGATCTCACAGAGAATAAGGCAAATAAACCACATCTCCCGAAGAACGGTCAAGTCTGGTAATTGCTGATGTCCATTAAGATGTATGACTCAGTGACCCTTTTGGTACTGCTGAGTTAAATGTCGATCACTGACAATTACAAGATGAATAATACAAACATGTACAAACGATATCGATTCCCGCACTAGGCGCCCCCCAGTAATAATTCAAATTGCCGTCTCGCTAAAACCAAACCTACGACACCTTGGGTCTCGAGGCGGCTTACTTGGCATAGAGCCAATCAGAGCGCGTCTTTCAGTTAGCGAAAGCGGCGGAGGATTTCAGAGAACTTCAGAAGACCATTCAACCCCATGGTCGAATTGAGTTGG
>Ga0222633_1001495_pt1 | contig 12216 bp, 10 predicted proteins | sample AntAcemetageno48_FD_179816 | JGI IMG/M metagenome (GOLD analysis project Ga0222633, IMG submission 179816) | Saline water microbial communities from Ace Lake, Antarctica - #48 | ecosystem: Environmental > Aquatic > Non-marine Saline and Alkaline > Saline | place: Antarctica: Ace Lake | collected... | reverse complement strand
ACCTAAAAGCTGGGCAGTTCTTTACCGTTGATGATGTAAAAGCCGTTGCTAAGAAACAACGCACGCCCATTCGCGAGGGTGACGTGGTGCTGTTTCATACTGGTTGGACTGATGCCAAGTTGGAGTCCGACCCAACAGCCTGGGTAAGTGGCGAACCCGGACAATCAGAGGAAGTGGCACAATACCTTGCTGACCAAAAAGTTGTCGCGGTTGGCGCAGACACCTGGGGTGTTGATGTTGTTCCGTCCCAGGTTGAGAGTCGACCGTTTCAGGGTCACGTCATTTACCTGAAAGAAAATGGTATTTATATTCTCGAGGCGATGAATACCGGACCACTGGTCCGTGATGAGGCGTTTGAATTCCTGTTTGTGCTTGGGCAGGCAAAAGTTAAAGGCGCGGTCCAAATGTTGATCAATCCGACTGCTATTCGATAGCGGACATTGCGATCTATGCAGCGAACCCAATGAAATTTGTATCCAGAAAATAAGCCATGATTTTATGACAAGGATCAGAGGGATCTTATCAACATTTGAATCCTTTGGCTCAACGTCAAAAGATCTCATATTCGCGAACCCTTGGCCTTTACAGTCATACTTGAACCATTTTTAACCACCACAGCATAATTTCACTGACACCCTGATGCCAGTATAGGCGCTTAGTCACATATCCAAGCAGACTGCAATGCTCGACTGTTCTTGAGCGAAAGCGCCAAGCTACGCGGTGCTGGATCAGCAACACTGACTAGAAAAGACTTTACTTTCTTGCTTCGCACGAGTGATTCTTAGATTCCGACAATCGCGTCTAACAACAACACTACGTCGGAAGGATTTCTTCAGCTAGGATCAGTCATCTGATCTAGCAGCGCCGTCGTCTCTATAAATGCTGTTTGCGACGACACCGAACTTATAGGTGTCTCATTTGTTTATGGCACGAACTAACCAGGAGCCGAATTGAAGTAGCTTAGCACTCATCGGATATGAGGCTAAGCCAAAGAGTAAACCACTGCCATTTACGAGTTCGCTCTAGGTCTCAAGACCGAAGGTTAAACCGGCACGGTCAACGAGACGCTTGATTAGCTTGTCGCCCATCGCCGGTGCTGGGGTATAAATACCTCCGGCCAGGTCAGGACAATCATGGATCAAACACAAGGCTGACTCGGCGATCATTTTCGACGTAGATCCATAACCTGGATCCTTATCACCGGTCACAGCGGCTTTTAGTGTTTCACCATTCTCGCCAGTACCAATAAAAAGAACATCATAGTGGCCGGCTTCGCGACTCTCTTTTGAGGGTCCTTCGCCAGGTTGCGGCACATCATCACCTTCCAACGGGTTGGTCGAGGCTACTACCTCAGCAATTGCCTTACCCTGCTCGCCAGGGCCGGTCATCATCATCTCATCGTATTCAAAATCGGTGCCATACATATGACCTAACAGCGCATTTGAACGATGCACATTCTTGGTGTTGATTGCCGCCATGATGAAAGGTGCAACCCAACTGCCCGCCACTTCATCGTCGTAAGGCTTGGTATCTCGAGGCTGCGGGGGTCCAGCAAAACCGTTACTCAGTGAGAATGGGTTACCCAGTACTTTGATGAGTTCAGGGTTTTTCGCTACTGCCGCCATTGTTGCGCCTAAAGACGCTGCGGTACCACCGGAGAACTCTCCTACCATGGCTCTCACCCGACCTCGAACTCTCGGTAAGGTGTGGCCGAATTTTTCAATGGCGGCTTTTTCTAAGTAATAAACACCGAGATCAAAGGGAATTGAATCAAAGCCACAACTAAACACAATCCTGGCGCCAGATTTCTGTGCCGCTGCCGAGTGCGCCTGAATCATTTCATACATCCAGCCAGGCTCCCCTGACAAGTCCACGTAATGCGTGCCCTCTTCTGCGCACAGCGCGACCAAGTCAGAACCATAAAGTTGATAAGGTCCTACTGTCGTGACGATACACACGGCGTTCTTGACCATCGCGCGTAAAGAATCGAGATCGCCAGCGTCAGCGGCAATGAGCGGCGTCTCTTTAGGTGCACCCACTTCATCTCTAACGGCAGCCAGCTTCTCAAGGCTACGTCCCGCCATTGCCCAATTAGCGGTTGGGCCGTGGGCCGCTGCCATATATTCTGCTACTAGCCGGCCGGTAAACCCAGAAGCCCCATAAATTACGATGTCATATTGACGATTGCTGGTCATAAAACTTCCTACTGATTAGAGTGCTTGTGTAATTATAAGGGATTGTCATCCCTATGGTTATGTTGGTCGTATGGTTTCTTCATGAATGTCGATGTACTTTATTACGATGGCGCATGTCCCCTTTGCCGGCGTGAAATGCGCGTTCTTGCAAGGTTAAAAACGAACGGTTTGAAACTCGTGGATATCCATGGCCTCGGTAACAATCATGCGCTGACTAAAGAAATGCCTCCGATAGTAGAGCTGTTGCAAGTTTTGCACCTGCGCCGCGCTAACCAGGAATGGGTCAAGGGGGTGGAAGCAAATGTCGCGGCCTGGTCCCACACATGTATCGGATTTCTGTGGAAACTGTTAATGATTCCCGGACTACGCTGGCTGACCGACAGAGTTTATTATTCCTGGGCCACACGTCGATACGCACGTCTCTATTGCGCAGTTAATCCTGAATCGCCGTCGCAATAATCCGATAAACATCGGCAGAAATGCCGAGTCCAATGTGCGTAGCAGCCACCTCGATATGCTCAACATTGTTAGACTTGTCATCAATGCAGGCTCGCCAAGCAACGACACCATCATTCTTGGAGTAGATGGCGGTAACTTTTGTAGTCAGAGGCACGATTTCTCGCTCGATGATAGCCAGTTCGATCCAATCCACATCGATGCCTTGCGCGCGGTAAAGTGGCGCAACTTGGGTATATTTAGGACCGCCGATAATAGGGCTGCCAAGGGTGAACACCTGTTCTATGCGATCTGGCAAGTCGCGTGCAACTTCTCTGGCGAGGTAACCGCCAAGGCTCCAACCCACCAGAACAATAGGTTCGCCCAGCTCACTGGTATAGCGGTCGACCACAGACACCAACTTATCCATTGTCGTTTGAACATCTTGCACGTTTAAACCCCGACCCCAACCCCTCACATTGTGTCCCAAATACGAAAGATAAGAACGCAACGGCAAGCTTGACGAATCCCCTGCACCAAAACCCGGTAACACCATTATATTTCTTGGGTTCCTTGATTTTAGTGAGGCTAACTCCGGTGCTCGCAGATACAGCTTAGGCAGCTCAAAGGCACTAAACATCTCTTTAAATATGTGTTGCGGTGCAGGTGGTTTAAGTGCGGCCACATGTTTCTCCATTAGACCCGACTTTTACGTTTCGAGTTCTGATCTGGTTCATCAGCCGTTTGTTGTTAGAATTTCGGTCTAGGGTGCTTCGAGGTGAGCTTTGCTAATTTTAAGTTGTCTCGCTTCACCTGGCGCAAGGGTCCAAAAGGATTCCGCTGCTATATTGGCTTGCTTCAGCGCAATGCTGAGGTCGGCAGCGGGCTCGTCTATTGCCTCGTATGTAAGTTGAAAAACGCCAAAGTGGATACTTAAGCTTTGTCGGCTTTTGAGATCTATATGTGCCTGGACTGCTTCGGCTGGGTTTAAGTGAACGTCTGCCATAAACCATCGTGGTTCATACGCGCCGATGGGCAGAATGGCGAGTTCAAAGGGCCCGTACTGTTCTCCATGTTCTTTAAGGTGTGGACCATAGCCCGTATCCCCAGCGAAATAGATCGCCCCCGTTGGTGTATTGATGACGAAAGACCCCCACAGAGTTTTCATTTGATCTGAGATGCCACGTCCTGACCGATGCCGACATTCCACAAACGCGAATTCAATTTCGGCCACAGACTCAGTTTGCCCCCATTGCATATCGACTGATCGGTTTAGCCCAATCTCATCAAGCAGTGTACCGACGCCGAGCCCCGCTAAGACCAGCGGTTGCTTCTGTTGGCGGGCGGAGATTTGCTGGAGTGTGTCTACATCAAGATGGTCATAGTGATTATGGCTGATCAGAATGACATCAATCTCTGGCAGGTCTGACATGGCAACGCCGGGGGCACGAACACGTTTTGGCCCAGCGAAACCAACTGGGCTCGCGCGGTCGCTGTAAATTGGGTCCGTTAGAATGTTCATTCCATCTACTTGGATGAGTGTCGTGGCGTGGTTGATATAGGTCACGACAATCCCTGAATCAACGCGTGCTGCCGGATACCCCGCTATCTCGTTCTCTTGCCATTTGGGCCAGGCTTTTGATTCTCTTAGCGCACCCCAGCCAAGCCCCAGCATATCCAATGGACCCTTAACCATTGGGGTCCGATTCTGGAACACTGAGCCATCGAAATTCGCCAGCGCGTCACCTCGATAGATTGGCGCTGCAAAGCAGCTAGTGAGCAGGACGAACACAGCAACGCAACTGATGACTTTAATATGCATAGCGCATTTTACGTAAACTTGCGTATATGGATCAAAACATTGGCGAGCCAATCAATGTTCATTGGGTTACGCACTGCTTCGGTTCAACTGAACTGTCACGGTCTCAACGCGCAACAGTTAAGAGCGACTCTGCCTGACGGGTAAAAAAGATCTTCTAGCGTTGTTACAAAAAGCTTATCAAGTGCAGCAGAATGCACTAATAGGCTAAATAAAGCAGGCCCCCAACAAACATAAGTAGGTTACGCCAACAATCAGTTCTGTCTTACCTGTTTGTAACTGAGCAAGTTGCGATCTACAAAAGAGAGAAGGCGCTGCTGCAAAGTGAAGATCCAGTGAGGCACACCCATTTCGGTGCCTCGGGCCTTAAGATCAGGGTGATCAGCCAGCATCGCTTCAAACGGACGCTGTTGAGCAGGATCCAGTTCGACAATGAAAACATGATTGCCAGCGTCCAATTCATCCTCAAATCGCTTGTAGTGCACGTTAGGTCTTTGGATCCCAATCAGGCCCCCTTCCCAGGTACAAAAACCAAAAATGACAATGGCCAGAAAAGAAAACGGTAGCCACCCAACCGCTTGCTGCCAGCCCATGAAGTAGACCAAACTCATTATCACAATGACCGCAAAGGCGCCAAATACGGCACCAACAATACCGGAATGAATCGCATCGTTGCGGAACAGAGATTTCACAGAATTAAGGGGCTGGTGTTCCGCGAGCGCCGCGTCATCGTGACTTAGCACATGTATGCGGGAGCGGATGATTCCACTTGATTCAAGCTCTCGCTCAAGCAGTTCTAGGTCGTCTAGGTTATTGCTTACAAAATAATGTCGCAGTGTGCTCATGACTCTATCCTTGAAATAACGGAATTTTTTGCATCTCAATGGTCGAGTGTAGGCCACTGGCGTCGGGCTTCAATAGCGCAGACCCCGATCATCTAAAACGGTACAATTTAAAGTCCCTAGCGTTCTATAGGATTGGGTAACTCAGGCTGGCTCAATTGACTGAGTCTGCGCCCAACGAGCTTCTTTGGCCGATCATTTCAATTACGTTTGCTTCCAAATCGCTGCCTAGCGGTTGAGCAGATGAGCCGTAATGAAGCACTTTTGCGCCATCTGCGCTTACCAGGTATTTGTTAAAATTCCAGGATGGTTGATCTCCACTAGCCTTGATCAGTCGCTGGTAAAGGGTATTGGCGTTGTCACCCCGCACTGAACTCTCCGCCATCATTGGAAAACTGACGCCATAGTTTACATAACAAACTTCCGCTACCTTCTCCTCGTCAGAAAACTCCTGACGAAAATCGTTCGAGGGAAACCCAACAATGACCAGATCGCGGTCACGGTACTTCTGGTTCAAGGCTTCCAGTTCCTTAAACTGGGGAGTAAATCCACAGCGACTGGCGGTGTTGACCACCAACAAAATTTTACCTTCGAAGGCTTCACAAAAATCCACGGTGTCCTGGGAGCGCAGTTTCCTCGATTCGAAATCCAGAATAGGCGGGCAGGCTGCAAACACAGGAGCGGCTGGCAGAGTCAGCAATGAGAGAGTCAGCAATGAGAGAGACAGTAATGACAGCGCCAATGAACGAGATAGCAGGCTGGTTTGCATGGAAAACTCCATTAGGTCAATTTATGTAGAGTAGGTTACGCACTGAATCGACATTCAGCTCAACTGAACTGTCACGGTCTCGACGACGTAGAACACATCTTTAGTGGTAAGTAATCAGATTATGTTATCGATATTTAAAAGGGACCCTGCCCGGCGTATGAAAAAAGACTATCAACAGTTAATAGAAAAGGCTTATCAAGCACAACAGAATGGCAACATTCGAGGCTACAGTCTGTTGACTGCTGAAGCTGAAAAGCTCAAAGCCAAAATTGATGAGTTGAACTAGGCTCCAACGCTTTTTTACACTAGTGTGTCTTCAGATATTCCGTAGTTTTCTACGGCTTGGTGCCGCCGCACAACATTCCAAGTAACTAGCTTTTCTCGGCATGAATGGCGCGGACAGGTAACGGCTTTGGACGGACAGAAAAATCAGCCGGAAACTGATATTGCGATGGAATGCCCCCTTGACGCTGTTTGACCATCTGCTCTTTACTACCTTTCCCGTGGTCGGCGTTACCATCATAAATCGCAACCAGCTCGTCGCAGGTCTGGGCTATATACGCATCTGCTAGTGCGTACTGATGATTACGCGCTTCGTTAGATTCACCACTAATGTGGCTAGCCAGCGTCTCGACGTTGCCAAACCGGGTAGGCATTTCGTAGTAGTTTTCAGCTCTGCCCACCAGGGTTTTAAACTCTTGCAATGATTCGTCGCTTGAAAAATCTGTCTGGTACAACTCATAAGGTAGAGGCAGAGAGACGTGTAATACCAGACCCATTTGGTCCAGGGCTATCTTGGCAAACATTCGATCGACGCCTTCTGCAAGTGGCGATACAAGCACAATTTTTCGTTCTGGATGCTGACCGACTATCTGTTCAAGTACTTGCTTGATATCAGTTTCGTCTACCTCCTGCCGGTCTAGCTTGTCGGCCCGGTGTCCTGTGACACCGATGTAGAATTCACGCTGAATTCCCAAACCGAGGCGTGACCTGAGCATCTCAGGCAAGGCAAATATCGCTCCAATTTGCGCGTCTTGTTCTGAGGCTTCCATTTCTTCCCAGGGAATGTTGTAGGGATTGATCTTTGCACCATCGATCCGCACGGAGCCATGTTTCCAGCCCTCGTATGTCGCATTCGCTCTCCAGCGGTTGTGTTCCATTCTCGCCAGAATTTCTGCTTCGGCGCGTGTGAATTTGAAAAATTCGTCCTCACTCGTGGTGAAGCGGCAGTTGATCGCCCGTAATTTTGCAGCGAGATGATCCGCCTGAAGCCTGCTACTTTTTCGTTGCGGTTCAGGTAGTGACTGCCAGGACTTGAGAGAGGAATTCAACCGGTCGTTTGAGCTGATATTACTGCGTCGCGCTAGATATTCTTCATGCATGGCTTGCGCTAACTCATCCATCCTGTCACCCAAGACGTTTTCGTAAAAAAGAATCTCATCTAGCATACCAAATGGAAAGATTCCGTCGGGAATCTCAGGCTCGTTCTCGGTTGCTTCAAGCAGTTTAGCCAGTCCCGTGGAACGTTGAACCCGAACATTGATGGGTGCATTGCAACCTTGCCGTTCAATCAGAATTGCTCTCAGCATCAGCGCCAGTTCGAGGTTCTGGTCATCTCTTGGCAGACAGATCACATGTTCGGTGACGGTGCAGAGTAACTCGCTAGAGATCGCATCTAGCTGCAGCGGTAAAAGGTAAGGCATCTCTATTTGATCTATCTGACACAGGGTTTCGATGTTTGGATGAAGGCTCATCAATTCTTGTGTTTTTTGCGCGACATTATTGTCAAAGATTGAAAAGCGCAGCTTCGAACCGTTCATGAAATGACACATGCGTACAGCTTCAATCAAGATATGTTTACCGAGAGTATCAAAGCCAAATACAGCAATGTGTACTTGCGACTGACCAAAATACTGGGCAAATCGGTCAGGCGGGTAATTTCGAAGCAGAATTCGCGCTGTCAGTTCGAACTCGCTGAAAAAATCCACCTCTGCCACCTGCTGATCGGTATAGAACTTGGCGTAGTGTTCAAGCAATGAACTGATTCGAGTTGCGTTCACATGCAGATGAATGCGAAGCCGATTGCCTACACTCTGCTGCTGTTTCGTTAGGTACTCCCTGACTGTGAGGGCGATTTCGACACTGTCGCCATCATTGCCACAAAAAGTGACCAGATGCTTTGCAGAGACTGCACTTACTGCACGTAGAGATTCATCTACAAGGGCATCACCGACGACAACTGATACACCGTCGTTGCGCAGCCGTTCGATCCAGGGGTTGTCGGGATTTCGTTCAAGGACAACAACCCGATGCGCTCCTTGGCAAGTCTGTACAAATTGTAAGCCCCGCTCACTCAAACCTACTACAATAATGTGATCACGCCAGAATCTAATAAAGGTATTGGTTACGCCAACCCAGGCACCCCTGGTGAGTAGAATGAGCAGGCCAGCAACGGAGACAAGCGGCGCGAGAATCCGAGCAAACTCGAGTTGCCAGGGCAAAGTGACGTTCAGGGTCCAATCACCTTCTAGACCAAACAGCATCACAACTTCGTAGAGTACGCTGGAAAAATCTAATCTGAACCGGGCAGGAGACAGATCGTACTGACCCCATAGTCCCAGAGCCAAAACTAGAAATAGCGCAACAAATATTGCGATGTTTTGTCGCATGGTTTGTTTGCTCCCGATTGCCTAACGGCCAATATACGGCGGATCGGCATGGCGGTCTATGGTGTTTCCCTTATACGACTGACGAAAGTCGCAAAAAGTTTAAGTATTTGTGTCTTTGAATAAAGCAAATATCAAAATTTTAATCTCTCTAGACATCTATCAGTCACCAGAATTAGACTGGGAAATGCGAGCGGGGCGCCGTATGCTAGGCAGCCATGAAACCTAGCCTCAAAGACCTACCAAACTTCCTCCAGCACTCTCTGAGCAGCAACGACTCCGATTTTCCACAGAGCTTTAACCTCGACACCAGTGAATTCCGGCTTCCCGCCCGCGGAGTACTGGAAGTCATTCCCGGCAAGGGGCTAAAAAAGGAAGTGGTGATCTCCTGCGGTATCCATGGCAATGAGACAGCACCGATTGAAATAGTTAACCATCTAGTCAGCGATATCCTGGCCGGTCAACAGGCAGTGAACTGTCGAACGATGTTCATTATTGGCCACCCTGAAGCTATTCGAGGTAGCAAACGGTTCGTTGATATCAACCTGAATCGACTGTTCTTTCAACAAGAGCATCAACAAGAGCATCAGCATCCCTATGACCAGGCTATGGAGCTCGAGCGAGCAGAAGTTCTCTCTCGATGCCTTGAGGGATTTTTCATTTCACCGTGGCCAAGGTTTCACTACGACCTGCACACCGCCATTCGGGATTCTGTGCATCGAAAGTTCGCGGTGTATCCCTGGCGACCGGCGAGTGACTGGGACCCTGTTCAGATGGGCTTTCTTGCTGACGGAGGAATAGAGGCAGTACTTTTGAGCCACAAACCAGCTTCGACATTTTCCTATCACTCCACATGTCATTTTGATGCGACTGCTTTTACTCTCGAACTCGGAAAAGTGATGCCCTTTGGCGAAAACCCCATGCAGGAATTTGCAGCCATCGACGCTCAACTAAGGTACCTACTTGAATACTCGGGCTTCCCTGCCCCTTCAGGCCAACAGCCGCACCTTTACCAGGTTGTCAAAGAGTTAATCCGGCCAAAGGGAGAAGGTGTTGTGCTCAATGTTGAGGACTCTGTAGCCAATTTTACAGATTTTCCTGCGAACACGCTGATTCTGCAGGGAGGCGGTGCTGATTACCGTACCAGCAACGACGGAGAAGCGATTGTTTTCCCCAACCGAGAAGTACCAGCGGGACAACGAATGGGGCTTATGGTTGTGCCCATTGAGCGGCCCAACCCTTAAGCCCTGCTTTCGAGTAAAGAGGTTCTAGATGATCAATTTTGCAACGCGCTACTCCGCGACACTCACAATAGAGCTCTTTACTTTAGTCTTCAGTGAGCTTGATGTTGTGTTGCTTGACACCTTTCCGCATCGTGCTGGTGGTAAACTCATACGGAACCACTCTGATTAGTTACCAGTTGAGCACGCTGCGCAAGATCTGCTCCCAGTGACTCTACATACCGATAGTGTAAACCCTAATTGTACAGGTTCTTCTCAGGATGCCCGTATTAGGCATAACAAATGTGGAGTGAGCCAATAATTGAGCGCTAAATAGCTGGTATATACGACTGAGCGTGTAACATTGATTGCACTTCATCTCGTTGATCGAGCGCTAACATAATGATCAGGTCACCCGATTCGGCCCAACCTATCGCCTCTAGCAGCGCTTCGGTTTCCAGTTCAAAGTGCTGGATCTGATCAGGCGTTGCACCCAGTTCAAGAAATTTTTCATGAATGATGTTAAACACTTCACCATGCTCACGACCTCGATGATAATGCGCGAGTTCTGATACCAAAACTCGATCGAGACCAATCGACCAGGCCTCAGTCACCATATCTTGAATCAGAAGGTCTGGACGGTCACCGGCTTGAGCGAAGGCCAACAATCGACGCCTGGCAGGCAGCGCGCTAGCCATTTCAAACAAGGCTTTGATGGCATGCGGATTGTGCGCAAAGTCTACCAGGACACGGACATCACCTCGCTCGTACAGGTTGCAGCGGCCTGGATTATCATGCTGAGTCATTTTCAACAGGCCGGCAGCAATATCCTCAAGATTGATGCCCATCGCATGAGTCAAGGCTGCAGCCGCCAACGCATTCGCGACATTGTGGCGCGCCGCACCAGACATTGTGATGGGCACATCAGAGACGGGGCAGATCGTTTCCTGCTGATCGCGTGTAAGCTTCATCAAGTCTTTGTCACGTAGGACAAAGGCCTGCCCACCAGCCGCAAGATGACGCAAGACCACAGGGTTATCATGAATCAGACTGAACCAGACAATTGTGGCTCTGTAGTTCTGCGCCTTATCCACAAGCAGTGAGTCATCTGCGTTAAGAATTAGTACGCCACCAGAATCCACAGCGTGACTCACCACCCACTTAATATCTAACAACTCTTGCAGGTTGCGCGATCCAAAATCTCCCAGGTGATCGGCTGCGATATTGGTAATTACTGCTGCGTCGGCACGCTCAACACCCAGACCGCGACGTAGTAGCCCTCCTCTTGCCGTTTCTAGAATAGCCGCCGTCGCATCAGTTCGGCGAAGAATAGCTCTTGCTCCCCCCGGACCCGACCAGTCGCCGCGATCAATAATTTCATTGTTGACCGCAATCCAGTCGGTGCAACTCACACCAACATCCATGCCGGAATTTTGCAGAATAAATTTCGCCAGGCGTGCTGTCGTAGTTTTGCCGTTAGTGCCGGTAACAATGCCGATCGGCACATCATGAAACTTCGACCAGTCAAGACTAGTCTCGCTGGGCAGACTAGCCATCGGCCAAGTTTTGGAGCCAGAACCGAGCCCCAGCGATAATTCATCATCATCCCAGAGCAGAGTCACTCCTTGTTGGATCGCTGCTACCTTCAACTCTAATAGCTGTGGATTTTGTTCATCCTCAAATTCTTTTTCGACATTCACTTTGACTGTGTCAAACGCTGGTGGAGGCTTATCAATTAGCTCTGCTTCAATGCACCGGTAGGCCCACTGATTGACTTCTGAGGCTGCATAAAGCGCATCGATGGGTGCAGAAAACGCAAGGCTCAACCCGCCGGTTAACGGTCGCGAGGCAAACTCGACGTCTTTCCAGCCGAGGATATCAGCAGCTTGCTGGACAGCGCGCTGCCAGGACTGGATCACCAGCGCAACCTGCCTAGGTTCACACTGAACATCTAATATGGCACCAGGTGATGACATCAGAAGATTAGGTCCAGTCAGACGCCGGGCATCAAGAAACTGCATCACCTAATCACCCGCTTCGCGAGCGATTCGAACACCCCGTTCGTCCGTGATAATTTCAACGTCATCACTAAAATTAAATACATCGGAATCTGGCAGATCGACTGCCGGAGTAGTTTTTTGTTCTTTCTCCGTTGCAGCGTTGCCAGAGTTGAAGTAAATAATTTGTTTCCACGTGCGCTTAATGTTATCAGCCAGCACTAACAATAAATCGTCCTGCCCAGCTTTACTCAGCATTGCTTGAACGGCCAC
>Ga0222633_1001492_pt1 | contig 12244 bp, 17 predicted proteins | sample AntAcemetageno48_FD_179816 | JGI IMG/M metagenome (GOLD analysis project Ga0222633, IMG submission 179816) | Saline water microbial communities from Ace Lake, Antarctica - #48 | ecosystem: Environmental > Aquatic > Non-marine Saline and Alkaline > Saline | place: Antarctica: Ace Lake | collected... | reverse complement strand
AGAAGGTGCAAAGATATTTAAAAAACTAAAGGAGGACCCCAGAGCCTTGGTAACAGGAAAATTTCTTATGGACCTAGAGCAAACACAAGGACTTCCACTGGCTATGTCAAAAAAACTAGCTAAAAAGTTTGACATTCAAATCTCCCCGGAGGCCCTAATGGAGTGCAAAGAATTACGAAAAAAACACCAAGACATATCACGCAACGGAGCAGAAAAGAAGTTCAAAGGAGGTCTCGAGCAAGACACGCCAAAAATTCGCGCCCTGCATACGTCTACTCATTTAATGTTGGCGGGGTTACGAAAATATCTTGGGGATTCAGTGTCTCAAAAGGGTTCTAATATTACCCAAGAGAGAACGAGATTTGATTTTACCTACGGGGAAAAAGTTTCTCGAGAAATTCTTGATCAGGTAGAAGAATATGTGAATAAGGCTATTACCAGTGGTGCCAAAGTTGGGGTTCAGTTGATGGAAAAATCCAAGGCCAAAGAAGCAAACGTGGTCGGTTCCTTCTGGGAGAAATACCCAGATACGGTCCAGGTTTACAGCATTACAGATAGTGCTGGGACCATATATTCAAAGGAATTATGTGGAGGCCCACACGTAAATGAATTAGCTGACATTGGGAAATTTGGAGCCTTCAAGATAAAAAAAGAAGAATCAAGTTCAGCAGGGGTGAGGAGAATTAAAGCAGTCTTAGAATAATATGTTTACACCTGATTTCAATAAAAAGTTTGATGAAATAGACGGCCTTATTCTTGAAAAAGAAAATATTCGCAACTATGATGAAAGTTCAGCTATTTTATTTTCTGCTTTAAAACTTGGTGAAGAATATGGAGAATTATCTGAATCAATTCTAACTTTTCTTGGTCATCAAAGGGAGGAAAAAATCAAAGACTTTAAGAAAGCGGACTTGGGTGAAGAAATTGCTGACGTACTCATTCAGACGATGGTACTGGGGCGACGTTTGGATATTGATGTGAAGAGCGCAGTCTCCAAAAAATTAGAAAAAATAAAAAACCGATTACAATAAAAACCAGATAGCATCGCTATCTTGTTTTTGGTATACTAAACTTATGAAAAAATCATTTGAGTTCTTTTTAGTCCTTATTATATTTTATGGAGTGTACGCTGCTTTTACTAAAATAGCAGCAATGCTCTTTGTAGATGATCCAAAAGAGTTCTTGGTTATTATTATAAGCCTTATTGCTGCTGCCTTGTTACTCGTGCTCTATTCCTCAGTTGTTTCAGGTGAAGCAAAGAAAAAGATGGAAAACAACATTGATAAATTGGAATCTGAGATAAAAAATCGTGATTCAATTATTCTTGAAAAAGATGCTGCTATTGAGAAAGCCCAGTCTTTCAAAGGTGATCTGATTGCAGAGGCAGAAAAGTCCCTCTTGGAATAATACCCCTTGTGTATAATTAATTATGAATAAAAAAGTATCGACAAAAAAATACACAATCATTTTTGATATTGATAGTACTAGTATCGCTGGTGCTGTTGTTGAATATGCCTATAATTCAGATAAACAACTTGTGCAAGCACAAGAGATTTTTGGATTACGAAAAGATATGAGCAATGGACAGGAATATTCTTTTGAAGATTTTTTTAAAAAAACCCTTAAAACCTTTGAGGAAGTTGCACAAAAGGTTCACCTGCAAGCCCTTTTTTCCTTGGATGAGGTCTATGTAAATCTCTCCTCTCCATGGATGAGTTCCCAAAAGCGTAGCATTAAATATACCAAGAAAAATGAATTTATCTTTACTAAAAAGCTCGCTGATGAGTTGATTCAAAAAGAAATTGATCAGCCTTTATCAAAAAATGTTGATTTCTATAATCACAAGGTAAATCTTTTCGATCGGCACACGGTTGGTGTCTTTGCCAACGGTTACCCAACACGCAACCCTCTTGGGAAAAAAATGTTCGACTTGAATATCCAGTCACTGACGAGTGTTATTTCAAGTCAAACACAAGAGGCTTTTGAACATGTTGTTGAGCGTGCTTTCCATCGTAAGCCAATTTTCTTATCAAATACTTTTGTAGCCTATAATGCCTTGGTGAATACTCTTCCTGATCAAGACGACGCCATTATTGTTGATATTAGTGGTGAGCTGACAGAGCTTTTTGTTGTCATGAGCGATCACTTGAAACACATATCCTCTATTCCAATCGGCGTGAATCACCTGATACGTGACCTGTCTCAATCTCTCTCCCTCCCTTTCCTTAAGGCCCGTTCTGCTATGAATATGCACCAAGAAGGAAAACTTGAAAAAAAATATACTAAAAATATCCAAAGTCATTTTAAAAAGAGCTTCAAGATTTGGCTTAGAGAATTCTACTCAATGTTGGATTCTTGTACTGCCGAAGGATTATTGCCAAGCACTATTATCCTTTGTGCACCCGATGATTTAAGTTTATGGATGGAGGAACACATCCTTGAAAGTGACGAATTAAAAATTCACTTTCATGGAAACCAAAAAATATCCCTCGTGCACTTGCAAGACCAAAATATGTATTCGTCTGATTATTTATTTAGAGATAGTGAAATCGCAGTCCTTGCTGGTTTTATCGAACGCAACAATATAAATAACACAGGCAAAAACTAGGCATGGCTACTGCAAGAAAAAAAAGAATGGACAGTATTCGTCCTTCAAAAAAAACAACCTTAAAAAAAAAGAGCCAAAATGAAATAGATTTAGGAACCGAGGGTGTAGTATTAGAATCTCGTGAACCGGTCCCGGCAGAGACATTCATGGTTAAAAAGAAAATAAAGACATCTTTTAAAGAGTATGCACGAAGGCATTGGTTTTGGCTGCATTATGTTATAAAAATCCTTTTTCTCTTTGTTTGTTTATTTTTTGTTATGAACTATTTTGATAGAACTGATATTGTTGTGTCCCCACATGTAGCGTACAAAGAAATTGAAGACAGCGTATTTATCTATAAAAACCCCAAAGAAGGGCAGTTAGGTTTTGACATTATTGCTCTTAGCGAAAATATTTCTGAAAGTCTCGTTGCGCAAGGACAGCGGGAAAAGAAATCAAAAGCAACAGGAACAGTCGTGTTGTATAACCGTTACAGTAATGAACCACAGCGATTATTGCCAGAAACTCGATTTCTATCTGCTGGAGGTCACGTCTTTAGACTCTCTGGAGGTGATCTTATTATACCGGGAAAGACTGACGATTCGCCGGGTTCAATAGAGGCAACAATTCTGGCTGAAAAAGAAGGCTCAGAATACAATATTGATAGCACTGATTTTACTCTTCCTGGATTTAAGGATGCAGGTTTGATTGAGAAGTATAATGGTATATATGCAGTTTCCGTTAAAAAATTTCACGGAGGGTTTGTTGGTAGTGAACCTTATATTACAGAAGATCAAAAGTCTGAACTTGAAAAGAAATTAAAAACTGAGCTATTGCAGCGTTTGCAGAAAAATATTAACCAAGAAAAAACCAAAGATTTTATGCTCCTGAAGGATAGTGGAAGGGTGGTTTTCAAGGATTCACAAACAACCTTTGAAGAAAATGGCACGGAAGGAGAGATCACTCAGGGCGCTACTATTTTTGGTTTATTAATTGGTTATGATCAGTTAATAGAGTACATCAAAAAAAACTACTTAGATATTCCAGAAGGAGAAGAGGTTTCCTTTTGGGAGGAGCAATCTTTTGATCTTGCCCTCACGCACAGCGATCTGTTTGACTACACAACGAGTAACCAGTCCTCAATAAGTATTGTAGGAAAGCCATTTTTTAGTTGGGATGTTGATGTTGATCAACTTAAAGAGTCTCTTTTAAGCAGAGACAAATTAAACACAGAGACTCTTTTAAAAGCAAATAACAGCATCGATACTGCAGAAATTAAAATACGACCATTTTGGAGAAAGACTATTTCTGATGAACTCGATAGAATACGAGTCGAGATTATAGAATAAAACCTATCTGGGACTTATTTGCTCTGTTAATTGAAATATCTTTACGATTTGACTAAAATATGCTTTCTGTTAATATTGTCCGTATCGCATGAGCAATAGTGAAAAACAAACTAAAATTGGCGTAGTGGTGGAAAATCTTCCAAATACCATGTTTCGTGTTCAGTTTGAAGGTGAAGAAGAGTTACATCTTGCTTACCTTGCTGGAAAAATGAAATTATATCGCATTAGAATCCTTGTCGGTGACAAGGTTGAAGTCCTTATTGACCCATACGGTGGAAAAGGGCGAGTTATTAAACGACTCTAGTACCTCGGTATTTTTTCTATGTTTTAGAGCTCAAAAACATAGATGTCCAAGTGACCTAAAATCACAAAAACATTTTAATATATATGAAAGTAAAATCTTCAATTAAAAAACGAAGTCCTGATGACAAAATTGTTCGTCGTAAAGGACGTCTATACCTTATTAATAAGAAAAATCCACGAAATAAAGCCCGACAATAATATCGGTCTGTTTTTCGCGGTAATTAACTATAATTATTAGCTATGAGAATTTTTGGTATTACCATCCCAGATGAAAAACAAATACAATACAGTATGACTGTGTTGTTTGGAATTGGACTTTCTCGCGCCCAGGCAATTTGTGCCCAGGCAGGAGTTGATCCAGTATCTAAAACAAAAGATGTCTCTGAGGCTGATGAAAAAAAGCTTCGGGATATCATAGAATCTCTTACTTTAGAAGGGGATTTAAAACGTGAAGTAAGTCAAAACATCAAGCGTCTGATTGATATTGACTCATATCGCGGAGGTCGACACACTCGAAAGTTGCCACTACGTGGTCAGCGAACAAAAACTAATAACCGAACCAAGCGTGGCGGAAAGCGTCAAACTATGGGTTCAGGACGAAAATAGTATGGGAAAGAAAAGAATTGTTAAACAAAAAGGACGAACAATGGACAAGAACCTTAAGTCTCGTTCATTATCTCGAATCCCTAAAAAGAAACTTGCAAAAGCACTTTTGCATGTTCAGTCTACTTATAATAATACCAAGGCACTTGTTACTGATCTTGATGGAAACGCCATCATGTTCTCGTCATCAGGAGCTTTAGGTTTTAAAGGGGCTAAAAAAGGTACTCCTTTTGCAGCTGCAAAAGTAGGAGAAGTCCTTGGGGAAAAAGCAGCCCTTATGGGAATCAAAGAAGTAGAAGTTATTGTTAAAGGAGTAGGTTCAGGTCGTGAATCAACAATTCGTGGTTTTGTATCACATGGAATTGAGCTCACACGTATTCAAGATAAAACACCTGTTCCATTTAATGGTCCTCGTGCCCCTAAGGCACGTCGAGTGTAATTTAATTTATTATGGCAAAGATCAAAAAATATAAAATTGCACGAAGACTTGGTGCTGCTGTGTATGAAAAAACACAGTCACAAAAATTTATGCTTTCTGAGCAGAAACGTTCAAAAGCAAGAACAGGACGTCCAAAGCGACCTACCGACTACGGAATATCATTGATTCAAAAACAACGCGTTCGTTTCTCTTATGGAGTTTCTGAAAAGCAGTTTCGAAATTATGTAAATGATGCTCTTGCAGCTGCAAAACTAGGAATGGTTCCAGCTGACACTCTGTTCAAGACAATCGAAACACGACTTGATAATGTTGTGTATCGATCAGGTATAGCAGGTACTCGAGCTTTTGCACGTCAATTGACTTCACATGGTCACATTCTTGTTAACAACAAGAAGCTTGATGTACCTTCGTATCTTGTTAAGAAAGGAGATGTTCTTTCTATTCGAGAAGGAAGCAAATCAAAACCTGTTTTTGAGGAATTAGCAAAAACATTAGAGGCATCAAAGGCGCCGTCTTGGCTTGCTGTGGATGCTAAGAACATGACCGTAACCGTAACAGGAGAACCAAAGAATCCAGACGCTTTCTTTAATTTCCAGGCAGTTATTGAGTTCTACAGTCGGTAATAAGGAGACCTATATTTATCACATTAATTATTTCAACGTACCATTATGTTTCACCAACAAATAGTTTTACCTAAAAAAATGAATGTCGTTTCAGAAGACGGCACAAAGGGAGTTTATGAAATTGAAGGCTTGTATCCTGGCTATGGACACACTCTTGGAAATTCATTACGAAGAATTATTCTTTCTTCATTGCCTGGAGTATCAATTACTGCCGTAAAAATAAAAGGAGCAGACCACGAATTTGCAACCCTTGATGGTGTTAAGGAAGATGTTCTTACTATTCTTTTGAATCTGAAAAAAATCCGTTTCGCACTCTATACAGAAGGGGAAGTTGTTCTTAAGCTTTCAGTAAAGGGTAATAAAAATGTAACAGCTGCTGATTTTGAAACTACAGGTGGTGTTGAAATTATGACGCCTGAACAAGAAATTGCAGACGTTACGAGTAAAACTGGTTCTCTTGATATTGAGCTTACTCTTGCAAAAGGAGTTGGTTTTATATCGAAGGAAGACTTTGTTGATGCCCCGAAAGGAATCGGAATTATTCTTGTTGATGCTATTTTTAGCCCAATTAGAAAAGTTAACTACGAGGTAGAAAATATGCGTGTTGGAGATCGGACAGATTATAATCTTTTGAGGGTTAACCTTGAAACAGATGGAAGTATTTCTGCAAAAGAGGCTCTTGAGCAATCTTTGCAGATTATGATTAATCAGTTCCGTAGTATCTTGGATTTAAAACAAATCGAAGACATCAAGGCAACACCTATTGACCTCTCAGAGGACAAAATTGTAAAGGTATCAGAGGTTCCAGAGGTAGATGAAATCGACGAAGAAGAACGGGTTGAATTATTAAAAACACGAATTGATACGCTTGATTTTTCTGCTCGAACTGAGAAATCACTCAACGAGGCTAGTATTCGTACTCTTGGTGGAGTTGTTCAAAAATCAGCTGAGGACTTGTTGGCTCTTGATGGCTTTGGACAAAAATCACTTGAGGAAGTACTTGAAACACTTGCAACATTCAAATTGAATTTAAAAGATAGTAAATAAAAGATTATGAGACACGGGAATAACAATCGAAAATTCGGAAGGAAGGCAAACGTACGTAGAGGGTTCATTAGATCTCTTGCCGTAGCATTGATTACCTACGAAAAAATCAAGACGACTGAGGCTCGTGCAAAAGAGTTGCGTCCATATATTGAAAAATTGATTACCAAAGGGAAGTCAGCAGATTTATCAGTACGACGTTTAATTCGGGCACGACTTGGGAACCAAGAAACTCTCTCAAACAAGTTGGTTGATGATATCGCAGCGCGCTATATTGACCGACCAGGAGGGTATACACGAATTACTAAATTGCCACAGCGAGCAGGAGATGCGAGCCCAATGGCAGTCATCGAATTTGTATAATTATTATGGCTACAGAAATAAAAAAAAGAGAATATACTTTTGACGCACAAGACGCTAGCCTTGGTCGGCTTTGCACTGAAATTGCTACGGCACTTCGAGGTAAAAACGAACCAAGCTTTCAGCCTAATATTGCACCAGAAGTAACCGTCACAGTGAATAATGCATCAAAGGTATCATTAAATAGCTCTCAGCTCGATGCTGAATATAAACGTTATTCTGGATACCCAGGAGGTCTTACTCACGAATCGCGAGAACATATGATTGAACGAAAGGGATATCAAGATGTTTTCGAAAAAGCGGTTCGAGGAATGCTTCCAAATAATCGCCTACGGGCAGTGATGATGAAAAACCTCATCATCAACGAATAATATTATGGCAAAAGATACAAAATACATTGCAGCTATTGGACGTCGAAAGAATGCAACAGCACAAGTACGCATTACAGCAGATTCTAAAATGACTTACGTTATTAATGATCGTGCTCTAGATGACTACTTTAGTGTTGAAGAATTTCAAAAAGTAGTTCGATCTCCTTTTGTTGCTACAGAGCGGAAAGATGATTTTCATGTTTCAATTATCGTACGAGGTGGAGGAATATCAGCACAAGCTGACGCTATCCGTCACGGAATATCTCGAGCATTGATTAAATACAATGAAGAACTTCGACCTCTCTTGAAAACTGCAGGATATCTGAAAAGAGATCCTCGGCGTAAGGAGCGTAAAAAGCCAGGATTGCTTAAGGCACGTAAGCGTCCAGCATGGTCTAAACGATAATAAACAAATAAATAAATTTTGTTTAAAAAGAAAAATACCGCAAAGGTATTTTTTTTAACTTGATTTCCTTGGTATGATTTAATTTTATTTAAATCTGTATGTGTAATAATATAAACTATGAAGTTACTCTTTACCACTCTTGCCACTATTCCATATTTAGTTGGTTTCTTCCCTTATTTAAAAGATATTCATGATCTAAGGGTTAAACCCCATATTGTTAGCTGGTTTGGTTGGGGTTTGACAACCCTGTTGGCATTCTTTGCAATGAGCTCAGATATTTTTAACTGGGCAGCTTATATTGTTTTAATAAATTCCATCGCATGTTTTTCAGTCGTTGTATATTCTCTTTTTAAAAAAGCTGCAGTGATAGATTTTTCTCGCCTGGACATAGCTTTCTTTCTTTTTGGAATTGTAGGAATTATTTTATGGCAAAGCCTAGATAATCCAGACCTTGCTATATTATTTGCCATTTTTGCAGACTTAAGCTTCGGAATACCAACTTTTTTTAAAGTTTACAAGGATCCAAAATCAGAAACACATTTGCCTTGGTCTATGTCTGTGTTCTCTGGTTTTTTAAGTCTCTTCGCAATTTCCTATATATCGTTTACGGAAATCGCCTACCCTGTTTATCTTTTCCTCTTTGACTTGATTATTTTTCTTGTGATTCTTGGGTATATAAAAAAATCAAAAAAAGTAACATAACCTGGTTGCTGGATATTTTTTTTGGTATAATTATATTAACCTATGAACACAGCAGACCATAATCCTAGCGATTCAATTATCAATAAAGCATTTCACGTTGAGCAAGATTTTCAAAAAAAAGTAGTCTATTATCAAAAAAGTGTAATACACAGATTCCCTTTTATCTTTTTGGGCTTATCAACTTTTGGTGGGGTAGCGGTCTTTTATGGATTCGAGAAGATTATTGAACAGACACCTTTCCTAGCCGATAAACCCGTACATATTTTAATAATGGGTTTTGTGATTCTCTTGCTAACAGGGGCCTTATATCGTAAATTGCAATAAAAAAGCCTAGGGCTTTTTATTTTTCCATAAACTTACTTTGCAGCAGGTTTTCTGTCTCAGTATCGATTTTGTCGCTTACTAAGATAATAAGCTCCTCATGCAAGCCCATATCTGCCTTCATATTAATCAACATATGCTCAAGTGGGTAAGGTGAGATCCATAGAGAGCTTTTTAATTGAACGAACTGGGCCTTTTTAAGAATATAGCGCAAAGCGTCTTGGTCTTTCTTTCGTGAGTCTGGTATATCTACAATGACAATTCTCCAGTATCCATCCCATTGAGTAGTCACAAGGTGATTCTGAGAAGAGAGCTTGATGCTGCGAAGTTTTTGACGTCCTGTATTAGTTAAGGACAAAAAAGATGATTGCTCTGTTTCATGTGATTCAATTACCTCATCATTAATCATGTTTTTGATGGCTCTATTAATGGCATATTTTATTTTGCTATTTCCCTCTTCACTGTCTGTATTTTGGATAAGTTCAACATGGTCGTTGATATCAGAGTGGCGAATGGCTTTTTTGCGAATGAGAGCATTCAAGATAATTTCTTGGATACTTTGTTTTTTCTTTTTCATGAGTGTATTATAGCAAAAAGAACATTATTTACAATAATTTCATTAAAATGAAAAACTTGTCAAATCAATTTAGTTCGTGTATTATAGAAACATAATCGTTAAATATATATATTCATATGAGTGATACCAAAGAAAATAATCAAAATGATGATGAATCCTTTGTAGATGATATTGAGCTTGAGCTTGAAGAAGATATTCTCGAAGAATCAGGTCTTGAAGATAAGCTAAAAAAGCTTCGCAGTGACCTAAAGACCGAAAAGAAGCAGTCGCAGGAATACCTTACTGGCTGGCAAACAGAGCGTGCTTCTTTTGCTAATTATAAATCAGAGGAGGAAAAGAAGCGTAAGGAGCGTTTAGATGTCATGAAATTGAACCTCGTGTCAGACTTCTTCCCTGTTTTAGATAGTTTTGATATGGCCTTTTCCAATAAGGAGTCATGGGAAAAAGTAGAACCTGCCTGGCGTAGTGGTGTAGAGTATATTTATACTCAGTTTATCAACGCTCTGGAGGGCTATGATGTAACAACAATTGATAATCTTGGTGTCGAGTTCAACCCAATGTTACATGAACCTGTTGAGCATGTAGTTGTTACGAATAAAGATGATGACAACAAAATAATCACGATCATTCAAAAAGGATACCAGTCTGGTGAACGTGTCCTCAGAGCAGCAAAGGTAAAGGTGGGTAAATTCGAAGAATAGATTTAAAAAAGAATTACGAGAAACTAATAAATAATAATATGTCAAAAATTATAGGAATAGATTTGGGTACTACAAACTCAGCAGTTGCCATTATTGAAGGAGGGCAACCAAAAATTATTGAAAACAATGAAGGGAACCGAACAACACCCTCAATCGCAGCTATTGGAAAAAATGGTGACCGTTTGGTAGGAACCTTGGCAAAACGCCAGGCAGTAACTAACCCAGAAAATACCGTCTTTGGCGTAAAACGATACATGGGTCATAAATTCTCTGATGAAGCAATTCAAAAAGATGTAAAACATTCTCCTTTTAAAATTTCAAAAGGTGAAGGAGACTCAGTCTCAATTACTCTTGGTGGAAGTGACATGCGACCAGAAGAAATTTCAGCCATGATCTTGAAAAAAATTAAAACTGATGTAGAAGCCAAAACAGGTGAAAAAATTACCGAGGCAGTTATCACTGTTCCGGCATATTTTGACGATGCGCAACGCCAAGCCACCAAGGATGCAGGTAAGATTGCTGGGCTCGATGTAAAGCGAATTATCAACGAACCAACAGCAGCAGCCTTGGCATATGGATTTAACTCTAAAAAAGATGAAAAAATTGTTGTCTTTGATTTTGGAGGAGGAACCTTTGATGTTTCAGTACTTGAGGTTGCTGATGATGTTGTAGAGGTTCGCGCAACAGGTGGAGACGCTCATATGGGAGGTGAAGATATTGACCGAGCTATTATTGATTGGATGTCGACTGAATTCAAAAAAGAATCAGGTCTAGATGTCACCTCTGATGTACTTGCGTTGCAACGTCTAAAAGAGGCTGCAGAAAAAGCAAAACACGAGCTATCTAATACTAGTGAATCTGAAATTAACATTCCATTTATCACCTCTGGCGAAGCTGGGCCAGTACACCTTCTTCTAAAGCTTTCACGTGCCAAACTCGAGGAACTTGCGGCACCCTTTGTTGATAAATCAATTGAAATCACTAAAAACGTTTTGAAGGATTCTGGATTTAGCTCATCTGAGATTAATGAAGTTATCCTTGTAGGAGGTCAAACACGAATGCCAAAAATCTTTGATCTTGTGAAAGAGCTCTTTGGTAAAGAGCCAAATAAATCTATTAACCCAGATGAAGTTGTTGCTATGGGAGCAGCAATTCAGGGTGGTGTATTACAAGGTGATGTAAAAGATGTATTACTACTGGATGTTATCCCGTTGTCGCTGTCTATTGAAACCATGGGGGGAGTTGCTACTAAACTGGTAGAAAAGAATACTACTATTCCAGCATCTGCTGCACAGGTATTCTCGACAGCTGTTGATAATCAGCCTTCTGTAGAAATTCACATTACCCAAGGTGAGCGGTCAATGGCAAATGATAATAAGTCTCTTGGACGATTTATCCTCGAAGGGATTGCCCCTGCAGCACGAGGTATTCCTCAGGTAGAGGTGACCTTTAATGTTGATGCCGATGGAATATTAGAAGTTAGTGCCAAAGATAAGGCAACCAACAAGGAAAATTCTATTCGCATCGAAGGAGGGTCAAAACTCTCTGACGAAGAAATCAAAAAAATGCAGCAAGACGCTGATGAAAATGCCGATGCAGACAAGGAAAAGAAAGAGCTTGTTGATGTTCGCAACATGGCAGAATCTATGATTTTCTCAGCTGAAAAGTCAATCAAGGAGTATGCAGATCAAATTGATGAAGAAACAAAGACAAAGATTGAAGACGCTCTGAAGGCCCTCAAGGAGGTAAAAGACACTGATGATAAAGAGGCTATTGATAAGAAAACAGCAGAGTTATCAGAATCAATGCAGAAAATTGGAGAAATTATGCAGAAAAAAGCAGCTGAATCTGAGGAAAA
>Ga0222633_1001491_pt1 | contig 12250 bp, 15 predicted proteins | sample AntAcemetageno48_FD_179816 | JGI IMG/M metagenome (GOLD analysis project Ga0222633, IMG submission 179816) | Saline water microbial communities from Ace Lake, Antarctica - #48 | ecosystem: Environmental > Aquatic > Non-marine Saline and Alkaline > Saline | place: Antarctica: Ace Lake | collected... | reverse complement strand
AACATGACCGACGAGAAGCTGGCACCACTGGTAGGCATCTCACGAGCGACATTTCATCGGCGCCGCCATGCCGGGCATTTAGAGCCGCCTGAAAGCGAGCGAATCGTCAGGTTCGGGCGACTGATGGGCCGCGCGGTCGAGGTCCTCGGCGACGAGCCGGCAGCACGCGAGTGGCTCAAGTCGCCAGCGGTTGCATTCGGTGGCGAGACGCCGCTGTCATTCGCAGACACAGAAGTGGGTGCCCGGGAAGTCGAGTATCTACTGGGCCGCCTTGAGCACGGCGTGTTTTCGTAGAGATGCTGTGTCACCGGATCGTGAGTCCGCGCTGGGCCGACACGGCGCTGAGCGGGGAAGGTGCCCGACTTTACGGAGGTCGATGGAACTCGCCAGGTCGCCGGTGCATCTATGTCGCAGGATCCCGTTCACTCGCGGCGCTGGAAATGCTGGTCCACTTAACCGGGTCCGCCCGCGGTTCGGAGTGGAGTCTTCTCACCATCGAGATACCCGACAAACATGTCACTGAGACCGCCTCTCCCCTGCCAAACGGCTGGGATGCGATGCCTCCCGGAGAAGCTTCCCAATCCGTTGGTGACGGTTGGCTCGAAAAAGGATCGGCACTTGCGATGAGAATCCCCTCCGTCGTCATTCCCGGGGAGACCAACATTCTGGTCAACCCCCTCGCCCCGGGATTTGATGCTGTAAAAATCATCGAGCGGCGGACATTCCAGCTCGACCTCCGGCTCGCAGGTCAGTCGTAGACAGGTGGCTTTCGCAACGCCTTGTATTCAGGCCACACTGATACGGCGGCTCTCGTATTTCGGCCATTCCCATTCCGGACAGACGGGACTCTCGGCCTTCACTTCTTCGTATTTCTCCACCATCATCTCCTTCATTCCCTCGAAGCGAGCAGTTTCAATTTTCTGCAAGTCCGCCGACTCGCCGATGTCGTCGCGAAGGTTAAACAACTCGAAGCCCATCAATTTTGCTTCACGGTTGAATTCGATGTCCTCCGCAGTGATCCCACCACCGGGTTTGAATTGGGGCTGGTCGATTCGTGCCACCAGCTTCCAGTCGCCTTCCCGGATGGCGACTTTTACATCCCCTTTGGATCGGAGGAAATGCCAGTAAAGCGGCGTCGTGCGATTAAGTGTTTCCCCGTCGAGGAGTGAAACCCAGCTCGCTCCATCAAGTTTGCGATCCTGCGGAGGCGTCACTCCAGCGGCTTCGCACAAAGTTGGGAGAACATCGACGCCGCAGACAGGAACATCGCTGACAGAGCCCGCCTCCGTTTTCCCCGGCCAACGCAGTAGCCCCGGCACGCGAATTCCCCCCGTCATGGATATAGCCTTTCCTGGCACGGAGCGGTCCGGCTGATCCGTAGGGGTGCTTCCCCGTCAAGGCGGGACCATTGTCACTGGCGAAAAGCACGACGGTATCCTCGCGGAGATCGAGATTGTCCAACTCGGCCATCAAGCGACCGAACCCCGCATCCATTTGGGTGATATTTCCCCACAATGCGCGTTCGGCAGGATTCTCTAAATTTTTATAAAGGCGGGAGAATCGCTCAGCAGTGGCGACAGGTTCGTGCGGTTCGTGATAGCAAACGAAAAGGAAAAACGGCTTTTCCGTATCACGAACGCGAAGCCAGGCAACCGCCTCATCGGTGACCAGATCCGCAGAATAACCTTTCGTTGGTCCAACCGGAATTCCGTTGCGGACGAAATTCCATGGGTTGCGATGATTGGGTAGGGCGTTGTTTTGCGCAGAAAAGCAATGATCGAAACCGTGGTCGTCGGCGAGAACGACCACGAAGTTGGGTGGAGAATCAGACGCGGAAATTGAAACCTTGAGGAAAATAACGGCGAAAAGGAAAATGCCACGCATCGCGAAGTTCATGAGATGATACTCACGGTACACAGAAATTGCGTCAAGGCGCGTTGACGCTCCCGACATGACAGAACGCTCAAATGAGAATCCCGAAGATTACAGGCATCATCAGACGACGCTTTCTCCTCAACTATCGAGTTCGTCCCGAAGTAATTGAGAAAATCGTTCCCTCTCCGTTTCGGCCTAAACTCAAAAATGGCTATGCCGTGGCTGGCATTTGCCTCATCCGACTGGAAAAGATTCGACCAGTCTACGTCCCTTCCGTGTTTGGCATTTCGAGCGAAAATTCTGCCCACCGCATCGCGGTTGAATGGGATGAGGAAGTTGAAACGAAAGAAGGAGTCTTTGTTCCCCGCCGAGATACCGACTCGCCGATTAATGCCCTTGCGGGAGGCAGAATTTTTCCGGGTGTGCATAGACGAGCGAACTTTCAGATTTCCGACAACCAGGGAAAAGTCGCGATGAAAGTGACGGAGAGAGGCAGCGAAAAGTTGCTCCTCGAATTCGAAGGTGAAGAGAATGGTCAATTCCCGGCCGGTTCGATTTTTGAGAATCTCGCTGAGTCATCGGCCTTTTTCCAGTCGGGCCGTATTGGCTATTCTCCACGGACCGACGGATTAAAACTCGAAGGACTCCTGTTGAAGACGATCGAATGGAAAGTGTCACCGCTTTCAATCAGCAAGATCCGCTCCGCCTACTTCGATGACTGCACACTTTTCCCGCCAGAGACGATCGCTTTTGATCACGCCCTGTTGATGCGCGACGTCGTCCACGAATGGCACTCGGAGCCGACTATTGCGACCGGATCCACATTCAACCGGGTCAGGTCCACGGCTCAAGAAGGTTAAGTCACCAATTTCCGACGGAAGTTTTGGCAAGTTTCGTGACTTCGCGGATGGTAAGCGCACACTCGAAACCATCTGACTCTTGAGCATTGTCCTAAAGAAGAAAAAATTCTACCCGGTCAGCAATCATCTTGACGAGTATCTGCGCAAGTATCAGCGCTCGCTCGAGATCCCCGTGGTCTACGAAGAACTGCATCGCTGGTCGGAATTATTTCCTCTCTTCGATCGTGAAGGGAACGATACGCTTTGGAAGACGGTCCACTACGAGCCGTCGATCCGCGAGGAACTGAACCACAAGCTGATCCAAATTTATTCCATGATCAAGACGAACGATGTCCGGGTCAGCGACCACCTCGTCATGGAGCGGGTCGACTTCTGCGACTTCGGAAACTCGAGACCGTTTCGGGTTCGAATCGTGAATCAGTTCAACGACAACTACGACCATTTCTACGTGAAGGTCGCAGACGCGTCGCGCATCTATGGGCTGGAGCTGGAACACATTCTTTCTCCCAACCGCATCAACTACCTTGTCAATGGCAACACTCTGATCGAGGAGCACATCGCGGGTGTGCCGGGCGACACTTTCATCCGCGAATATTTCGACCGCGAGGAGACGAACCAGGTTCGGGTGGCTAAAGAATTTGTAAAGTTCAACGAACGCAGTTTCATCCGTTTGCTCGGGGATATGCGCAGCTACAACTATGTCGTGGACATCACGCCCGACTTCGAAGACGCGCAATACCGCGTGCGGGCAATCGACTTCGATCAGCAGAGTTACGAAGGCCACAAAGAGATGTACTTGCCGCAGTTTTTTGAAGAAAACGAGAGAGTCGTTCAACTCTGCACGGACAAGTTGAACTACCAGACGATGCGGCAGTATCAGGACGAAGAGCGAACGATGATCAATCGCCGCTGCCGGTTGGCGGATTCACGATTAGGGCGATTTTGGGAGGCGATCTGTCCGGATGAGATCGCACCTGAGGAGCACGTCTTGAAATTGCGCAATGAGCTCAACGAATACCACGACACCAACACATTTTCTGATTGCGAAACGATGGGAGCGCTGGTGAAGGCGAATCTGGAAGTGTCTCTCGCGAAAACGGATTTCTGATAGGACCATGTCAGACACAAAACACATTCTTCGCGCATTCCTGCGAAACAGCTCGCAAGTCGGGGCCATCGCCCCAAGCTCTCCGCAACTGGCCGGCCTGATGGTGGATTGGCTCGACTGGGATTCGCTGGATTGCGTGGTGGAATATGGTCCCGGCACGGGAGTTTTTACCGAAGCGATCGCGAATCGGCTCCCTGCCAAAGCGACATTTTTCGCGATCGAGCGAGATCCTGAGTTGGTGAAAATCGCGCGCGAGCGCTGTCCAGATGTCGATGTACGAGAGGATTGCGTGACACGAGTCGCTGACATTTGCAGCGAGGCAGGCATCGAAAAGGTGGATGCTGTGATCTGCGGATTGCCATGGGCGAGTTTTTCCAGCGAACTGCAGAACGAGTGCCTCAGCGCGATGTTCGAAGTGCTGCCTCCGGGCGGACAGTTCGCGACATTCGCTTATTGGCAGGGTCTGGCGCTTCCTGCCGGGCAGCGTTTCCGCCGTTATCTGCGGGAAAACTTTTCGTCGGTGAAACAGAGCAAGACGGCTTGGCAAAATTTGCCGCCGGCCTTTGTCTATCGCTGTATTCGCTGATCAGGCATTGGCCTCAGCGACGACATCTTTCATTTTCTCCAACCCGGTTTTGGCACATTCCAGCGCGGGCATTTCCCAGTAGGTCTTATTGAAAACCTCGAGAGAAAGAGCGGGATAGGCACCCACCTTTTTGAACATCCTCAGAATCTCGACGACGGGAGCGATGCCATCGCCGGGGAAAACACGGTCGCTGTCTTTAATCGTATCGCGCGGGGGATCAGCGGGATAGTCGTTCATGTGATAGCACTGGATCGCCTGTGGCCCCATCATGAGAATGGAGTCGAAGGAGCAACCGCCTTTGTAGGTGTGATAGACATCTCCGAGAAAACACGCGTTCGGATGCCCGGCGCGAGCGGCCACATAGAGAGCCTTCTCGACGGTGCCGATAGTGGGATTGCCTCCCCACATTTCGACTTGAGGGGCGACGCCCATCTCCTCGCCTAACTCCAGCAACGCACGGTAGCGTTCGGCGGCATCATCCAGCGAGATCACTTCGTTTTTGCCAACGCCGGCAGGCGGAGCCGCAATTCGCTTCCCGCCGAGTTGAGAGATGGTATCCATGTCCCGCTTAGCCTCCTCGAGACCAGCGGCCCGCGTATCCGGATCATTGACGATCCATTTGGCAAAGCCAATGGCGCTCTCGACCGTGAGCCCATTGTCATCGACCCGCTTTTTGAGATCAGTCAGTGTGCCTCCGCTTTCGGTGTATTCGTTAATGCGGCGAAACCAGGGCTCGATGGCGTCGTATCCGGCCTTGCCTGCCACGTCGATTTCTTCGGCAGCATCGAGTTCCTGCCCACGTATTGTGGACATATTGAGACAAAGCTTAAACTTTTTCTCACCTGATTCATCAGCGACGGCAGCTCCGGTGGAAACTGCGCCGAGGGCGAGCCCTGTGCCTGCGAGAAATGAGCGTCGGTTGGTAAAAATGGATTCTGCCATGACCGACTGTTGCCATTTCCCGGAAACGGAATCAACCTCCAACCGTCGCATGATCGAGGTTGTCCCCCATTGTCTCCAGCTTCGCGGTCGGATCGTCCACTGCTATGCGCTGCTCGAGCCGGAATCGATTACGCTGATCGACGGAGGGTTCCTGACCATGACACCAAAGCGGATCGCAGCGGAGCTGGAAAAAGCGGGCCGGAACATTTCCGAGGTATCGCGCATTCTACTGTCACACGGCCACATCGATCACACACTCAATATTGCGGAGCTAAAACGCCTGTCCGGAGCGGAGGTTTGGGCCCCTGAAATCGACGCCAACCACATCGCGGGAAACTACCAATACAAAGGAATTTCCAGAGTCTGCGGATGGATGGAAACTGCTACGCGGCGAATGTTCAGCTACGAAGCACCGGAGATCGACCGGTGGTTTTCACCGGGGGAGTGCCTCAATGTCTGGGGCGGACTGGAGGTGATTCCCCTACCCGGACACACGCTCGGGCACGTCGGGTTTTACTCAGGACAGCGCAGACTGCTTTTCGCCGCCGATCTGTTCGCGAATTTCTACTATCATGCCAAACTCCCACCGCCGTGGTTCAACGTGGATCGCGCAGCCATCAACGAGAGCCTGAAACGTGCCGATGCGCTCGATCTTTCGGGCGGTGTACTGGTGAGTCACTGCCACCGCGGTAATCCTGCGACACATCGCCGGGATTTAGCGAAACTCGCAGCACGGGTTTAAATTTTAGCAACGCACTATAATTGACTGAAAGAACTGTGGTTCTCAAACGTCTACAAGGGTAGAACCGCTTCTATTGATGAGATTTTTTCTGACTGCTATTTCCATTTTGACCCTAATCACCTCCCCGGCGTCGGCCGAAGGGTTGGCGGATATTCTCCCGGAAAAGCTTTTCAATGCCAAGGGAAAGAAGGTCGACGCATCCCTCCTCGAAGGGAAGTACGTCGGGCTCTATTTCTCTGCCCACTGGTGTCCTCCGTGCCGCGCGTTCACTCCACTGCTGGTCCAATTTCGCAATCGCCATCTCGAAGACAATTTTGAGGTGGTATTTGTCAGTTTCGACGACTCGAACACTGAGAAGCAGAATTACATCCGCAATGCTGGAATGGAATGGCCTTCGATCAAAGGAGCCGATTCCAAAACTGCGAAGAAGCTGGCGCAACGCTTTCAAGTCGAGGGATTCCCCTCGCTGATAGTTCTGGACCCCACTGGAAAAATCGTCTCTCTCGATGGCAGATCAGACGTAATGCTCTCCCCTGAGACTGCCCTAGAAACTTGGAAAGGAGCGGAGTCGTCGTGAAGGCACAATCACAACCGCGACTCCCGCAGCCGTTTACCATGGCCCTAAGCCCGACAAAAACTAAGCATAAAATGCGGAAGCCAGATCCCGATCTGGCTCTGGTTCAGCGTGCCCGCGAGGGAGACACCTATGCGTTCGACGAACTGGTCGTGAAATACACGCCGAAACTTTATGGGCTCGTCTACCACATGACCTCGAACCACGAGGACACCAATGACGTGCTCCAGGATGTCTTCGCAAAGGCCTACCGCGCGTTAAAGCGATTCAAAGGCAAGTCGTCGTTCTACACATGGATCTACTCGATCGCGACGAACATGACTCTGAATTTCCTGAAAAAGCGCAATCGCCGCCGCGCCATGAGCCTCGACGATGTCGACCTCTCCATCCAGAACGACAAGGATTTCATCGAGGCCACTTCCAAGAGTGATCCGGTGCGTGAAGCAAATATTTCTGAACTTCAGGAAAGATTGAACATGGCTATGCAGCAGCTGTCAGATGATCACAGAGCAGTTGTTACCATGTTCGACATTCAGGGGATGCCCCATGCGGAGATTTCAAAAATCCTGGGCGTTTCCGAGGGAACGATCAGGTCGCGGCTGTTCTATGCCCATCGGCAGTTGCAGACCTATTTGGACGACTTTAGAAAGTAGTCCTTTCCGGTAGTGCGGCGAGACGAGGGTTTGAAAAAATCCAATCACCATCTTTAGTATTGTTCCGTTCCAGTCACCCAGATGAAAGACGAAGAAGAAGTGCAAAAATTGATCGCGCTCAAGCGTTATGAAACGCCTGGAGAAGCTTACTACGAGCAATTCGCCGAAAACTTCAAAGACCGTCAGCGCTCCGAGATGCTCAGGCATTCCTCGAGAGCTCTTCTTGCCGAGCGAGTGTCTGTGTGGTTCAACGAGATGAACGGTGCCAAGTGGCTCGCTCCTGCCGGAGCAGTGGCCGCCGCAGTCGCAGTAGGGGTATTTGTCCTTGGACCCGAAGAAAACGAAAATGCTACGCCAATGGCCCTCCTCGCCGAACAAGAGGTGGAAGCTGCATCGATCGGCGGCAACGAAGATTTTCAAATCGATCTTCCAAAGCCGGACCAACGGGTTCCCGAACTCAAGTCGGAAGTCACCGGTGGCGCCAATACGATCCTGCCGGCCAGCGTCCGGGGAAATCTGCTTGAGCTTTGATGCGACCCATGACAACCGGCGGATTTTCAATCATTGCCGCTTTCGGTGTCGCAGCCGCAACTGCGTTCGCGGAAGACGATGCCCAGACACCGGTAATGGTGGAGTGGTCAGCAGATGCTGTTTCGCCTGGGATTTGCGTCGGTAAAACGACCTGGTTCGTTTCCGTGGCGCCTTCCTCTGTTAAAGCAGACAGCAAACCAACACTCATCGCAGGAGACCAACGAGTCGCGGCGAAAGTTCTCCACTTTGATTCCGACCTGCACCTGTGTTTGTTGGAGGTGGCGGAACCGCTCGCTGACCTAACCCTGTTTAGCCTGGCACCAAACCCTGTTGGGCGAGCCGGGGAAAAACTGAGTTCGCTCTCTACCTACGGTGATTGCCGATCAACAATTGCGGGAAAAGACTGGAGCTACCGCGGTGAACCACTCGACATGCCATTGTTGCGGATTCGAGTAGAAGATTCCGAACATTTTTGCCACCCGGGGACTCCGTTGGTCAACAAGGATGGCCAGATCGAAGGGATCCTGACTGACCGTATCCTCGCCACAAAAACCGAGGCCCACGCCATTCCCGCATCTCAAATCCGGAAACTGCTCCGGGATATGGAGCGCTATGACAGGACTGGTAAAGTCTGGCTGGGACTACTGTTGCATGAAGAGTCGACGACCCCGGAAGTGATCGAGGTGGTCGAGAATTCCCCGGCCGAGAAAAGCGGCTTCGCGAGTGGCGACGTAATTTTAAGCCTCAATCAGACCGAGATCGAAAACCTATCCGAGCTGGTGGAAGCGATTCACGATCTACCCGCTGGTGAAAAAGCGACCTTCGAGATTCTGCGAGGGCTTTCCCGAAAGGAAATCCAAGTGGTTCCGCAGTTCGCAGTTTCGTTAACTGACGTTCCGTAAGTTATTTCAGACTCCGGTTCGGCCCTGCAATGCGCGCATCAGAGTTAATTCGTCGGCAGAATCCAGGCCTCCACCTGCCGGCATCCCCTGAGCAAGGCGGGAAACTTTGATCGCATTAAATTGCGCCAGGACCTCCACGAGGTAATTCCCGGTCGCCTCCCCTTCCACATCGGAACTGAGAGCGAGAATGACCTCCGTGAATGCCCCTTCGTTCAGTCGCGCGACGAGTTCTCCGATCCGCAAATCCTCGGGACCAATATCGTCGAGGGGGGAGAGCCTTCCCCGCAGCGAGTGATAGTGACCGCGATAGGCCCCTGAGCGCTCCAACGGCAAGATGTCAGTCGGATGCTCCACGACACAAAGCGAGTGCTCATCACGATGCAACCCGTCGCAGATCGCACAGCCGTGCTCTACGGTGGAGAAAAATCCGCAAACGTTGCATTCGACAACAGTTTCTCCTGCTTTGCGCACCACATCGGCGAAAGGCACCGCCGAATCCCGACCTCGCTGCATCATCCAAACGGCAATGCGCTCGGCGCTCTTCGGGCCGATGCCGGGGAGTTGTTTCAGGTGAAAAACGAGGGCCTTGACCGGCTCGGGATAGTCGACTTGCGCCATAGGTTGCCACCTTCGCTCCTCACATCAGGCTGATCAACCGGGCATGTCCGTCATCGGTCAGCTTGCGGAGATTTTCTGACTCCTGTGCAGTCGGCGAAGATAAACCCTCCTGCGCACGAACAATGAAATATTCCACTGGCCCATCTTCGATACCCGGCAGACGGGAGCGGCTGAGATGATCGAGTGCCTCGTCGAATTTCTTCTCACGTAAAAGGATAACGCCCTGCCAAAACAAATCACGGCGGCCACCATCTTCTTCGGATAATGCTTCAGTAGTATCCAGCAATTGATACACTTCGGTCATTAAATCTGCCTCCGGATCGTAAAACATTTCCATCGGACGAAATTCGAATTGATCCTTCACCAATGGATACGTCGAAGGACCGATCAGCAGGTCCGATCTGTATCGCCAGTTGGCATGTGCCAGTCGACGGGAAAAATCAGTTTCAGCCCCAACTCCACTGAAGAAAAAGTGCTGTTTCGATCCATAGACCCCTACCGTCATTGGACCGGAACTGATTCCAACACCGTACTCAAGCTTTTTGAACCAGCGAGCCTCACATTCATGGCTAAGGCTTTTCAACCGACTCCGCAACTCCAGGGCAGCACGACAAGCCCGGTCAGCATGATCGTCGGAAGGCTCCAACATCCCGAAAAAGACGCGGACCAGTTCTGGCCCGGACTCGTCGAGATACGCCCCGCGCGACATCAGGAAGTTGGAAACGCTCCGAAGGAAGAGATTGCTCATTTTCAGCAACTCCGCCGGCTCCAGCTTTTCTCGCAACTCAGCGTGGTTGAAAAGCCGACACGTTAGGACGGTGACATCGCGTACGGCCCCGCCAAAGTCAGGTGGATCCTTTGCATCCATCAGCTTATCGAACGTCGCGTGGGTTACCCGGATGCCGAGAACACTCTCCAACACTCGCTTGCGCATTCCTTTCTCCGTACCCGCGTAGACAAATCCTCCCACAGCCGACAGCAGAACCACAGTCAGCGACGAGAACGGCTCGAAGAGGATATTGTAAACTGCGAGTGTTGGCGAAATACCAAAAACGACGATCGAAATCGCCCCGTAGACCAGGATTTTCCGGGCGACTTGTGACACATCGATGACCGCCCACGCAACACCCACCGAGCCAACAAGAATCATCAGTATCTCCAGCCATTGCACCCTCACAACTTCACCCGTATCGAAAATCCCCCGTTGCCGATAGGTGCTGTCGATCCAGGCAGTCGGTGCCGCAAACGCACCCAAAAAGTAGAGGCCCAGAACAATTGCAGAGGCAACTCCAGCGATGAGCAAGGATGTGAAAATATAGCGTCTCATGGAAACCTGCGCGCCGGGAATCCCCACACACGCCCACGGCAAGGCACCGAATGGAACGATAAGTCCCGCTCCTGATTCGGCAAGGTGAAGAATTTCGTCGGAGACTCGCTCAGACATCCGTGCTGTAACGACGACTTGAGGCTCCACCGGTTCGCACTGATGTCTCCCGGGATGGACCGTTTTTGACTTTTCACGCGTATGAAACTAGTATATTTAAGAGTCTCCCCTTATGAAATCTCACGTAATCAAACTCCTGATACTTGTCTTAATCAGTCTTACTCCCGCTCCGGAATGTCTGGCTCAATCTCGGATCATCGGCGGGACGAACACCGCAAATGGAGACTATCCATGGATGGCTGCTCTTGTTAGCAGCGGTTCTGGCAATGATGTTTCCTCGGCCCAATTCTGTGGCGGATCACTCGTCGATCCCTACTGGGTGCTGACTGCAGCGCACTGCGTGGAGGGTGTCAGTCCCGACAGTATCGAAGTCGTCGTGAATATTCGAGACCTTACCGATGCTGGAGGTGGCGAAAGGCGCGGTGTCCGGGGAATCTACATCCACCCCGGCTACACGGATCCTTTAGGTGGGTTCTCAGACGGCGATATTGCGTTACTGCTGCTCGATGCTCCAATCAACAACATCACTCCGGTTGAATTCGCGACACAGCCCGGGTTGGCGACCGCTGGCGAAGTCGTCCGCGTCATTGGGTGGGGCAACACTAATTCGCAATCCAATCCAAGCTTTCCTGACATCCTTCAACAGGTAGACCTGGACATCATTTCCAACGCCGAAGCTGGTCGCTTTTATGGACAAGATTACGACTCTACGATTCTCGCTGCGAACACAATAGGCAAAGACACTTGCCAAGGGGATAGCGGAGGCCCGCTTTTCGATCTGACTGGTTCTTCGACTGGCGACGAATTGCTTCTCGGCCTGACAAGTTACGGTATCGGGTGTGCCGCTTTTGGTCCCGGCATCTACACCAGCGTTGGTGGCTTTGGCCCCTGGATCAATGCGCTCCTCGCTCAGCCAACCGGCCCCGATGCCGCATTATCGGTTAATGGTATTCCCAATGGCACCAATAACCTCACGCCTTCAACTTTTTTTGGCGGGAAGGTCAAAGCGGGAAAACGCAAAACAAAAGCCTACGGAATGTCCAATGGCGCAGGATCAATTCCGCTATCCGTACAAAGCGCTACAGTGAGCGGCAAATACTTTGAGCTGGTCCGCTTCCCACGCTACGTGCTTTCCTCGAGTTCTGACAATATTGTGGTCAAGTTCCGCGCTCCCAAAAAGAAGCGCACTAAAAAATATCGTGGAAACGTTACCATCCTCACGAATGATCCGTCTGATCCAGTTTACGCCTTCAGTATTCAGGCCAAAGCGAAGAAAAAGAAGAGAAAACGCTGAAGGGGTGCAGGACAAAAAAATCAGGAAAGGGCTACAGACCGCTTTTTATTTGCCCTTGATTATGTCTAGCGATCTAGACATGGTAAGAGATGGACAATCCATCTCAAACTCAAATCCAGCG
>Ga0222633_1001490_pt1 | contig 12253 bp, 12 predicted proteins | sample AntAcemetageno48_FD_179816 | JGI IMG/M metagenome (GOLD analysis project Ga0222633, IMG submission 179816) | Saline water microbial communities from Ace Lake, Antarctica - #48 | ecosystem: Environmental > Aquatic > Non-marine Saline and Alkaline > Saline | place: Antarctica: Ace Lake | collected... | reverse complement strand
CATCTTCCAAAGATCGGTCCGAGAACCCGGTCGATCATGCCGGAGCGTCGATAGACTTCGATCAGCGCTTCGAAATCGGGAACAGCGAGGCGAAGGGTGCCTCCGGGTTTGAGAACCCGTCGCCATTCCGCGAGGACGTCGACGGCCTGTTCCCGATCAAAGTATTCAAAGGCATGGCAGCAGTAGATGAGGTCGAAAGTCTCATCGTCGAACATGGGGAGTTGATCGATGCGATGCTGATGATCGATGTGGGGAAAGTCGGCCAGGTCGACGTGGACGTAGCCGGGAAGATGTCGTTTGCCGGATCCGAGATGGAGGTTCATGGAACGGTTGTTGAGAGTTGAGAGTTGAGAGTTGAGAGTTGAGAGTTGAGAGTTGGATGTTGGGAGTTGGGAGTTGTTTGTTGTTTGTTGTTTGTTGTTTGTTGTTTGTTGGGAGGCGGATGTTTATTCGGGGCCTTGAATTGGCAAGAAGCAATCCTCAATGCTACTCAATAAATGCTTCGATCGCATCACACACCCGATCGATCTGCTCGTCGGTGATACCAATGGAGGTGGGAAGCCAAATGCCACGAGGTGCCATTTCTTCGGATACAGGGAACGATCCAGCCGGAAACTGGCGGAAGGGCTGCTGGCTGTTGATGGGCGGATAGAATTTCCGCGAACCGATCCCGTTTTCCTTGAGATGTGCGATCATGTTGTTCCGTGCTTCTTCGCTAGGTAGAAGCACGTCGATGAACCAGGGAGCGCAGTCCTCCAGGTCGGCCTTGAACAGAGTCACTTCGTCTATGTCGCTCAAGCGATCGCGATAGGCAGTGTAAATCTCCTTCTTCCGCTGGATCCGAAAATCGATCAACTTGAACTGCTCCAGTCCGATGACGGCCTGGACGTCGGTGAACTTGAAATTGAATCCAATCCCGTCGTGGTCATCTACCCCGGCACCGACCCGATGAAAGTCCTTCAATTTTCGCACTTTCTCTGCGACGGCATCGTCGCTGGTCAGGACGATGCCGCCCTGACCGGTCGTGATGATCTTGTGGGGGGTGAAGGAATAGACGCCGGCGAGTCCGAATGTTCCGAGAGCTTTGCCGCGGAAATTTGATCCCATCGCCTGGGCGGCATCCTCGATCAGGATGATGTCGTGGGCGCGGCAAAATTTCTGAACACCGTCCAAGTCTCCAGATCGTCCGTTCATAGAGACATACATGAGAGCTTTGATCTCGTCTGGATTGGGAATTGTCTCGACGTCGGCACAGAAGGTATCCGCATCGACGTCGCAGATCACGGGTTCCGCCCCACACCAGAGAATCACATTGATCGAAGCGACCATGGTGTAATTGGGAACCGCGACCTTGTCGCCTTTTCCAATTCCTGCTGCCAGCAACGCGAGGTAGAGGCCGACTGTGCCGCTGGTTGTGCAGATCCCGTGTTTCGCCCCGGCAAACCCTGCGATCGCTTCTTCCAGTTCCCGGGTTTTCTGAAACTCTGTCAGCCAGCCGCCTGAATTGAGGTATTCGGCAACGGCTTTGCCTTCCGCTTCGGTGACGTAGGGTTCGACCTGGTGGATGAAATCGGGCATGGGGGGACGTTGGGTGTTGGTGAGTTGGGAAAAATTGTCAGGATAAGAATGCTGATTCTGCGAGCGGGCCGCTCGCAGCTACCAATTACCAGTTACCTGGCTAGAACCTTCGTCGATCGGTCTCTGCGCCGGGGTAGGGGCCGTTCTTACATTCGATGACGATGGTGTCGTCATCGAGGATCTCGTAACCATGTCCGCCGTTGAGCATGATCATGCCCTCGTGAGCTCGGACGGTGACTTCTTCGATGAAGTTATCTTCCTCGTCGTAGACGCGAGTTTTGAGGCTGCCCTTCAGTAGGATAATGCACTCCTGCGTTCGGTTCACCGCCCGCTCCACCAAGTGATGGTTGTGGTTCTGCAGATTCTTCCCGGCGTCGTAGCGCCAGGTGCCGACCTGAATAAACTCCTCGTCCTCGGAGAAGAACCCGAGCCCTTTCTGGATGTCCTGCTCGGTGAAATGGAGTGCGAGTCGCGTTCCGTCCTTTTCAATAATTTTCATGGGAACAGTGGGAGTATATAGTAGATAAATTTTGTTTTTTGTTTTTTGTTCCCAAGCACCAAGCACCAAGCACCAAGCACCAAGCACCAAGCACCAAGCACCAAGCACCAAGCACCAAGCACCAAGAACTAAGAACCAGCAACAAGTCAGATCACCCGATACGGCAGATTCGGCCGGTAGAATTGGTAGAGTTTCACCATTTCCTGGATTCCTTCCCGGAGCGACCACGTCGGTTCGAATCCGAGAGCTTCAATTTTGTCGAAGTTGATGAGGAAGTTCCGTATGTCCGGGTCAGGAAGGGTAGAATCAATGATCTCAAACTTAACGAATTCACTGATTGTCTCGGCGATGTCCATCTTCGAGTGGTTCAACGAATTTGAACCCACATTGTAGACCTTGTCTCTCATTTCATCGATATTGTCCAGTACCATGAGGTAAGCGGCGATGGCATCGCGAACATGGAGGAAGGTACGGACGCTTTTCGAGTCGAAGAGAACGAGTGACCGCTCCTGCACCGCCTTCTGGGTGAAGTCGTTGACGAGGAGATCCCGCCGCATCTTGGGGGCTACTCCGAAGAGAGTTGCGAAGCGGAGGGAGATGGTGTTCGGGTGGCGATGAGAGATGACCTCGGCATTGTATTTTGTGATTCCATACATGCTCACCGGTTTGACCGGGGTTTCCTCGGTGCAGAGTCCTCCTGAATTTCCGTAGAAAGAAGTGGTGGAGGCGTAAACGAGAAGCTGATCTGGAGAGAGAAGATCGACCAGGGTCTCGGTCGATTTCTCGTTGATCATGTGAGCGGAGTTGGGATTCGCCTCGCAGGCAGGATAGCCGCTGATCCCGGCAAGGTGAAAAATGGCGTCATATCCGGAGACGTCGGCCGCTTCGACGTTTCGAATGTCTTTGTGCACGAATTCAACGTTCGAATGTTTCATCAGCCCAATGACGCTGTCATAGCCATACATGAAGTTGTCGAAAACCGTGACTTGATGCCCCGCCTCAGCGAGAGCTTCGGTCAGTAGGATTCCTTTGTAGCCGGCGCCGCCGGTAATGAGTGTTTTCATGAATTGGAGAAATAGGTCTTTACGTTGCGGGAATGTGGAGATATCCGGAGGAAAGGCAACAGTGGTTTTATGGGATTAGGATTCATCCCGGAGCGCTCGGGCAATCTTCGCGAAGATGCGGTTCAGGTGAGTCTCAGCGAGTTCTGGGCTCGTCTCGATCCATTGGCGGTTCGCTTCCGAAAATTCTTCTCGATCGGCAGCCAGTGCGGCACTAAGAGTGGCCTCTGGATCATCCCCGTAGTCACCAGGATCTATCCATCGCGCACCGCTGAGGAAGTGATCTCGAACTGTCGGGTGGGCTTGATAGATCGGTACGGCTCCTGCGCAGGCTGCTTCAACGAACTTCTCGGAGAAGCTGTGAGGCTCTCGCATGTTTTCGAGGCAGATCACGACAGAATACTTTGCGAGAAGTTCCCGCTTTTCTGTGGCGGGCCAGTCGCCGGCAATCGGCCCCTGATAGTTGGATGGAGTTTTCGGGAGGGAATACCAGTGATGGCGGTAGCGACGCCAGCCTTCGCGTCCAAACAGATCGACTTCCGGGAGTGTGATGATCCGATTACGAAACTGCATGTCTGGGAGCCGCTGCCACGGGCGGCCGCCGAAGTTGGAAACGACCGCTACTGCTTGAGCTTTTCGTCGGCCTGTCAAGGCCACCGAGAGGGGCTCGAAATGGGTGGCTTCGGGTATCCGAAATCTTTCGTCGGGATGATTGTACCAGAGGAATTCATGAGGCGCGAGGCGATCGCGGATCTTCGGCCAGCTGCCGCCTCCCAAGTAATCGAACTGGCAGGGCGGCTCAACCGAATACCACGCCTTCCGCCGCGGAAAAGTGAATAGCTCGGGAAGAGGGCCCCAGTTAGCGAGGAGTGCATCCGCTTTCTCTTCAGGGATCTCGTCGGAAAAAACAGTGTCTTCCAGTTCGATCCGAAGGGGCCACGGGGAGAGGGTGCGGACCTGGAGCTTCATGGCTGAGCAGAAACAGGGTGGGACGGCGCCTCGAGCCGATCGCGGAGGGAGGTCATTCGCTCGGGATCGAGCCGAGTCGACTCGAACCCGCCGGGCTTCGGAAACCACGAATCAGGGAGCAGGATCTGGGCGGTGCGACGGGCGATGCGGGTAAATAGATAGCAGCAGTTGCGCGTGGCGAGAACTGTCTCGGCGTAGAGTTTTGCGGCCTGCCGCAGATGGCGAGCTGTTGTGCTCCAGTCCCGCCAGAGAGTCATGACCTGATAGACCTCGTCGCGCGGATCGTCGCGGTTGTATAGGAGAAATTCGATTTCGTGGAAATATTGACCTTCCCAGACCCGCTTCCACTCAGGTGCGGCTTCCTCAAGAAGCCGAGAGCCCTCTTCAAGTCGAACGCGACGAGAAGCGAGTAATTCGGAGGACAGGTCATTCGTGATTCGTCCCTGATCCGATCTCCGAATGAAGGTGTCGGGTGTTTCCGATTCGCAGAGCTGCAGTGGAACTTCTTTCAAGAGGGCGCGAAGGTGGAGGTCTGAGTCGTCCCCGTAGACGATGTTCTCGTTGAATCCACCGAGCTCCAGAAGCGTGGATCGCCGCCAGAGGGGCGAAGACGTGTGCCAAGGAGGATCAGAACAGAGAAAGCGATCGATCGGATCGCTCCCCTGCATCCTGTTCCAGAGAGTGTCGTTGTCACCCGCAGTTTCCTCGAAAAGCAGCACAGGGAAGATCCATGCCGAGGCCTCAAATTGCTCCTCGGTTTTTCGAAGGCGTTGCTCGAGACACCAAGGCGCGAGGAGATCGTCGGAGTCGAGGAATAGGATGAATTCTCCGCGAGAGCTGTTCAGTCCGATGTTGCGGCAACGAGAGGGACCTTTGGGTTCGGAGTTACGGCCTAGAATCCGAATTCTTTCGGAGGCGTATCGATCCAGTTGGTCTCGTTCCGATTTGGTGGAGCCATCGTCTACGATGATCAGTTCCCAGTCAGTTCGAGTCTGCGCCTCAACCGAAGCGATCGTCTCCCGGACCAAAAGAGAACGGTTGAAATGCGGCACGATGATGGAAACAACGGGAGTCATTTGGGAGCGTTTTGAACCGTTTGCTTGCAAGTTCCACGAGTAATCAATGCCCGGATTCGATTTAGCACTCGGCCCGGAAGAGAGCGAGCCACCTTTCTGCGGTCGAATCGCCCATGCAGCCGCTGATCCGGGTGTCGGAGGTTGTGCCACCAGAGTAAGGGAATAGGGCAGAGATTCTCGGCATAGGCATAGGCATAGGGGCGGGGAACCTCGTCCGGGGAATCCTCGTAGTTGATCTCAGATTCGTTGCGATCATGGAGATGTAGAGCCCGTATGGAAAAGGCGGGGTTCCGGACGTGGTAACCTCCTGTCCGGAGTTCGTGAAGTAGTCGGTTGTCGCAGCGGGGAACGCCGAGAGGAAAATCCCCGTAGACCGCTTCCTGAATGGGGCCTCGGAAGATCCAGGCGTCCTGGCTGTCGTTGCGGTCGAACAGTCGGGGCGAACCGTCGGGCTGAGCGTCCCAGCGGGAGAGGGCATAGCATTCATCGTTCTTCAAGAACCGATCAACTGCAGTGATCGAATCCTCAAAGAAGATATCGGTGTTCGCGATGATGGATATGTCGTCAGGACCGGCGAGTTCGTTGATCCATGAGAAGAAATCGGAGTAATGGGGGCGGGTGCCAATCTTTCGAAGGACACCCTTTTCTGTCGAGGGAGAAAGCCCGCTCTCGCCTTCCTCGAACACATGGATCTCATCGATGCCAGACTGATCCAGATTACAGGTCATCGCGGTCCGATATTCTTGCTCACGCTTTTTGTCTTCGACTGAAAAAATCGTGGTAAATAGTCGAATCATCGAAAAGCAGTTCTCCTGACAATACGCGACTCTATGAGGCGCTCTTGTTTTGGCACTCTTTGTAGAGTTCCGTATATCGATTCGCTGTGATGGATAGGTCGAACGCAGCCACTGCTTCCTCGTGGATACGTTTCGAATCGAAGTTGGTCAATGCTGCTGTGGCGATGGCCTCTGCCAACGATTCAGGGGTAAGGGACTCTGTGAGGATTCCATTGATGCCAGGTTGAATCATTTCAGGAACTCCACCGACGTTGGTGGCTACGACAGGGGTCCCGCAAACGAGTGATTCGATCACTACATTTGGTAGATTGTCCTGTCTTGTGGGTACGACGACGAGATCGGCTGCTGAATAGAGAAGAGCCATGAGGCGTTCGTCAGCAATCGGGCCAACATTGGTTACCTGATAGGGTGGCAATTCGAGGGACCCCATTCCAGCTGTAATGATTTCCCAATCCTGGCCAAGTGGCTCCGACTCCAAGGCGTGACGAAGAAGGTCTGCACCTTTTCGATAAGATGAGAGGTTTTCGGCAGCAGTAAGAAGGAGCGGGGCATCGGGGTTGAGGCCGAATAGAGATCTAGCGAATTCTCTGGGGAAGGGGCGAAAAATTGAAGTATCGATACCGTTTGGGATGCAAGTAACATTGAACTGCCCAAGGAGCTTTGAATTTCTGGCCTCTTCAGCAAGCCAGTGGGATGGGGTTACCACAGTGAGATTTTTCACATTCTGGAGAACGTCTTGTTTCCATTGAATGATTCGCGATTCCTCTCCGAGCGCAGGCGCGAGGGACTGATCGCGATCACAGGTGTAGTGAAACCCTCCGAGAAAGGCGTTCATGTCGTGGAGTGTCCATATGATCGGGTAGGGAGCTTTGGGAAAGAAGGTTTCCCAATCGAGAAGGCCGCTCACCCAGTGAAGATGAATCAGATCCGGATTCGTAGGCGCTACGGCATCGATCAATCGGATATCGGAGCGCGGATAGGTGAAGGGAAACTCACCCAGAGCAAATTTTTTGGAATCTCTCTGGTCGCGATAGAGTTCGTTCGTTGCGATTCCCAATCGCTGAAGAGCGCGTGCGTAGAACCTCGGGTAGAGTTTTCGAATGGTGAATCCGCCGGTGTCGAGTGGGCCCAACGGGTCAAGACTGCAGAACGTCGAAGTGATTTCCGAATGTTTCACTAGCGCCCGATGGAGCCGGAGGGCAGCGATACCGGCTCCGCCCCCTTTTTGTGTGCTTATTAAGCTGACTCTCATGGGATGTGCGAATTTGCTAGGGTAGCGAACGCCTCAACAACTTGTTTAATTTCAGGAGAAAAATGATTGGGTCGTATTCGGGCAGATGGATCTAGCGATTTCGCCAGCCAAATATACTGCATTGCGGGCCATAGGGGCCGTCCGGGAACTGGTCGGAGAAGGGGCGACCGAGATGGATCGATGTTGCTTCGATGTAGTAGTGGAAACCGGAATCTTCGAGAACTTTCAGGACCCGGGATAGATCCTGTTGCTCGTTTCTTGGAGAGTGGTACTCGACATAGACTTGTTCGACGCGTTCGAGAGATGATCGGGCCTCCTCAAGGACCCGTTGTTCAGCTCCCTCGATATCCAGTTTTAGAAAATCGATGGAACGGTTTCCAATGAGTTCACTTAGCAAGAGGGTAGACACCGCCAGCGACTCCGACTTGCTGTCGACTACGGAGCCGCCATCTGCCTGATCGGGAGCAAAGCTTACTTTTTCCAGCACATCCCACAGAGCGCCTTCCACAATCTCCACATTCTCCAATTCAAATCGCTCAACGTTCTCTCGTAAGATTTTGACGATGGATGGGTCCGCTTCGATTGCGATAACCTTCGTTGACGGAGTCGATCGCTTGAAATACAGGGTCGCCAGGCCGATGTTTGCCCCTCCATCGATGATCACTTCAGGCACCGTCGACCGTCGGAACCGAAACATTTCTCGCTGAAAGATCTCTTCGTGAGCAGAAAGGAAAGATGCGGCATCACAAAATGCGAATGGGCGCCCGAACAGTTCGACTGTTCCAGGCACTCGACGTGGCATTCTGGTCAGACGGCGTTCCTCCGACAGGGGTAACCCGGAAGGATGAGGGCGATTGAGAATGCTTCGGAACGGAGCCTTGAAACACTCAGGGATTGATGTGCCTATGGATCTCATTATTGGTCGTGTGCGTCCATTTTCGGAGGAAGCGGTTTGCGAATGCCAGCGTTGCCTGCGAGAGCAGGGCGACATCGAGTTGAAGCAATGACCGGTGTAGATAGCGTTTAGCGCAGACTTTGGAAGACTCGAAGATAGTTTTTGGCAACAATATCGAGATTCAATTCGTCCCGTATGATTCTACTGCTCTCCTCGCCCATACGCTTTGCCAGGGCCGAATCACGGAAGAGAGTCGCAATCTTTTCTGTAAGATCAAAACAACTCCCTTCCTCGAAAATGAAACCGTTTTCACCGTCACGAACCAGAAATTTTTCGGTGCCGTCGCATCTGGAACAGATTACTGGCAGTCCGGCGGTCATGGCATCGTTGATTGAAAGGCCGCCCATTCCAGCGAGAACGTAGATGCCGCAGTTCACAAGCTGTTTCGCCAACTCAGATGGATCGTGAACGGCCCCGACAAAGTGGATCTGATTCTCCATTCCAACCGCCTTTGCCTGTTCCTCCAGTCTTTGTCTTTCGGGACCGTCTCCAACAACGACAAGTTCCGCGTTGGAGAATTCGGTGTGAAGTTGGGCGAGTGCGTCGATCAGGAGGTCAACCCTCTTCCATTGCACCAGACGACCCACATGAAGAATCCGATGCGGGTTGCCTGAATCTGCTGCTGTGGAGACCTGGACGCGAAGACATAGATCATTCAGTGCCTCAGTGTTTGTCGAGTTGCGAACGACGAAGATTCGTTCTGGATCGACCCCGTATGACCGGTAGATTCGGGCACCTTCTTCGTGGTATACGACGTGGGCGTCAGGGCGAAGGAGTTGTCGTCGCTTCAAGAAGGCACCGCGTTGATTCGCTCGCTTTCGAACAGTTTTCTCATATAACTTGGCTGCTCCCGTAATTGTTGCAAGCACTCCCCATTTGGCAAAGCTTCGTAGACGTAATTTGGGTGGGAACGGGCTCGCCTTGAGAGCCTCTTCAAAGCGAAGAAGTTGGAATGGAATGTTATGAAATATAATCGGAATTTTTCTTGCGGCGACTGTTCGGGCTAGTTCGTGATCATAGCAGAAAGCGTCATGATAGATTGCTTGGACGACGATGCAGTCGATGCGATTTTCCGCGAGGTATGAGGCGATTCCCTCAAGGGTGTGATAACGCGGTTCCCGCTCGAAATCGGAGTGACCGAGCCATCGATTCGGCTCGACGAGGCGGTCCGGGAGCGAGCCGAGGTCGAATTGCACATTGCTGGAATCAACCTTAACTCCGGCGCCGAGATGCTGACCCGAATCTCCTGGGGACACCTGGTAGATCTCCAGTTCCGGTATGGCGTGGAGACGGTTGAGCAGGTCACAGAAATAGGGGACGGCTTGGAAGCCAAGGAAGAGGATACGCATGGATCAGGTTCACTGAAGGCTCAAAGGGATGAGGGTACGACATTCATTGAATAGGCGATTTTTTAAAATTGTTCTGATAAATTGAGTTTGCGACTTGGTAGGCCTTTACGCTGAAACTTGAAAGTGATTGTCCTTTTCTTGATTACGGAAATTTTGCGAAGCCGAGGAAACGAACTCTCATTGAGTTATAGATGGCGAAGACGGGCTAGATCCTCAGAATCCGTCGCTTGATGAAATGAGTTCCTTTTTGGAGCAGGCTTGGCTGTGGTGGGGCAGCGTCCATAATGATCGCAATGAGAGACTCACGAAGTTCGGTCGGGAAATGCTCAGGGTGGGTGCAAACGACATCCAATGCGAAACCTGTCTGGTTATCCAGCAAAGCGAATACGACCAGCAACCTCGCTTTCCCAGCAGAGTCGTTGAACTCAGGGAGGGATTCTATTCGGCGGAGATAGCGTGCTTCACACCAACCCGGGGAATCGCGAATTCCACTGTGATGAGGGGCCTCGAACTCCGGGTGGGCCTTGCGAACTGAATGAAGTGTTTTCTGGTTGATTCTGGGATTTCCCTTGACGTTCAGATCGGAAAGCCAGAAGCCCTCGGCGATGAGCGTTTCGTGGCATTTGGTAAAGAAATCCTCGCCGTGATACGCAGATATGAGGCCGGGTTCGATATCGACACACAGAACGTTTCGCCGAATTTTCTCTTCGAGTGACAGATAAATTCTTAGATCTGTCCCTTGTGTATCAAGTTTTAACCAATCGACACGGTCGATCGAAATCGCCTGGAGTGCGTCGCCGAGTGTTCGAGCCGGCACCTTCTCCTGATCTTTCACAGCGAAGCTTTCGGCGAACAGATAATCGGTTAGTGCCGCTTGGTCCGGGCGTAGGGTGCTCGAACAATAGGGGCTTTCCGTCAGAAAGAATTCTATTTCCGCAATTTCGGGATTCGAAGTGACAGCAAAAGGTAGAAACCTAGCCTGAAGAAATTGAGATGATATCTCTTCTCCGGAGTCACGGTCATCTGGGTCAAATCCAACAAATGTTGATTGGTCCGCGATGGGGTTCCAGATTTCTGGACTGGCCAGGGATGATCCCACATCAACAAGGATTGGGCTCGCAATGTTCGAAAGAAGATTTTGGGCAATATCGATCGGAGTATGCATTGGTTGTCTGGAGAAAAAAGAAGTGAAGGAATTTATAATTGTGGCCCGAAAATTTTCGATCCAGGAGAGACTTGTTGCTATCTTTTAAACCAATCGATGGCCTTCGCGATACCGTCTATGAACTCGATTGAGTAATTGAATCCATACTCTCGCTGTTTCACTATATCCCCTCCTCGGGCAAAGACTCCGCTGGGCTGGTCGGAAAGCCCCACAACCTCAGGAGCATAGCCGCAGCATTCTGCTGCGATTCTTGCAAACTCCTTGAAACTGGTGTAGATGCCGGTTGAAAGATTGAGAGCATCGCCGTCATCAATCTGATCAATTGTTGCCAAGACTCCATCGACACAGTCTTCGATGTGAATGAAGTCGCGCATTTGGTCTCCAGTTCCCCAGACATTCAGCGTGTCGGCGCCAACATTGGCCATAGCCCGCTTTGTGATGCTGGGGAACGGGTAGGTGTCATCCTGGTCTTCTCCATAGCCAGAAAAGGGACGGTAACACGCGGATTTCAGTCCGTGCTTTTCGTAGGCGAGACGGGCGAGATACTCGCATGTCAGCTTGGCCCAGCCGTAGCTCATGTCGGGCATGCCAATGTCGTCTTCAAAGGAAATGTCCTCTTCCTTCAGAAGGCGGTAGCCCTCGGCACGTTGCAGCCCGATGGGATAAGCCGCGCTGGAGCTGAAGCAGGCTGTCTTGGCAGGTCTTGCCTTCTGGGCCCACTGCCAGTATTCCGCATCGATGGAGAGATCGTCGGCCACCGCGAGCGGGTTGTTTTCGATCATGGCCCGTCCCCCGACCATGGCAGCGAGGTGAAGGGCGTAGTCGAAGTCGTCGTCTTCCCGCTGTTCGAACCACTCTCTGCAGTCCTGGCGATAGAATTGGAAATTGTCGTAGTCGCGAGGCGCGTAGAGAGGCCAGGTTTTGTCCGGATCAATTCCTCCGGTATCGGGAATGATGGGATCTACGCAGTGGACTTCGTCGCCGGCATCGAGAAAGCGTTTGCAGAAACGGCGGCCGACAAAGCCTGCACCGCCGGTAATAAGGATTTTTTTCATGATTGGATAGGGTAACCGCGAATGACGCGAATTAGCACGAATGGGGAGAGTTTTCGGAAGAATGCCCGCAGTTTAGCTGTGCCGAGGCGAAGAGGTAGATGGACTGTTTAGCGTGGTGATTTCGGAAAAGAAAAGTCTGGAAAGATGATTCGTGTCGATTCGTGTCATTGGCGGTTCTCCTCCCCGGCTTGGTAACCGCGAATGACGCGAATTATCACGAATGGGGAGAGTTTTCGGAAGAATGCCCGCAGTTTAGCTGTGCCGAGGCGAAGAGGTAGATGGACTGTTCAGCGTGGTGATTTCGGAAAAGAAAAGTCCGGGAAAATGATTCGCGTCGATTCGTGTCATTGGCGGTTCTCCTCCCCGGCTTGGTAACCGCGAATGACGCGAATTAGCACGAATGGGGAGAGTTTTCGGAAGAATGCCCGCAGTTTAGCTGTGCCGAGGCGAAGAGGTAGATGGACTGTTTAGCGTGGTGATTTCGGAAAAGAAAAGTC
>Ga0222633_1001487_pt1 | contig 12265 bp, 14 predicted proteins | sample AntAcemetageno48_FD_179816 | JGI IMG/M metagenome (GOLD analysis project Ga0222633, IMG submission 179816) | Saline water microbial communities from Ace Lake, Antarctica - #48 | ecosystem: Environmental > Aquatic > Non-marine Saline and Alkaline > Saline | place: Antarctica: Ace Lake | collected... | reverse complement strand
AATTGAGGCATTGTTGAAGCAAGATGGCATCATCTGAAGTAGGCCGAAGACGATTTATCGCAGGGGCTGTCTGTCCTGGCTGTGGCGCAGAAGACAAGATCTTTGTGGTTGTCAAAGTTGACGGGACCTACCGCGGTTGTAGTCAGTGTGAATTCGTGGAGAGCTTAGAAGACCTGCCAGAAGGGACGAAAGGAACGCAAGCAACGGAAGTGCAGGTCGTCAAACTGCCTCAATAGTTCAGTAATACAGTCAAAGCACTCTTAAGAACCGCTCCAGCTACTTGTGGCTCTGTCCGTGTTGAATTTCCTCTGAGGCTAAAAGCAGATGGCTGTTAGAAAGGCTGAGGTAGGATCCGATCAGAGACTGCATGCGTAAATTATGGCGATTGTCGAGTAACAACTCGATCAGAGGGGGAGCTGCTGAATATACTGGGTACAAAAAGGTAATAAGCGTGCTTTCCTCACGATTTGCGAAAGTGTCATCTAGCATTGCGGCTGGTTGATCATTCATTCTTGAACTAGATGCGATTCTTAGGATGGATACCATTTTTGCATCACTGGGCTGGATGATCCTCGATTCGGCCTGAGCAATATTCGCCAAGCCTTGAAGAATAAGGACTTTCTTGGTTGAGAAACCACGGTACGCTGATATAATCGCGCACCTGTTAAGAGCCAGTCACCACAAACTGGGCCGTGATGGCGACCATCAAGACTCTAAATCGTCACCGGGGAAGCGCCATTGGGTACAACACGATATCGGGCATCTTCGTAAAAGCGGACTAAATTTAGGTACACTGGGCTCAGCCCCTTTTAAAGCCTCGGCATAAGGTCGAGTACAGACAATTATTTTGGAGTTCTTGGGATGGATAAAGGCAAGCAGCACGGTTGGTTAGTTGCTTTGTCACTGCTGTTTGGCGCGGCAAATGCGCACGCAGACTGGACAGTCAACATGCGCGAAGGCGTAACAGAGATGAGTCGTCAAATTTACGACCTTCACATGATCATTTTTTGGGTTTGTGTCGTCATCGGTGTTTTGGTTTTCGGAGTGATGCTGCTCTCTATGTTAATGCACCGCAAATCTATCGGTGCCGAACCGGCTTCCTTTCATGACAACACGACGATAGAAATTGCATGGACCGTCATCCCTGTCATCATTCTCGTTGTTATGGCGATTCCGGCCACAACCACTCTTAACGCGATGTATGACATTGGTGAGTCTGATATTGATATTGAAGTTCGAGGTTATCAGTGGAAATGGCAATACACCTATATAAATGATGACCCAGCTAAAGAAGTGAAGTTTATGAGCGCCCTGCTCACACCGTCGGAAGAGATCAATAACCTGACCCCGAAACGAGAACACTACCTGTTAGACGTTGATAATGAACTTGTGATTCCAATCAACAAGCGCATTCGCTTTCTGATTACCTCTCAAGATGTGATTCACGCCTGGTGGGTTCCTGATTTTGCCGTTAAGAAAGATGCGGTACCAGGTTACATTCATGAAGCTTGGACTAATGTCATAGAGCCTGGCATTTATCGTGGTCAATGTGCTGAGCTTTGCGGTAAAAATCATGGCTTTATGCCGATTGTCGTTCGTGCTGTAGAGCAAGCTGAATACGAAAGCTGGCTTGCGGAAAAGCAACAGGAAGCTGCCGATGTTTTTGATATTGTTGGTAAGGAATGGACGATGGATGAACTAATGGCCGAGGGCGAGTCGGTTTACACAAGAAACTGCGCAACCTGCCACCAGGCAAATGGCCAAGGTATACCGCCTGCATTTCCTTCCCTTGTCGGTCAAGGCCTCGCTGTTGGGGCTATCGAGGCGCATATCGACATTATTGTGAATGGCAAGGCCGGTACTGCCATGCAGGCTTTTGGCGCACAGATTAATGCTGCAGAGATCGCAGCGGTTGTGACCTACGAAAGAAATGCTTGGGGCAACAACATAGGAGACCTGGTCCAACCCAAGGTCATTCACGAACAACTAACGGGCCAATAGGGAGATTACGATGAGTGCAGTAATTGAACAACATCACGACGATCATCACCATGGCCCTGCTAAAGGTTTGATGCGTTGGGTATTTACCACCAACCACAAGGATATTGGTACTTTATACCTGTGGTTCAGTTTCGCCATGTTTTTACTCGGCGGTAGTTTTGCGTTAGTCATCCGAGCAGAACTTTTTCAGCCTGGCTTGCAAATTGTCCAACCAGAATTTTTCAATCAGATGACAACCATGCATGGTTTGATCATGGTGTTCGGTGCAGTTATGCCGGCCTTTGTAGGCCTAGCTAACTGGCTGGTACCTATGATGATTGGTGCGCCGGACATGGCGTTACCTCGAATGAACAACTACAGCTTTTGGATTCTACCCTTTGCCTTCACCATGCTGGCCAGTACGTTGTTTATGGAAGGTGGCGCGCCGAACTTCGGTTGGACGTTCTACGCGCCCTTGTCGACAGAGTTCGGCCCGCCCAGCACAACATTCTTCATTTTTGCCGTTCACTTGATGGGTATTTCTTCCATCATGGGTTCTATTAATGTTGTTGTGACGATCTTGAACTTGCGCGCACCCGGCATGACCCTGATGAAAATGCCGCTGTTCGTCTGGACCTGGTTAATTACAGCGTACCTACTGATTGCGGTAATGCCAGTGCTCGCCGGTGTTGTCACCATGATGCTGATGGACATCCATTTTGGTACTGCGTTCTTCAACGCTGGAGGTGGCGGAGACCCTGTCTTGTTCCAGCACGTATTCTGGTTTTTTGGTCATCCTGAAGTTTACATCATGATCCTACCCGCCTTCGGTGTGGTGTCGGCAATTATCCCGACCTTTGCTCGTAAGCGCTTGTTTGGCTATGCGTCTATGGTTTATGCCACAGCATCTATTGCGTTCTTGTCATTCATTGTTTGGGCACATCATATGTTTACGGTTGGTATGCCATTGGCTGGTGAGCTTTACTTTATGTACGCCACAATGCTGATTGCCGTACCAACAGGTGTGAAAGTGTTCAACTGGGTTGCGACGATGTGGCAGGGTTCCATGACCTTTGAGACGCCGATGCTGTTTGCGATTGCTTTCGTTGTGTTGTTTACGATTGGAGGGTTGTCGGGCTTGATGCTCGCCATTGCTCCCGCTGACTTTCAATACCACGACACCTATTTCGTTGTTGCTCACTTCCACTATGTGCTTGTTCCGGGTTCAGTGTTCTCGATTATGGCTGCGGTCTATTACTGGATTCCAAAGTGGACCGGTAACATGTATGACGAAAAACTCGGCAAGGTGCATTTCTGGTTGTCTTTTGTGGGAATCAACGTGTTGTTCTTCCCCCAGCATTTCATCGGACTGGCAGGTATGCCACGACGAGTCCCTGACTACGCGCTGCAGTTTGCGGACTACAATATGATCTCGACTGCCGGTGCTTTCCTGTTTGGCTTCAGCCAGTTGCTGTTTATGTTTATCGTCGTTAAGTGCGTGTTTGGCGGAAAGAAAGCGACCGCGCAAGTATGGGAAGGCGCGCACGGTTTGGAATGGACGATTCCATCTCCTGCGCCGTACCACACGTTCACTACTCCGCCTAAAGTTGATATGTCAGAGGCCCACGGTTAATACACATGAGCAATCACAATAGTCAGCAAGCTACAACCACCACCGCGATTAAACTCGTCGCTGTGGTGGTTGGCATGTTTGGTTTTGGTTTCGCCCTGGTGCCGCTCTATGACCTGATTTGTGACGTCACGGGTCTGAATGGTAAAACCGGCGAGCAGTATACCCAAGCAAGTGAACAGGTCGTCGATGAAGCACGGGTGGTTAAGATTCAGTTTTTGGCGAATAACAATGCTGGTATGTCCTGGGAGTTTCGTCCTGTTGTTAGGACGATGGAAGTTAGGCCAGGTGAGCTTAATGAGACAAACTTTTTTGTGAGCAATCCATCAAAGAACGCAATAACCGCTCAAGCAGTGCCGAGCGTGACACCTTTTCGTGCTGCTCAGTATCTACACAAGACAGAATGTTTTTGTTTTGAGCGGCAAGAGTTACAAGCTGGGGAATCGATGGACATGCCCCTCAGATTCATTATCGACGCGTCGCTACCTATAGAGGTAACGACGTTGACACTTTCTTATACTATCTTTGATATTACAGATCAGTTGGCAGCAAACTAGCCAGCGCGAACGGAGAATAATATGTCTACAGCGACGGACGACACTTACGAAAACTATTACGTCCCTCACGATAGCAAGCTGCCCATATTTGCATCGTTAGGTATATTTCTGACAGTGTTTGGCATGGCCAACATACTTGTCGATATGCAGGCAGGTGCTGAAAACTCATTGGGCGGATACATCCTGATGGGCGGTGGTCTTGTAATGGGCACGACGCTGTTTTACTGGTTTAAAACTGTCATCGAAGAAAATCACGCCAAGATGTACAGCCACCAGTTAAATCGATCTTTTGTCTGGGGCATGGGCTGGTTTATCTTCTCTGAAGTGATGTTTTTTGCGGCCTTCTTTGGTGCTTTGTTTTACGTTCGTATGTTCGCGGTTGATTGGATTGCCGGTGAAGGCAACCGTACTCCTGCCGACTATCTGTATTTCCCAAACTTTGTTGCAGAATGGCCTTTATTGAACACACCTAACCCAGAACTGTTTAAAGGTGCAAACCAGCCAATGGGGTGGTGGGGCTTGCCACTGATTAATACTATTCTTCTTGTCACTTCCAGTTTTACGGTAAACATTGCGCACCACGGCATTAAAGAAGGCAATCGCAAGAAGCTTATTACTTGGCTGGCCATCACAGTAGCTCTGGGTGTTGTCTTCTTGGTTTGTCAGGTAGAAGAATATATTCATGCCTATAACGAGCTAGGTTTAACGCTAGAAGCAGGTATCTACGGTACAACATTCTTTATGTTGACCGGTTTCCACGGTGCGCACGTCACCCTGGGTACCTTTATGTTAGCTGTGATGCTGGGTCGAGCGATAAAGGGCCACTTCACCGATGATGATTGTTTTGGATTTGAAGCCGCTGCCTGGTATTGGCACTTTGTTGACGTGGTTTGGATTGGCTTGTTTGTTTTTGTCTACATCTTTGGCAGCTAGCCAAGCTCGGAAGTGCCGCGACCTCGCTATTGCGGGGTCGTTCTGGCACGCCCTTTTTTAACCTTTTGGTTTTAAACCCCGTACCAGGGCGCAGACATCCCCAGATCACCAGTCCAGAGCCCGTAAACAACGGCGACCAACAGTAATATAGCGAGACTGACTCGAATCAGTAACCAATTAGCGGTTCGTTTACTTGCTCCTCCTTGATCCTGCATCAAAGTAACAAACGCCGTGCCGAGGGCGATGATGTTACCGATAAAGAGCAAAACGATGACGGTCTTGATTATCACTGGAAACCACCAATTAAAAAAGGAAGTGCGTCAGTATACGTGCTCCGGGTTAGAAATATGAAGATCGGGCAGGCTAACTGGCGTCTGACGCTTTTCAGTGTTTTCTTTTTCCTGTTTTTTCTCGCCTTAAGCTTTTGGCAAATTGAACGAGGCGCGGACAAAGTTAAATTGCTGGCAGCAGCGGCAGCAGTGGCTGACCTTCCTGGCGCTAAACTAACGATGAATCTTGAAGTAAAAAACGGAGATCCGGTTCGACTGATGGGGAAATTTGTGTCGACGCATATTTTATTGCTCGATAATAAAGTGCTGAATGGCAGAGTCGGATATGAAGTGATTCAGGTCTTTGAAGACGTAAGTGGCGTATCTGTACTCATTAATAGAGGTTTTTTGGCCGGCGGTCGAACCAGAGCAGAACTACCGAAGCCTCCTTCGGCGAATAGTGCCAATCAACCTCTTCGAGGCCATGCCTATCTGACGACGCTTTCGCTGCCTGAGGAAAATATTTTCGGTGCTCGCCCGCCCTGGGTCGTACAGGTGGTGATACCGAGCGAGTTAGAAAACCAGCTTGGTCGAGAATTGTTTGGCTATACGATTCGTCTAGAAGAGTCTCACCCAGACGCTCTACCCAGACATTGGCCAGTGACCACGATGCAGCCAGAACGACATTATGGTTATGCGGTGACATGGTTTCTGATGGCTCTGGCGGTGCTTGGTATTTTCCTTTACACGATTAGACAACCAGACTCAGACGAGGAGTGAATAAATGGCTGATGGGATAGACATCAAAAGCAATAGACGAAATCTGGTGGTCCTATTTTCAATTGGGTTCGTACCACTGGTGTTTTCATGGGTAGTGTTTTTCTACTTCCCGGAGCTTATGCCAAGCAGCACTACTAACGAAGGTCAGCTTATCTCGCCACCAATTCAGGCGAGCGAACTTGGGCTGGGGTCGAATTTTGGTAAATGGACATTGCTGGTGCCGGTACAGGGAGATTGCAACGAAGTTTGTGAACAACGTTTCTATCTTGCTCGGCAGGTCAACGTTGCCCTTGGAAAGGAATCTGAGAGAGTTCAGCGGATGTTGATCGATATTGGAGCCAATGCAGGTGTTCTGATTCGGCTAGCCGAGGAATTTCCCGATCAGGTGGTCGCTAAGGTACCTAGCGAAGCATTCCGCCGATTGCTTAAAGACGAGGCGGCAATCTACCTGATGGACCCGGTTGGCAACGTTTTCATGGCCTACTCGCAACAAAAAGCAGGAAAACCCATGCTCAAAGATATTAAGCACCTACTGAAGATTTCTAACCTAGGGTGATAGGAGCAAAATGTCGATGAAAAAGCAGCACGTTTTCTGTATTATTGCGCTCCCAACTCAATAGCCTGGATCCTTTGACCGAAACTGCTCTACAAGCCTTATCGAGCGCGTCCTGGCGCGACTACCTGGAAATGTGCAAACCCAGAGTTGTGCTGTTAATGCTGCTGTGTGCAACCGTGGGCATGTTTCTGGCGACACCTGGCATGGTACCCTGGCACATCTTGGTGCTTGGCAACCTCGGTATTGCTCTGGTCGCGGGATCTGCAGCTGCTCTGAATCACCTGGTAGATTCGAAAATTGACCTAGATATGGCCCGAACGCGAGCGCGACCCATTGCTCAGGGGCGGGTGAGCAATCTTCAGGGCTCTATCTTTATTGCAATAACGGGGATAGCGGGAACGATGATACTCGCGGTCTATATCAATCCCCTCACCGCTTGGCTCAACCTGGCATCCTGGATTGGTTATGGGGTGATCTATACCGTATTTCTTAAACGGGCGACGCCACAGAATATTGTGATCGGCGGCCTATTTGGTGCAGCGCCGCCCCTCTTTGGCTGGACTGCAGTGACTGGGTCCATCGACGCCGGGGGATTGTTATTGGTGCTCATTATTTTTGCCTGGACGCCGCCACACTTCTGGGCTTTGGCAATTGAAAGAAAGGAAGAATACCGAAAGGTGGATATACCAATGCTGCCAGTAACCCATGGGGTTGCTTACACCAAGCTGCATATCCTGTTGTACACCATCATTATGATTATCATTTCTATCCTGCCCTATCTAATTGGTATGAGTAATTTATTGTATCTGGCGTCGGCGCTTGTTCTGGGTGGCGGTTTTCTATATTGGAGTTTGTTGCTGCTTAAAAGTAATGATCGAAAGGTGCCTATGGCGACCTTTCGTTACTCGATAACCTATCTCGGCTTGCTATTTGTCGCTCTATTGGTCGATCACTATCTACTCCCCGTTAGCTATCTGGGTGGGATCTAAACGATGACAGGTATTATCACTGAAAGGACGCCAGAACAAATTCAAGGTATCCGCAATACTCTGATTTGGACGCTGGGCTTGATAGGACTTACTTTGGGTCTGTTTGTGTATTCGTTGCTGGGACCTAAAACGCTTTCTGATGAAGCGCTCAAAGGTCTTGGTTACTATGGTTTCCCTGAGGCTCGACAGATAAAACCCTTTAACCTTGTTGATCACCGCGGCGAACAGGTGGATGTTTCTGATTTGCGGGGAAATTGGCAGCTGATGTTTTTTGGCTTTACCTTTTGCCCGGATATCTGCCCGACAACGATGGGTGTCTTAAACCGTGCTGTGAGTAAAATGGAGATTGCACCCCAGGTCATTATGGTGAGTGTCGATCCAGAGCGAGATACAGTAGAAGCTCTCGCGCGGTATGTACCCAGCTTTAATCCTGACTTTATGGGCTACACGGGTACCTTCGACAACATCGTGGGCCTAGCGACCAATCTCAATATCGCATTCGGCAAAGTGCCGAGTAAAGAGCCTGGCTCATACACGATGGACCATGCTACCAGCATCGTCGTGATTGATCCCGAGGGCCGATACGCGGGTTTTATCAAGGCGCCCCACCAGGCACCGAATATCCGCCAAATTATGACCACCCTAATGCGCTAACACATGGGTATACCGAATATCAGTTATGGACCTTGCGGCTGTGTAAATTCTGTTAGACATAACTTAAACTCGAATCTGATTGGTTAACGAAAGCGATTTTTTGTGCCCTCCGTCAATGAGGCTCTGACCTCAAAATTCTGCGCAACGAGATTGCGCTCCCTGGAAATCTGCAAACCTCTCGCGATTGAAGACTACGTCGTTCAACCGACGGAAGATGCCAGTCCACCTAAGTGGCATCTTGCCCATACATCCTGGTTTTTTGAAACTTTTTTGTTGAAACCGTACCTTCCGGACTATCAGCTTTTCGATGGTACATATGAGTACTTGTTTAACTCCTACTACAATGGCATTGGCACTCAGTTTCCAAGGGCCAAGCGTGGCACGCTATCGAGACCCACTGTGGCTGAAGTACAGAACTATCGTTGTCACGTCGATGGATCTATGGGGAAGCTACTCGGCGGTGAACTAAATGACGAGCTGACATTGCTAATCACTCTCGGGCTGCATCATGAGCAACAACATCAAGAGTTAATGCTGACGGACTTGAAGTTTAACCTTGGCCACAACCCGTTGTTCCCGGCCTATAGTAAGGTGGAGCATCTGCACCAAGAGTCACCATCGCAGCCTCTTGAGTTTCGGACTATAAGCGGCGGCGTCAAAGAGGTTGGGCATGAACCTCCAGCAGCGAGAAAATTTGTTTTCGATAACGAATCGCCACGCCACAAAGTTTTTCTCGGTGACTATCAGATCGCCAATAGAGTCGTGACGAATGGTGAATATCTAGCCTTTATCGAAGACGGCGGTTATCAAGCAGCGGCTTTGTGGATGTCAGATGCCTGGAGCATAATTTCTGCTGTCGAGGGTTTTAAGCAGCCCCTATATTGGGTACACAGGGACAACGAATGGTTTGAATATACCTTGTCGGGATTACAGCCGCTGGTACTCAATAATCCAGTGACCCATGTGAGCGGTTACGAGGCAGACGCCTTTGCGCGTTGGAGTGATGCGAGGCTACCTACCGAGCAGGAGTGGGAATGTGCGGCGGCGAGTTTCAATTCGGTGCAAGGAAACTTCTATGAATCGGGCGCCCTGCACCCGATGCCGGCATCAGCGAGTAGTTCAGACCAATTTTTTGGTGACGTCTGGGAATGGACCAGCAGCAGCTACGGCCCATATCCCGGGTTTAACCCATTTGCTGGGCAGTTAGGAGAGTACAACGGTAAATTTATGGCGAATCAATTGGTGCTTCGAGGAGGGTCTTGCGTCACTTCCGCAGATCACATTCGACCTTCCTATCGAAACTTCTTTTACCCGAAGGATCGTTGGCAATTCTCCGGTATTCGATTGGCTAAAAATTAATAGATGAGAAAGAGGGTTTTAATGTCGTCCCAGGCAAGCTACCAATTTTACGAACAGCCATCAGAAATCGAGGATGTTCACGAACAGCTAATAGGGGGCTTTCGACAAACACCGAAGTCGATATCGCCGAAGTTCTTTTACGATGAAAAGGGTTCGGAGCTGTTCACGGCGATTACGCGGACAAACGAATATTATCCAACCCGCACCGAGATGGGGTTGCTTGATAACTATGGTAAGGCCATGGCGAGCTGCATCGGCCCTAATTCGACTCTCATAGAATATGGCAGCGGCAGTAGTGAAAAGATACGCTTGCTACTTGAAACCCTGCGACCTCAAACTTATGTGCCGATGGATATTTCGAGGGACTATCTTGCGGCCTCTGCAAATACAATTGCGGAAGACTATCCCTGGCTGGAAGTCTTAGCAACCTGCGTAGACTACTCTCAGGACTTTGATCTGCCAGTTTCCTTTGACGGCAATGTTGCAGCGTTCTTCCCTGGCTCAAGTATCGGAAACTTCAGTCCCGACTCGGCGTTGTCCTTCCTTAAACGAGTGCGGCGTCATGTTGGCGTGAACGGCGGACTATTGATTGGCGTGGATTTGAAGAAGGATATAGATGTTCTAAACCGTGCTTACAACGACAGCGCGGGTATCACGGCGGATTTCAATCTAAATGTGCTAAACCATATCAACGAAGTCTATCAGGGTAATTTTGATCTAACTAAATTTCGACATAGAGCCACCTACAATGAATCGTTAGGTTGTATTCAAATGTTTATTACGAGCCTTTGTGATCAGACCGTAAACGTTGCCGGCGAATTATTTGAGCTGATTGAAGGCGAGGAGATACATACCGAGAATTCATTCAAATATAGTGAAACCGAGTTCCGCGATATGTGTCGGCAAGCCGGTTTTACTCGGGACCGATTTTGGACAGACGAACATGAATGGTTTGGTGTTTTCTATGTCTCTTGATCAGCTTGCAGGCGAGTAAGTAGATCTAGAAATTCTCGTGGGTTTTTTACAGGGCTATCGGTACGCCCTGCCAGTAGTCTGGTCAATGCGAAACGCATCGCCGCAAATTCTCGAAAGCGAGGTAGCGCCTTGTGTTCCTCGTTTTCCAATATTCGGATCGATTCGTAGCCGCGGATTAGAGCTTGTCCTTTAGACGCGACATCCTCTCCGCCGTCGCAGCACCAATCGTTTAGCGTGATGGCAATGTCCTGGATAAGGTAATCTTCGCAAGCATGGTAGAAGTCGATAACACCAGTGAGCGCATCTCCCTCGAATAGCGCGTTGTCCCTGAACAGGTCGCCATGGATGATGCCTCGGGGTAAAGCGCCGCCTTCAATTGCATAGCGCTCGACAACCTGGCCGAGGCGGTGACGGTCGAGCTCAGCCAAATTACCTTCCACTTGTTTCAACGCAGCCGTGGCCCACGTTGTGCTGTAGGCGTTAGCTCTTTCATACCTTGCGCTTTGGCCGCCGATATGGAGTTTTGCCAGTGCTTCGCCAATCTGCTCGCACTGTGTTTCTGTTGTCGTGTTCGGGTGACTACCGGGCAATCGATTAAAAAGCCACGTAGGTTTGCCTTTAAAGATCGTGCTCGACATGCCATCCAGAGTCAGTTGCGGTTGTGGAACAGGCAGGCCACTTTTTGCTAGCACCTGCAATAGGTCATTAAAAAAGGCAACTTCAGAAAAATCGAGACTTTCGGTGATCGTCAAAACGAACTCAGAGTCGTTATCGTCAAACCGAAGAAAGTAATTGGAGTTTTCGATCCCCTCGGTAATGGGCTCGTAGTCGAGAAGCTCTCCGAGTTCAAACATGATCAGGTAACGTTCGAGAGACTCGCGCTTAAAGGTAGTGTAGGTTGCCATTCGACTAAAACTCAGCGATGACCCATTGCGGGTACAGCTTCTTCTTGTGGTCAAGGCTCTCATAATGAGCCTCTCCGTCTGCCGGGACCATGTAATAAGTTGCGCCAAGTTTCGGTACGATTTTGATCGCAAGCAACCTGCCGTTTACTCGATACTCGTAAACCGTCTTGCTTTCTCCTGCAATGATTTGAACGTCCCCGGCCGCCATTTCTTCGCGAGTAGGTATGTAAACAGGCTCTGCCATTGTGACCGGCGCTGCCGCTGCGATGGCGACAGCAAACAATGTTGAGCGTAGGAGGATTGATATGGCAGGTGAGTTCAAAGTATCGTGTCCGCAATTGAAAGATCGAGCTCCCCATGACAGACAGCAAACCTCTCGTACTAATTGACGGGTCATCCTACCTGTTTCGTGCATTTCATGCACTGCCAAAGCTGATGAGTACTAAAGGCGCGAACACCGGCGCCATCAAAGGCGTGATTAGCATGGTGAAGAAGTTGATGGCTGATTACGAGGGAAGCCATATCGGTGTGATCTTCGACGCCAAGGGGAAGTCGTTCCGCAACGATCTTTATCCACAATACAAAGCTAATCGAGCAAAAATGCCCGACGACCTTCGAGAGCAAATTGAGCCAATCCAGACTATTATCCGCGAGATGGGATTGCCCCTCATCATCGTC
>Ga0222633_1001480_pt1 | contig 12330 bp, 7 predicted proteins | sample AntAcemetageno48_FD_179816 | JGI IMG/M metagenome (GOLD analysis project Ga0222633, IMG submission 179816) | Saline water microbial communities from Ace Lake, Antarctica - #48 | ecosystem: Environmental > Aquatic > Non-marine Saline and Alkaline > Saline | place: Antarctica: Ace Lake | collected... | reverse complement strand
GTATTTTGTCGAAAACTTCATAATGAAGTACCAGAGTTGAACCGACTTGGCGTGGCCGTGCGGTATTTGGCTTATCCAAGAAGCGGTGTGGGCTCGCCGAGTTACGACAAGCTGGTTTCAGCCTGGTGTGCCGAGAATCCCAAAATGGCCCTAACGCACGCCAAGTCTGGCGTCGATATCCCCGCCGCAACTTGTGTCAATCCAGTGGCTGCCCAATTTGAATTGGGCGGTCAGTTGGGAATCAATTCAACACCTTCGCTGATTTTTGACGATGGAACGATTTCTCGAGGCTTCCAGCCTGCCGCAGAATTAGCGGCGATCCTTGGCGTGCTCTAACAGCGTTATTTGACAGCGTCCTTTAACCGTGTCTTATAACAAGATACAGCCCAACATATAAATAAGGGCGCAGGCCCGCGTTCATGGAACTGTGCTAATATTACTGTCGAATTGACCGATGCATCGTCCTTTGACGATAGAGCTCCGGTTTCCAGTGAATATGCGACCCTGAACTCTCTAAAGTGAACTCTCTAAAGTGAACTTTCTAAAGTGAACAATCCTCGCCGTGCAGAGCGTCTTTATGATCTTGAGATCAGGAGAAACCTGACGCGCAATTATGTGCCGTTGCTGTTTCACGGCATGTTGGGCCAGACGGGATTTCGTCTGGTCAACGCGCCGACCTTTTTACCAGCCTACATCCTTATGTTGTCTGATGGCTCGGACATTATGGTCGGACTGGCATTGTCTCTTCAGGCGCTTGGCATGGTGTTAACCCCCATGTTTGGCGCCACCTTGATCGAGCATCGTAAGCGAGTCTTGCCAATTGGCTTTTTGGCAGGTGGTTTAATGCGAGGTTCCGTCCTCCTGATCGCTCTAGCAGGCTTCTTTCTTGAAGGCGATGCTACGCTCTACGCAATTTTGTTCAGCCTTCTGTTGCTTGGGATGTTCTCGGGTATTCAGGGCGTCATCTTCAACTTTCTGAATTCCAAAGTGATACCCGTCAATCGACGGGGTCGTCTCACCGGCATGCGCAATTTTCTCGCCGGTATTATTTCTGCGGGAGTTGCCTGGGCTGGTGGAAAATACCTGATTGGGGAAGTCCCGACTGCCGAGGGTTACTCCTGGACTTTTCTACTGGCGTTTGTGCTGACCTCGACCGGGCTTTTGATGTTGCTGGCGATTCGAGAACCCGAACCCCCGACGGTCAGAGCCAAGCAGTCCCTGTGGGATCGAATGGGTGAAGTGCCTGAACTACTTCGAAGCGACCCGGCGTTTACCCGCTATTTTCTTGCCAGGTCTGTCGCAACCATGGGTCGAATGGCAATGCCTTTCTATATTCTCTATGCCGGGCAAAGTATTGGTTTGAGCGGGATCACCTTGGGCACCTTAACGGTAGCATTTACGATTTCCGGCACCATCTCGAATTTGATCTGGGGCGCCATCGCTGATCGCAAAGGCTTTCGACTGACGTTCCTTGCCTCTATCGCCCTCTGGATCGCTGCGACCGTGTTGCTGATGGTGGCCGATGATTTGTTGCTAACAACCGTGGTATTTATCGGCATTGGAGCTGCATTTCAAGGTTTTCAGAATTCCTCAATGAATCTGACCTTGGAGTTTGGCGACAGAGACAATCTACCGGTGCGCATCGCCATTGCGAATACCGCCTCAGAAATTGCAGGTACCATCGGCCCGCTGCTGGGCGGAGTGCTGGCTGCATTGCTCGGCTATGAGTCGGTTTTTCTGGTATCGATCTTATTCCTGGTCGTGGGTGGACTCGTGGTGCGAATCTATGTGCCGGAGCCTCGCGCCGGTAAGTAAGCCGCCGCTCACCCATAGGTGAAAAAAACTGCTTGAAACAACTGCTCCGCTTCTTCGTGCCGTCGTCGTTCATTTCTCTGTCTATACTAAAGTTACAACTGGTTCAAATCCTTACCGTGACCGGATGTTTGCCATTCTGTCCGGTAGTGACCGGTCTTTGACTCATAGTGATGAGTCTTAATAGCAGTCCTTGGTAAAATTCCGTAGTATTGCCGATTCGCTAATTAGGCCCTAAAACAAGCGCTATTGTTGGATCAAACAAATGGATGACTTTCCTAGAATTAAACGATTACCGCCCTATATCTTTAGCATTACCGATGCTCTGAAGAAGGAGGCGCGTGGTCGCGGTGAAGACATTATTGATTTCGGGATGGGCAATCCGGACCAGGAAACCCCCAAGCATATTGTCGATAAGTTGATCGAGACCGTGCGGCGAGGTGATACCCACCGGTACTCCCAATCGAAAGGTATTCCGAGGCTGCGCCGCGCCATTAGTAACTGGTACAAAGATCGCTTTGATGTTGATATCGACCCAGAAACTGAAGCCATCGTGACCCTCGGCTCCAAAGAAGGCATCGCGCACCTGGCGATGGCTATCCTCGGCCCTGGAGACACGGTCCTGGTACCAAATCCGTCTTATCCTGTGCATCCCTATGGGTTTGTGATCGCCGATGCTGACGTCAGGCATGTACCCATCACCAAGGATGGCGATTTTTTTGCAGAGCTAGAGTTGGCGATTAACAACACCTGGCCGAAACCTAAGGTACTGGTCATCAACTTTCCAAGTAATCCGACCACTCAATGCGTTGAGCTCGATTTTTTCGAGAAGGTTGTCGCGATTGCCAAAGAGCACAGTATCTGGGTGGTCCAGGATCTGGCCTATGCGGATATTGTCTTTGATGGCTATAAGGTACCGTCGATTCTTCAGGTTCCAGGGGCAAAAGATATTGCTGTTGAGTTTTTTACCATGTCCAAGAGCTACAATATGCCGGGCTGGCGAATTGGTTTTTGTGTCGGCAATCCGACCCTCGTTGGTGCCCTCGCTCGCATTAAGTCCTATTTGGACTACGGGATGTTTACCCCAGTTCAGGTCGCAGCGATTGCAGCATTAGAAGGCGATCAATCCTGTGTGGCCGAGATAGTAGATCGGTATCGACGGCGTCGCGATGTCTTGTGCGACGGTCTAAATGCTGCAGGCTGGGCCGTTGAAAAGCCAAAGGCGACGATGTTTCTTTGGGCAAAAATCCCAGAACAATTTGACCATATGGGATCTCTGGAATTCAGTAAGTATTTACTAAAAGAGGCGAAGGTTGCTGTCTCTCCAGGTATTGGCTTTGGTCAGTATGGCGATGACCACGTGAGATTTTCTTTGATCGAAAATGAACATCGAACTCGGCAAGCAATTCGTGGCATCAAGCAGATGTTCAAAAATGCCAGTCAAAATAATTGAAATAGGATGAGCAAATGCGAGAAGTAGTAATAGGCATTTGTGGTCTGGGTACCGTGGGCTCAGGCACTTTTAACCTGATACTCAAAAATCGCGACGAAATTGCCCGGAAAACAGGTGTTCAATTACGTGTCAGCCATGTCGGTTGCCGCCGAGACCATCCGGATTGTGATTTGTCGCAGGTAACCGTGAGTCGCGATGTCTTTGCAGTGGTTAAAGATCCAGCAGTAGAAGTAGTGCTAGAGCTGATGGGCGGCATAGAGACAGCCAAAGATCTGGTCGAGCAAGCTATTGATAACGGTAAGCATGTCGTTACTGCCAACAAAGCGTTGATTGCCCTGCATGGCATGGATCTGATGCAAAGAGCTGTGGATAATCAAGTTAGCTTAAGGTTTGAAGCTGCAATCGCTGGCGGTATTCCCATCGTCAAAGTGCTAACCGAAGGTCTAGCAGGTAATGAAAACCTCGTCGTGGCAGGAATTATCAACGGCACTACAAACTATATACTGACCGAAATGGAACAGGCTGGGAATCGCGACTTTTCAGAAGTGTTAGCGGAAGCTCAGAGTCTTGGTTACGCTGAAGCCGATCCAACTTTTGATGTTGAAGGCATAGACGCAGCGCATAAATTAGCGATCTTGTCGTCCATGGCCTTTGGTGTTCCCCTCAACTTTGAAGCTATGTATACCGAGGGAATTTCGGCTGTGACATCTGCGGATATCAAATACGCAGCGGAACTCGGTTATCGAATTAAGCATCTCGGTATCACCCGCAAGACTGACAATGGTATTGAGTTGCGGGTGCACCCAACTTTGATTAAGAAGTCTGCGATGTTGGCCCAAGTTAATGGCGTTATGAACGCCGTACTTGTCGACAGTGATGCGGCGGGAGAAACAATGTATGTTGGCGCGGGCGCTGGATCCGGCCCAACAGCTTCCTCAGTGCTCACTGATGTGATCGCGATCGTTCAAGGTACTAGCACAACTGGCCTTGGCTATAAGCTTGAGGAACTTCAGCCCTTGCAGATGTTAGCTATCGAGGACGTGATTTCTGCGTACTATTTGCGGCTGCGAGTAATGGACGTGCCAGGTGTGATGGCGAAGGTGTCGACGATATTAAGTCAGGGCAATATCAGTATTGAATCCTTGATTCAAAAAGATGCCCGTGACGGCGACGTGCCTATCGTGATCGTCACCAATGAAGTTCAAGAAAGGGCGCTGAATACAGCCATTGCTGAACTTGAGGCGCTAGAACACATCAAAGGTATGGTGACCAGAATTCGTGTTTTTAACATTTAATGGCTAAAGAGATTCGGCGCCGCCCGGTTTCTCAACCCCTGGAAGGCATCTCGCCCCTCCTATCTCGCTTATTTACTGGGCGTGGTATTAGATCCGCTTCAGAAATGGATCTGAGTCTCAAACACCTATTACCCCCGACCGATCTAAAAGGTATCGGCGAGGCTGCGGAACTGGTTGGCAATGCCGTGCGTTCGAAGCAACGAATATTAATTCTCGGTGACTTTGACGCCGATGGTGCGACGAGTTGTGTGTTGATGGTCGATGGGCTCAAAACCCTTGGTGCTCTGTACGTCGATTATCTGGTGCCAAACCGTTTTGATTTCGGGTACGGGCTAACACCAGAAATCGTGGATGTTGCCAAAGACCGGCACCCGGATCTGATCATCACTGTGGATAATGGGATTTCAAGCGTCGAAGGTATTGCCCATGCGCGTTCTCTAGGTATCCAAACACTCATTACTGACCACCACCTTGCGCCAGAACAATTGCCCGAGGCTGACGGGATCGTCAACCCGAACCAACCGGGTTGCGAGTTTAGGAGTAAGAATCTCGCCGGAGTTGGAGTCGCTTTCTATCTTTTATCAGCGGTTCGACAGAACCTTGTTGAATCAAGCTGGTTTCAGAATCGGCAGGTACCCGTGCTGGCGGACTATTTGGATCTAGTGGCGCTGGGCACCATTGCGGACGTTGTGCCGATGGACCGCAACAATCGTATTCTCGTCAATGAAGGTTTGAGGCGGATTCGAGCCGGAAGGTGCCGCGCTGGTATCAAGGCGTTACTTCACTTATCGGGGCAACGAACAGAAGTGGTGACGTCACAGGATCTCGCCTTTTTTGTTGCGCCCAGGCTAAATGCAGCAGGTCGCCTGGAAGATATCTCGTTAGGTATTGAGTGTTTGTTATCAAAAGATGAATCCCGTGCGGCAGATTTGGCAGCAAAACTCGATAGCCTCAATGTCGAACGCCGTGAGATCGAACACGAAATGAAACAAAAGGCATTGCAAACCCTCAAGGATACATCCGTTGAAGAATCTGATGCCGTCGGCATCACTCTATTTGACGAATCCTGGCATCAGGGTGTAGTGGGCATTGTCGCATCGCGTATTAAGGATAAATTGCATCGACCTGTGGTCGCCTTTGCCAAGGTTTCGGATACCGAACTAAAAGGTTCTGCAAGATCTATATCAGGGCTACATATTCGGGATGCTTTTGCGGAAATCGCCACTCGCCATCCTGGAATGCTCGTCAAGTTCGGCGGCCATGCCATGGCGGCGGGTTTGACGCTCAATGTGTTGGATCTAGAAAGATTCAGGCTCGCGTTTGATGACGTCGCAAAACGCTGGCTTTCAGACGATGAGCTCACCGCTGCTGTGATCACCGATGGTGAACTTCAAGAACCTCTAACAGTCGAACTGGGTCGCAGCCTGGGATTGGTGTGTCCCTGGGGTCAGGGATTTCCTGAACCTTTGTTTGATGGTGAGTTTGAAATTGTCTCTCAGCGCATCGTTGGTGGTCGTCATCTAAAAATGCGGCTGCGGCCCGTCGAGCGGGAAGAACTCATTGATGCCATCGCCTTTGGTCACGATCGCACAGTGGATGGGCGCGTACGCAGGATGGCCTATCGGATTGGCGTGAATGAATACCGAGGACAGGAGAGTCCACAAATCGTGGTCGATTGTCTCGACATCAGCGAAGTGAAATAGCAACTTTTAGGATGTCGAGCTAATCGCATCCGTTAGGGCCTGAACCAGTTCGTCAATTTCAGCTTTGCTGATCGTAAGAGGCGGTGAAATTGCCAATGCACCGATACTGGGGAGCGGTCTTATGATAACGCCATTGTTCCTCATCTTGGCGGCAATCTGGTGCGGAATCTTGAGCGCTGGATCATGAGCTTCGCGACTTCCCTTGTCAGCGACCAGTTGTACCGCAGCGATAAGCCCCTTGCCTCTTACTTCTCCTACGAGCGGAAGGTTGAGCAAGCTCTGTAATTGCTGGTGCAGATAGTCGCCCATTTCCTTAGCCCGAGGAATCAGTGCTTCTCGTTCCAAAATGGCTAGATTAGCGAGGGCAACGGCGGCACCGACGGGATGGCCACTATAGGTATATCCATGGGAGAAGGCACCGAGTTTTTCTGAGCCGAGTTTCAACACTTCCCAGATTTCCTGGCTGATAAATGCCGCGGACATCGGAAAATAGCCACTGGTTAACCCTTTTGCAGTAGCCATCATGTCCGGCTCAATGCCCATGGCGTCTGATGCGAACCACTCCCCGGTTCGGCCATAGCCCGTGATAACCTCATCGGCGACCAACAAAATGTTGTGTTTTGTGAGGATGGCTCGAAGCCGGGGAAAGTAGTCCTCTGGTGGTACCACAACCCCACCGGCACCCTGGATAGGTTCGGCAAAGAAAGCTGCGATGGTGTCGGCACCTTCCTTCTCAATTAGGGCTTCAATATTGCCGATCATTCGATCGCTAAAGGCTTGCTCGGTTTCGTCGTCGAGTGCCTTGGAATAGTAATGAGGGCAATCGGTGTGCAAGACAAAATCCAGTGGAATCGGAAAGTCCTTGTGGAACGCGGGTAACCCCGTCAGGCTGGCGGTACTGATTGACGTGCCGTGATAGGCCTGCTGCCGCGAGATGATTTTGATTTTCTTGGTGTTGCCCTGAAGCGAATGATAATGCCAGGCAATTTTGATTAACGTGTCGTTACAATCGCTGCCTGAGTTACCGAAGAACACCTTGGTCAATTGCTTTGGGGAAAGCTCAATCAGCTTCGCTGCCAGCTCAACCTGCCAAGGATTAGAGGCATTTGCAAAGGTGTGGTAATAAGCCAGTTGTCCTGCAGCTTGCTGCATGGCATCGGCGAGCTCCTTGCGACCATAACCCGCATTCACACACCAGAGCCCGGCCACGCCATCGAGTAGGGAGTTGCCATCGGCATCGGTAATTCGGCAACCGTCAGCGCCCGTGATCATCTGGGGTCCGTCTGCCAGCAGTTGGGTAATCGAGGACGCTGGATGTAACAGTACCTCGGCATCCTGGTTGATTAATGCCTTAAGGTGCTGACTTTGACTGTTGGTTTTACTGGTGTTCATGAGAGATCACAAATAGTTGTGCTTTAACGATGAGTCTACCTATTGCAGAATGGCAATGACATAGAAGGAAAGCACTAGATGCTGTTGATGAGACCCGTGGCAATAGCCGATGTGGACGACCTTGCGCGACTTGCGTCGATCGCAGGGGAGGGCATGACGTCGCTCCCGGAGGATAAACAAGCCCTCACTGTAAATGTTGAGTCCGCGATTCATTCCTTCAAACGTTCATCGCCCAATCCTGACGACTATTTTCTAATGGTGTTGGAGGATACTCAAGAGCATCGAGTTGTTGGGACCTCTGCAGTATATGCCAGGACCGGAAGCCGCCAAGCGTTCTATGCCTATCGCATTATGTCGGTGACGCACTATTCTCACTCGATTGAGAAGGAAGTTCGCAGTAACCTTCTGCACCTGACCAATGACTACACGGATTGCTCTGAGGTCGGGACCTTGTTTCTGGATCCAGACTATCGTGGCAATGGTCACTGGTTATCCCGCAGCCGATACCTGCTGATGGCTCAGTTTCCCGAGCGTTTTGCCCCGGATGTCATTGCCGAGTTGCGGGGTTGGTTCGATGAAACGGGAGTGAGTCCTTTTTGGGAAGCCCTTGGCGCTAAGTTTTTTCAAATGCCCTACGCTGAGGCGGATCGGCTGTGTGGTACAGGATCCAACCAGTTTATTACCGAGCTCATGCCGAAGTATCCCATCTATTCAAACCTGCTACCCAAAGCGGCGGAAGACGTCATGGGTAAACCCCATGATTCTACACTGCGGGCAATGCAACTATTGTTGGAAGAAGGCTTCCAGTATGAAAATTTGATCGATGTATTCGACGGCGGCCCTTTGGTGCGCGCCAACATTGCTCAAATTCGGAGCGTCAAGCAGGCAGTTAATTACCGTGTTGAATCGATGAGTGGTAAAGAATCCACCACTGGGTGTGCGTCTCAAGACAAGATGCTTGTTGCCAATACGAGCCTTGCCAACCTCCGCATCATCTATGCGAATGCCAGACCAGAGGGTGAGTTACTTTATATTGACGCCCTGGGGTTGGATGCACTTCAGGTCGGGTCTGGTGATCAGGTTGTCGCCATACCCGGACAATTAGCTTAGGAGCCGACATGCAAAGCTATGAAGTAAACTTTGATGGCCTTATTGGGCCCACCCACAATTACAGCGGGCTGTCCTTAGGTAATCTTGCGAGCCAATCCCACGCCGCGATGGTGTCCCACCCAAAAGCCGCTGCACTTCAGGGTATTGCCAAGATGCGAACTCTGATGCAACTCGGTTACAAGCAAGGGTTTCTGCTTCCCCAAATTCGTCCAGAGTTAGGCCTTCTAAGGCAATTAGGCTTTTCTGGCAACGCAACCGAAGTACTGCAGGCGGTCGCAACCCATGCTCCTGAGTTGCTGGGGACTGTTTATAGTGCATCCAGTATGTGGGCTGCTAATGCAGCGACGGTTACGCCGTCGATCGATGCAACCGACGGCAAAGTTCACTTTACCACCGCGAACCTTGTGACCACGGTACATCGAGCAATTGAACACCAGCAAACCACCCGCTGTTTGCAGAAGGTATTTGCCGATCAGGATTTTTTTGAGGTCCATATGTCTCTGACGGCCCATCCGGTTTTTGGTGATGAGGGCGCCGCCAATCACAATCGCTTGTGTACCAACTACGCCAATAGTGGCGTTGGACTGTTCGTGCATGGCGATGGTGTTGTTCAGCCTAAACGATTTCCAGCCCGTCAAACATTAGCGGCGAGCCGCAGTGTGGCCAGGCAACATGGCGTTCTGGAGAGTAGCGTATTCCTGCAGCAAAACCCTGATGCGATTGATGGCGGTGCATTTCACAACGATGTGGTCTCGGTGGCGAATGGTCCTGTGTTGTTCTATCACGAGCTGGCTTTTCTCAGTGACGCAAGCGAGGTTGCCTTCAATCAGATTCGTCAAGTGGTGCCAAATTTTAATCCAATTTGCGTACCGGACAATGTAGTGAGTCTGGCTGACGCAACTAAATCTTACCTATTTAATAGCCAGCTTTTAGCCGCCCCCTTTGGAAGCATGGATGAGATGACGCTGATTGCGCCTCTTGAATGTAAGCAAAATGAATCTGTACGAGCGTATCTGCAAGACTTGTCCAGTAACGAAACTCAGCCAATTCGGGATGTCGTCTTCGTCGATGTACGGCAAAGCATGAGTAATGGTGGTGGGCCCGCCTGTCTTCGTTTGAGAGTGGTGCTGAATGAAAAAGAATTGGCCGCCGTTGATCAACGTTTTATCGCGTCGAATGCAATATTGGATCAGCTTGAAAACTGGGTAAATCAATTTTATCGAGACAATCTTAGCCCCGGCGACCTCAAAGACCCCGAGTTTATGCACGATTCCTTTCGTGCATTGAAAGCCCTGGAGGTCACCCTGGGGATTGAGGGTTTCTACCCGTTCTAAAAAAGCGAACGATTTGCTAAGGTCAGGATTCTAATTCTATCTCAGGCAGCCATGTTCCGTAATAAACTCCTCCTCTGTTGTTTCCTGTTTGCTCTGTCGCCGAGTGCTTCGGCGGCCCGGGAGCCTTTTTGGCCTGGCGTGATGTACGAGCCTGCCGTGCCCACAATGAAGGCGGTACTCGGTCATGATCACGGCGAGAAGATCACAACACCGGCGCAGGTTTTAAAATATCTTGATGCATTAAGCGCGTCGGCACCGGAACGAACGCGGCTCGTTCACTACGCCACTTCCTGGGAAGGCCGGCCCTTAAAGTACCTGGTCATCTCAAGCCCAGAAAACATGAGTCAGCTCGAGGCGAATCTGGATCGTATGCAAAAGCTGGTAGACCCGCGACTTGGGGATGCCGAGTCCCGGCAGCAACTACTGCGCCAGACTAAGCCCGTTAGTTGGCTGGCCTATGGCGTTCATGGCGACGAAATATCCTCTACCGATGCGGCTCTTCTTGCCATGTACCACCTGTTGGCTGCCCAGGGTGATGAAACTGTGGAGCGTATTCTTAACGAGTCCATTGTGGTGCTGGACCCCTCACAAAATCCTGATGGTCGAGCGAGATTTGTTCATCACTTTGAGCAAAATCTTGGCTTGGAACCGGCGATCCACCAACTTGCCGCGGAGCATCAACAGGTTTGGCCGGGCGGACGCACCAATCATTACTTATTTGATATGAACCGTGACTGGTTTGCCCTGACACAACCAGAAACTCGTGGTCGCATCAAACACTTCCAGAAGTTTTTTCCTGTGGTTCATGCTGATGTGCATGAGATGGAAGTCGACAGCAGTTACTACTTTCCACCTCCGGCGGAACCCTACAACCCATTTATCTCAGATCGGCAGTTAAGCAATCTTAATCTTTATGGCAAAGGTAACGCGGAAGCTTTTGACCGGTTCAATTTTGACTATTTTACTCGAGAGATTTTCGACGCCCACTATGCCGGTTACGGTGATACTTGGCCGGCCTTTCACGGTTCTATCGGCATGACCTTTGAGATGGCATCCGCCAGGGGACTTGTGCAACGAAAGGCGAATGGGCAGTTGATCAGCTATCGGGATGGGGTTCACCGCCATTTTGTTAGCTCGATGGCGACGATGCAGACCACAGCAGTGAACGGCCAAAAGCTGCTTAAAGATTTGGTGGAGTATCGCGCGAGTGCATTGTCCGATGAACGTCACTATATTTTTTCTGCGGGCGATCAAAGCTTGCAACGCAAGCTAGCCAACAAACTTACCGCCCAGGGAATCGAAGTCCACAGACTTCAGAGCACAACCAGAGCTTGTGGTAAATCCCACGAGGCTGGCAGCTATGTGGTGAAAGCTGGACAGCCAGCAGGTTGGTTAGTTAGAACTCTGCTAGATGCCAATAGCCCTATCGATGAAGCCTTTTGGCAAGAGCAGGAAGAAAATAGAGCGCAGGGTATTGCCGTGGACCTTTACGATGTACTGGCCTGGTCGATGCCTGGCTTGTATGGGTTAGAACCGGTTATCTGCCAACGAAAACTCGAGGGTCTGGTTCGTTACGATCCGCAAACCCCGACTCATCAACGCCCAGCCGAGGCAAAATTTGCCTATGTGATCCCTAACAATACGTCGGCATCGATGCAGTTTCTTGCGGCAGCGCTACTCCAAGGCATGCCTATTCTTAATGTTGATGCTGAGTTTACGATGGCGGGTCGAGACTTCGCGCGAGGCACGCTGGTGATAAAAGTGGCAAGCCTTGACGAGGCTATGCACCATCAACTGAGTCAGTTGGCCCAACACTTTGATGTAGAACTTGTACCCACGGACAACAGTTGGACCACTGCCGGCGTTAATTTTGGCAGCTCTAAAGTGACGAAACTGAAAGCCCCCCAGATCGCTCTCGTCTGGGATGAGCCGACCTATGCCAATGCTGCGGGCAACACACGTTTTGTTATCGAGCGTCAGATAGGCTACCCCGTGACCACCATTCGAACGCCGTATCTAGCGTCTCGTGACCTCTCCTACTTTGATGTGCTTTTTATACCGGAGGGTGGTGACTATGGCGCTGAACTGGGCGAATCAGGTCGGGAAAATTTAAAAGCCTGGGTCGATAGCGGTGGCATTTTGATCACCGCGGGTTCTGCGAGTCATCTGTTGCTTGAAGATGGCCTAGGGTTGCTGTCAACGAAGTTAGAGGCCAATCAAGATGCGAATCT
>Ga0222633_1001479_pt1 | contig 12341 bp, 16 predicted proteins | sample AntAcemetageno48_FD_179816 | JGI IMG/M metagenome (GOLD analysis project Ga0222633, IMG submission 179816) | Saline water microbial communities from Ace Lake, Antarctica - #48 | ecosystem: Environmental > Aquatic > Non-marine Saline and Alkaline > Saline | place: Antarctica: Ace Lake | collected... | reverse complement strand
AATGACGTACCATTAAGTGAGTTCAGCCCACAAGGTAAGCAGGACGCAGCAGATACGCAGAAGCTTGTCGATAAGGGTGTGGATCCACGCGAAGCGGTGAAGGAGGTTAGTAATAACCAGACTGCTATCGGTAAGTCTGCAAAGAAGGGCCGACAGACTACGAAGCAGCCAGAGATAAAGACTCTACCTTCCGAGTTCCGTGATAGGAGAGCGGAGGTACGTGAGCGTGTGAAGATACAAAACGAGAAGATTGACGATGTTGCTATTCGACAGCAGCGCGCTGACGATCTACTAAAGCCAGAGTCTATTGATGAGATTATTACTAGAGGACGTGGAATCGTTACGATTGCAGAACAGCGGGCTACAGCTCAAACACTACAGCTCGTAGAGAGTAAACTACGAAACCCTCAAGAGCCACTAGTCTTCACTGGTGAACAAGCTATCGCTCTGAAGCAACACATCAAGGGGCTTCAGGAGACTACTGAACACTTCAAAGACCTTGGTAGGCAATTCGCTGAAGGTAAAGAAGGGTTCTCTGATAGAGAACGCAGTGCTGTTACTAAAGCATTAGACAGTGAGCACAGTGGTAAGAACCTTGACGATAAGCAACTCCTCGCATTGGCTACCTATGAACATAACATCAAGCGTATCCAACTCGAGATGACCGACTTCGCTGTTGGTACGGAGACAGGTCGTGCATTGCAAGCACGTAAGGCAGACATAGATTCTGTCAGCCTACGTCTTCGGTCTATTTACAACCGTATTAAGGCACTTCCATCGGATCAGCAACAGGCTGTCGTAGAGCAGATTGGGGAGATCGATATTGAAAATTCGAAAGAATATATGGATTTGATAAATGACCTAGATAGATCTGATAAGTTCGACAAGTTCGCAGAGTGGACTGTTGCGGTTAAACTTTGGAATCCTACTACACAGGCAGTTAACCTCGGAGGTAACGCATTACGACAGGTAATGGACCTTGGAGTAACAGGGTTCGAAGCAGCTATTACTGGTGATACAACACTATTCGCTATGGATATTATGGGTGCACGCGTAGGTATGTCACGAGGTGCTCGCAATGCTGCCAAGGTATTTACTGAAGCAGGATATGCAGAGGCACAGTCCAAGTACCTTGAAACAGGAGGTAAGGCGGATTCTATTAAAGGATTAAAAGGAAGAGCTCTTCGTCTACCATTCAAACTTCTCACAGCAGGTGATGAGTTTTTCAAAGGTGTTGCGTATGACCGCGCGCTCTATCGTAATGCATGGTTAAAGTCTGGTAAGAATAAAGACCTCGCAACCAGACTCATCCACGGTGATAAACTGACTACGAAAGAGTTTGTTATCAGGGAGAAGATTCAAGAGATAGCTGTAGCTGAAGCTAAAAAAATGACATTCCAAGAGGATATGGGTCGCTTCACTCGTATGGTAAACGAAGCGCGAAGCCCGGATAACTTTGAAAAGACAGGGGAGAAAGTGTTAGCCACTGCTCTCCGTACACAGCTTCCATTCCTAAAAACTCCTGTAAATATCTTCAAGCAAGGTGCATGGGACTTCGGAGGAATAGGTTTGTACAGCCATCTTACAGACTCTTCAGCCTCTAACTCTGACAAGATCCGACGTTCCGGTGAAGCTGTCATAGGACTTGGAATGATGGCGACAGTGTATTCCCTTATAGGACAGGGGCTTATCACTGGTGCACCACCAGATGATAAGAAGGAGCGTACAAAGTTCTACGATGTAGAGAAGAAGCTTCCGTATGCTGTGAAGATTGGAAAGAATTGGATCCAGTATAAAAGAGCAGAGCCACTAGCTATCGTGCTAGGTTTCTGGGCTGATGCGTTCAACCTCCCAGAGGATGACCCTTCATTCCCACAGATGATAAACCATGCATGGTATATCTCTGCTATGCAGATGCAGGATAAGACATACCTCTCTGGTATTGGGAATCTTATGGACCTTGTATCGAAGGAGGATTGGAGGCGACAAAATGCGTTCAACGATATCGTTGCATCTAACTTGTTCCCATCTATTGTTCCACATACAGCACGTGCATTGGATCCGGGTATCAAAGAATCCAAGCGTATGTCACTCACAGAAGGTATACGATCCCGTATCCCTGGCCTTTCTAAGAAAGTGACCCCTATGGTATCTGTCTACGGTAACGACGTTACGCGGGCTAATAAAGGGCTGATGTACTTCTTCAACCCCATTCAGATACAGGACGCAGTCATAGACGATCCGGTATCCCTAGAACTTATTAACTTGGATCACATGATCTCACTACCTGGTACACGCGTAGGTTTAGCAGGGGAGAACATTCAGTTGAACAGGGATCAGTACGAACTCTACTCCCGGATGATTGGTACTGTATGGCACAATGTAATGCTTAGTACTGTACAGACGGCCGCATACAAGAACCTTGGTAGAGAGGATCGTATCAAGATTATGGATAGCACAAAGACAAAGATCACCAGGATCTCTAGTAAGCTCATGGCATCTGAAGCTGTAAAGGATAGTATTATAGACGAAGCAAAACTTGGAAAGAAAATAACAGACGAAGCCGTTCTCCGTATTCTAGGACGTGGCGCACCCCCTCCCCGCTTTGTAAAGTAATGGTCGGCGTCACACAAAAAGGTCGAGACACTCGACTACGGCACGTAGGATCCCGTAAGCCACGGAGTATGCAACGTAGTGAGTTGGCTACAGACTTGGATGCAGGAACTTTGCAGACCATGGTTAACCAATCTCTACAAGAAATTTCTGGTTCCTACTTACCTCTATCTGGTGGTACAATGACAGGAAACATAACCCTTGGAGGCGGAGACAACATTGTGTTGAATCCTTCTACAGGTACAAAGATCGGAACAGCGACAAGTCAACTACTAGGGTTCTATGGAGTAACACCAGTGAACCAACCCGCGACTGTAGGAGATGCTACCGGAGGTGCAACCGTAGATGCTGAAGCTAGAGTAGCTGTGAATGCACTCATCGACAGACTACAAGAACTTGGTCTTATCGCTTAACCTTCTATATGAATACTCCTACCCAAAACTTAGAGCGCGTCCCAAGAGGAACACTTCTTGTGTCTATAGGAGTCATGTGGACGTTACTCATTACAGGTGGAGGGTTTGCGCTGGGAAGCTTTGCACACAGATTAGATTTAGTAGAATCAAACTCACAACTAAACGAAAAAGATATTGCCATCATCCAATCTGAACATAGTACATTCGAAGCATGGATAACGAGAATCGAAAGCAAGCTAGATAAAGTACTCTACGACAGCGTGGGGGTAACATTTGGCAATAGCACCCCTGTTGATGTAGAATTATTCTATGAAGAAAGTAAGCCTGTCAAAGTACACTGAAGAAAATTTCGAAGCCATTGGATCCCTCTACGGACCAGTCCAACCTGTCTTCCGGGAGCTTTTGTATCGTCTAGCAATGGCCGGTATCTACATTCGGATAACGTCTGCATCGCGCTCTACAGCAGAGCAGGAGGTCTTATATGGACAAGGTAGACCTTGGTTAGCTACAGGTACTATCGGACGTATAGTCACATGGGTACGTGGAAACTATAGTATGCATACATGGAACTTGGCGATAGATATCGCACCTCTAAAACGTATCGGTCCTATTTACTATAAGACATGGTACGCGCGCGAAGCACTCGATCAGATAGCAATGATTGCAGCAGACATTGGCATCTCTCAACCATATCCTATAAACGATGGAGGTCACTTCGAGTACAACCAGGGGCTAGAGAATGGGGTAATGTCGATGATAGAGTCCGGATATCCGAACATTATACCTCCTGTATTCCAGATTGCCGAAAGGCCAGGAGCATTGAATAACGCTCTAACAAGAATGAAGCACCGTGGTATAATACCGAAGAACGCTTAATTTATTCCTCACTTATATATGGAAAATGCTATTCAATACGGTGGTGTTATTATTGGTCTGACTGGTTATATCGCAAGGTATGTGCCAACAGAGCTACGTGATAGCTTGCTACCTCTTATCTCTGTTGTTCTCGGAGTATCTATTATGGTACTTCAGATTGCACAAACAGGCGCAGGTTTTTCTGCGGCTACCATCGTCCCTGCTGTTTGGCAAGGAGTGATCCTTGGTGGAACATCCACAGGTCTCTTCGCAGCAACAAAGGGAATAGTAAAGAAATAGGTTCCCCTACAACTTTCTGAACGACCATACTGCTCCTGCACGTATAACAATAATGATTGTCATTCTTATGACGATCATATTGTTACGTCAGGGCGCGGGTGAATCTGTTTTCACCAACACGGGTATGCAACCGTCATCGTACACAAACTAGCTATCGCTAGGCAGTGGAGTGATAGTCCCATACATTTTAAGAAATGGAGCAGAGACAGACGCGGCCTGGGAGAGTGCGGAGGTAATTGCAAGGGTTGGATCTATGATACCAAACTTCACCATGTCACCCCACCTCTTTTTAGCAGAGTCGTATCCGTAGTTCTGGTCTTTGCTGTCGAGGATCTTCTGTACGATAGCATCCCCCTTCTCTCCTGCGTTAGAAGCAATCTTCCAAGCAGGTGTCTGGATAGCCTCCTGAACGATTTTAATACCCTGTTCCTCTCCATCGTTGAAGAAGTCCATATCGTCCAGTGAGCCTACGCATCGGAGTAGTGCTACTCCTCCACCTGGTAGAACTCCGCCCTGTATGGCACTGCGCACGGATGCGAGTGCATCGTCTACACGTAGACGTAGCTCTTCAGATTCGAACTCTGTAGCAGACCCGACCTTTATCACACCAACACCGTTCGTGAAACTTCCTACACGATGTCTGTGGAACTCTTCGTCGTATCCCTTGTTAGCGTTAGCCGCATCGTTGCGGACAACCTCTACATGCTCTGCAAGTTTTTCCTTATTGGCTCCTCCTCCTACGATCGTAGTGTTATCTGCGTTAGAGATCACACGCTCCGCAGTACCAAAGTCATTAACGTTTAGGTCTGGGTGCATCATCTCCTGTCCATCCGGTGACTTCACCATAGAAGAGATACCTTCCGTGAGACCTCCGCCAAGCTCTGTAGAGAAAAGACGCGCACCAGTGTAGGCAGCAATATCTTTTAGAAGATCTATCTGCTTTGTACCGTGGTTTGGTACACGGACGAACAGAGGAACGATGTTCCCCTTTATCTTATTCTCTAATAGGAAGTGGAGTGGGCTACCCATTCCGTTACTCTCTATGTGTGGTCCGACGATCAGAATGTTCTTCATACCACCGCGAGCAGCAAAGTCGATCATTGGTACGAGTTGTTCTTTACGCATGATAGGATCCGTTGTAACGATCACTGCGATCTCATCCTTCTTGTACTGCTTAATGACTGTCTCTGTGATGAATAGGTCTGTAAGGAAACCATTCCCTACCTGCATACCCTTCACTACATCGAATGACATACCTGGTTCACCCTGGGATACATCGACTGTGATAGTACTATCTGGTCCAATCTCTATAAGAACATTAGCGATGAGCTCTCCGATCTGTGGGTTCTGTGAAGAGATAGTAGCAACGTCTTGGATCTCCTCCTTCTTCTCTATACCAATGGACATCTTTTTAAGCTCCTTATCCACGCGCTCTGCTGCCATCTTTATACCGTTACTAATATGGTTCACGTTCCATCCACCGGTACGGAACTTGAAGCCACGTTCTACAATCTCCGCAGCGAGTAGTGTAGCGCAAGTAGTAGCGTCTCCTGCTACGTTGTTCGTATTGTTCGCAGCTTCGAAGATGATATCAGACCCTAGCTTTACCTCTGGATCCTTTGGCTTTATATGCTTCGATACTGTCACACCATCCTTCGAAGGGATGGGACGGTTGTATTGCCCTTCAGCAATAATCACTACCTGTCCGTTTGGACCCATGGTAGAACTAACAAAGTCCTTCTGAAGGCGTACGCCTTCGAGTACTTTCTCTTGTGCGGCTAGGCCAGAAGCGTGTTTGTGCATTAAGCGGAGGGGAAATGACCGTGAAGATCAGACTGGTCAATAGAAATATATTTGATGTTATCACGTTCAACCTCTACTCCTTTGTACTTATCGAAGTACACATCCCTTCCCATCCAGTCCTTTGCTTCTTCTCCTGCTGCAACAACAATACCTGCACCAGGTGCAGTCACCATAGTTCTGTTGGCCTCGGGGATATACAATCCTCCTGAAGTTTCTGTCGTAGCCTCACTAGGTTTAATGAGTACGAACGATGAGTTTGGTTCAGCTAACTTAGACATATTACGTTGCGAGCTTCTAAACCTTTGTTACCGTCTCCGGTACCAAAGCTAACTTGAACTCCTCTTTCGAGGGATTCGAAGACCGACTTGTAATCTTCATCTCCGTCTCCACACTCTGTTATGTGGAAGAACAAGTCTGTCTTTCCTGGTCTGCGGATAAATCCGAAACCTTTTTCTAGGCTTATCATTTTAATTGATCCTTCTTCCCGGTCTGCAAATTCTGTATCAGTTGGCATGTTATTCAGGGGTGGAATCTTTAATAGTAACCTCTACATCTTCTACATCCTCTAGTGACTGATAGAAAGAGTTGTAACCACTACCTTTAAGGTATGGTGTGAACTTCTCTGCTATAGCAACAAGGATATTCAGGTCAGCTTCTTCTATAAGAATGAGGCCATCGTCAGATTCTAGCTTTGCACAAATCTCGTCTGCTCTCTTCTGTTCTGTGCGCGTATCGAAAGCCTGTAGGTCTACCATTCTCTTTAGAAGGTAGAGCATATCCATTAAAGGACCAGACCCTTGTGGAAGAGCGAGGTGTCCTTTCTCATTGAATATTGCTAACTCATCCGGTGTAAGAACATCGGGGGAGATATCATGCTGTGGAGTTCCGTCTTGTGTGACTAAAACTATATTCTTAATGGACTTCATGGACGTCATCGTAACAGACGAGATTTTACAAAGCAAAAGATTTTTTGTAAGGTACAACTCATATGGTTAAAAGACGACACCTAGAACCGGAGCAAAAAGCTGAAATAGTTGGCGAGATTATGACTGACCTACTACCGCAGATAAGCGCGGCAGTGGAACAGCAGATCAACGACTACGCTATCACCGACGAGGATGTTGCATTACGTGTTATGGCCACTATAGAGAACATCGAACCGCGTTGGTTTACGAAGTTGTTCTTTAGGATTCGCCCACTAGATAAGTCTGTTAGGAAGTAATAAGGATTATTGGTCAATCTAAAGTCCCTATTTCCGTCCTTATATACGACTGGATATTGAAATAAATACCCATTCGTAGTACTATAGATTTATGAAACGAACACAACTGACTTTTGGTACTAATAATGTCGCTAACCTCGCTGTTTCTGATACAGAACAGTTCTGTAATCAGATCGACATCGATGAGTTTGCAAAGCATGATTTGCGCACTGTCTATGATCCAGACACAACTAATGATACAACTCTAAACCTAGAGATCATTGCTTACATCAGTGATGATAGTATGGACATAGAGGAAGCTTCTTCAACATGGCATCCAATGGCATTGGATACTGATGTAGATGGAGACGCAAACTTCGAACCGGATATTGTTACATACCGACGCCCGGCTTCTTCTACTCTTGCTACAAAGAGAAATGCAACGGTAGGATTTGAAACAAGCGGACGTAAAATCCGATTCGGATATACAGAGCAAACAACAGCAGGTGTAGCAGCCGGAGACACTGGCGACATCACAAAAGCGTATCTATCTTCCCGCACCTAACCTATGGGCTACTCTTCTAGGCGTTCTAATGCGTTACAAAAAGTCATCGGTAGTGCCGGTATCGGAACGATGCTCTTTCTTGGTGTATCTGGATACCTTACGCAGGTCAGAGATATTAGTCAGCCCGCGAACGAAGCAAAGCACACGGTCTGGGCTACAGGTAGTGGAGATGGACTAGATGTAAACAGGCAACAGATCGGATATCTAGACGTAAGCGGGAATCTTTCCGTGTCTGGTTCCATTATTTCAGGAGGAGCTACTCTTATCGCAGCACCTAGCCAATCGTCTCAAGACGAACGCTACGTTCTCAACCAAGGAGACACCATGACAGGCACTCTTGCAGTAGAAGGAGCAGTAACTCTTAACTCATCACTAGCAGTTGTTGGAGAACCGCGTATCGCAAAAACAATCATAATCCCTCTATGTGATGGTAAGACAGCATGTGCTGTTGGTTCTGGTGCGATGCTCTCTATGAGAGGGCAAGGACTACAAGGAAGCTACACTCTCTCTGGGGCTTTCCTAGAGTCAGCATACGCAGGTACGACAGGAACAATGACAGTACAACTACGAAACCTCACAGATAGTGCTGATGTATTCTCTACACTTATCCAGTTGGATACAGGAGAAACAACATCAGATACGGCTGCTGCCAGTTACGTTATCGGAGCAGCTACGTTCACACAGAATGACAGACTCCTTGTGAACATCGCAACAGTACACACAACCCCTACGAAGGGAACATCATTGATTCTTGATCTCATACCTCAATAGTATGAGCACTCCTAAAAGGCTACTGTCGGCTCTCACAGTTGTCGGAATCACGGCAGGTTACTTTGTTATACCTCTTGCTTTTGCAGAGCCAGTGTTTTCAGCACATGGGTACAACTCTAATAGGAAAGATAACCAAGATGGTACGTTTACTTCAGAAATCTACGGTAAATATGTTAACTATTATGAGAACGGTTGGAAGAATACTGACCTTACTCCTGTGAAGAACGGAAGAAAGTATGAGATGTTGAAAGGTGCATTCCATGCAGAGATGCCTGAACGTGCGAATGGTACGTTTAAGTTCACAGATCGTCACAAAGGAAAGAACCTTGAGTTCACAGAAGATCCTATCTCTAAGACCTACACGTTCCCTGGCGCAAGTAATGTACTCGGTACACCTACTGACTACGGAATGGAGTATGTAGGGGCTATCCCGAACGTAGACTCACTGGTAATAGAAATGGACACAGATGTAATGCGTAACCTCCTAAGATGGGACTCACTCCCTACTATCTGTGACACAGAGACTTCATTCAATGTTGATATAAGGCACAAGCCAGACGCAGGACTTGTTGCACGAACAAAAAGAGGTCAGCTAGTGCGCACTACAGACGAGCCACTAGACGGATTCAACTTTGCAGCAGGGCAACGAACTATCACAACACCTCAAGCGTACATCTGGGACTCTGGGGATAAGAGGGAGGAGGTAATCATTGAGGGGAAGTGGAAACCTGCAATGTTTAATGGTCACAAAGTCATAGAGTGTTCTTCGTTTGATAACGCTGTATACCCTGTATTCTCTGACGACGAGTCTACTTTCTATCCAGATCCAAGCGTTGAGTCAACTACTGTTGATGGAGTTATGCGTAAGGCTGATAGCACCAATTGGGATACTTCACATGATGCAGCATCATCCTTTGATTCAAATGATAACGGTGCTACGTTTACTGCGGGTGTCATTAGTCATGGTAATGGTCTGTGGTCTATTTATAGGTCTATTTTTCTATTTGATTGTACAGACCTAGGTGAGGATGCCATTTCTGATGCTACCCTTGGTCTTTATGGGTCGGGGGGAACAGACGATATCAATTCTGCACAGGCATACGTTAACATCGTTGATTCTAGCCCTGCCTCAAACACAGCAATAGTTACTGCGGATTATAACAATGTAGGGGATGCAGTCGATGACCCTACGCAATTCTCTACAGCCATCGACCATACAAATGTTAGTACAAGTGGATATAATGACTTCGTATTGGATGCAAACGGGATTGCCAATATATCAGCAGGTGTATCGAAGTTCGGTGTTCGTTCTGGTCATGACATGGAAGATAACCCTTTCGCTAAAAACCTTCCTTCAGATACGGGGTCACACTCCGTGTTCCACTCCGCAGATGCAGGGGGGACTTCTACAGATCCTAAGCTAGTTGTAACACACAGTGCAGCGGGAGGTGGAGCCCTACCTATCATTATCGTTTGGACTCCTGCTATACTCGCAGACAGGCTAATCCTTTCCCAACTTACAGTATGAAGAATATAATAATAGTTCTAGCCCTCATCGTATTCCCATCTACCGCGTCAGCAGCTCACCTATCCCCACAGGAGCTAAAAGACTGTCCGAACACCCTTTCTATGCGCGGACACATGATCTGCGTTCAGCGGACCACTATTCCACGTAGAGAGGCACGTCAGCATTACGATCGACAACAAAGAAATGTCCGACCAAAGCATAGACAGGCTGTAAAGGAGTCAACGAAGTCCCCCGCGCTCTACAGAGCCATTTCTGGTTACAGGAGTAACCGACTACGGAAGCAGGAGTCACGTATCGCTTCCCAAAAGGATGAACTTCAGGCTACTATAGAACGTATCCGTGATGCACAACGTAAATACAACGCAAGCCGGCGAGACCGAAGACGTTGAGAAATGTCCCTATTGTAAAAAGAAAATGCAACAGATCGCAGAGTTAGTTTACTTCTGCGATTGTTGCTGATTATTCTTGAACACTTCGTTCAACCACATCCGTGCCTCTCTTTGGATCTCCTTAAAAGCTTCCTGCATATCTCCGAACTCTAGCCTATCTAACTCATGGATAGACTTATATTGGGCTTCATCATTCATCTCTACTGCCCGTCTGTAAGACTCTTCGCTCATAGTGAGTTGTGGTAATTGTCCTTTCTATAGTCCTCTAGTTCATGGATTGCTCCCTTCTCTTGGTCAAACTTGTTTTGCAGCTCTTGGATATTCTTGTTTAAGTGTGCCTCAAAAAGCTGCTCTACATGCTCCTGACCATGCATAATCCTGTGGAAGTTCTCTGCGAACTCATCGGATAGGAGATACTCGAACTCATCTCTGTACTCTATCTGTAGCTTGGTTATCTCTTTGTTGGCAAGACCCTCTATATCCTCCTCCATAGTGTTAGAAGGTGCAGAGTTAGCCATGTCTATAATCTCTTGGCTTGTATAGGTCTCTTCCATGTATACATCATACTCCTACTTGTGTATACTGACGACATGGCCATGAAAGACCGCGTACAGGCAAGGAGAAACAAGAGAGCAAAGAAGAAGGGGATCTCTTCTACTGTAGCTAATGAAAGGGCTATTGCTAATAAGAGATCAGCACCAAAAAAGAAGGTTGCTGTAAAGAGGAAAGTAAAAAAGACAGTGAAGAGTAAGCTTCCACCAAAGCTCGTTTCAGCAGGTGGTAAGAAGAACTCTACATCAGCAGCGAACTCTACATCAGCAGCGAACCAGACTAAGCAACGGAAGACCCAAACTGATGCAAACCAGTCTTTCGCTCCTTCACGAAACAAGCTCAACCCATTCGAAGAGGCTCTAGCAAAGGATGACAGAGCGATGAGAAGGAACAAGTTAGCAAAGCAGAGGAAACGCGCCTCAAAAAAGAGGGGCCGTAAAAACCCCTCTGGTAGAACTACTGCGTAGACAGCATTACAAACATCTCCCATCGGTTTATCTTTGCTCTACGGTTTTTTTCTCCTGGGTTCCAGGACCAGATAACTTCGTCGTGCCCTTTACCATCCTCTAGGAGTGGTCTGACTGCATCTGAATACTGGTAGAACTGTGACCAGACGTCGCTGCCGAATTCAGGATGAGTCGCTTCAAATACTGCTTTGGCTTTCGCTGTGCAATACTTTTTGCCGAAGGTTTTTCTATGGCAGATGTGGTGTTGAGAGATTCCAATAGCGTACCCCGCATCCCCTCGTACCTTGGGGTCCAACGACCCGTTTTCCTGTAGTAATAACGCAAGCAACGGTACAGTATGCTCTTCAAAGACCTTTCCTTTCCATTTACAAGCCATTTCATTAAGGAGGCGAACCTTATACTCCGCATAGAGGTATTCATACCGGATATACGTGCCTGTCGGTTGGTGCCAGAACTCTGTATTTTTGATTGCTTCAAGTCTTTCAGGGGTAAGATGTGAATCATCGCAGGGAATGCTCCCTAGTCGGACAGCGCGTTCTTCTACTGCTTCGGGCTGCCCTGTGGAAAATCCTTCGTTACTACGGGTAGTGTACCACCAAGCTTCCGTGTCAGTACTTCTATACGACGACGGATCTTTCCGATGTCTCTATCGTAGTCAGAGATATCATCGACTGCATCTTGAAGGTCGATCTCGAGTATATCGCGCGCGAACGCACTCTCTGTACGCTCTTCTTTTTTCTGACCGAGCTCTCGCTGTAGTACTTCCTTCTCTGCGGCCCACGAATCTTCTAGTGAAGGCTCTGCTGCCTGTACATAGTTTCCTTTAACTGTTAATGCCATAGAAGCTGCGAAGATCACCATTACGGCACAGATTCCGATTGTTA
>Ga0222633_1001477_pt1 | contig 12368 bp, 9 predicted proteins | sample AntAcemetageno48_FD_179816 | JGI IMG/M metagenome (GOLD analysis project Ga0222633, IMG submission 179816) | Saline water microbial communities from Ace Lake, Antarctica - #48 | ecosystem: Environmental > Aquatic > Non-marine Saline and Alkaline > Saline | place: Antarctica: Ace Lake | collected... | reverse complement strand
AACTCAGGCACAATTCTTGATTCACTCATAATTCTCCCCTACCGACACCAAACCGACGGGAGCTTTGTTTGGTAAAGACAGACCACGTCTCGAGAATTGGCGGGCTCCGGCGGGTATCGGCGCTTGCCGCCAACTGATTCAAGACGAGGACTCTAACGCCACCTCAGAAGTGCCCCAATTAAGCTCTGTGAGGCCGCTGGGCGGGTTTCCTGCCCTAGGTTGCATAAGCAGGGTGGGCTTGGTTGCGCGCAGCTTAAGAAGCCCGACACGCGGTTCGGGCGTGACAAGTCGATATTCATAGGCGCATGGCGGCCATCCCAGAGCGACTCGGTTGTCAGCTTTCCTTGGCTATCACGGTGTCATATAGCCCGTAGCGCCGAAGCCCCTCATGAGAATTAATCCCCGCATAGGAGAGGGAGGCGTCTTCGTAACGCCTAAAAGCAAAAACGGCTTGATTCATCTGAGTGGAGTTGAAAACACCTAACGAGACAAGAAGATGAAAGTCTTCAACCGTTAGGCCAGTCACAGTTTTGAAGAGCCCGGGCTCTAATTTCGTAATTACGTCTTGAAGTGTATTTTCGCGGAAGTCAGTTAGATACATAAACGCTGGAATCCTGGTCGCAAACTTGATTAGTTTCTCCTGGATCTGCTTTCTCGCCGACTTATATTCCTTCTCCTCTTGACTAAGTTCCTTCTTCTCTAGAGGCGTGAGGTCGTCACCTTTTTGCTTTTTTTCTTTGACGCTTTCACTCTTATTAATCACAGTTTCCAGAATGTTGTCACCGAGTGACCTAAACCCTTCAATGGCCATGATGGCTTCCATTGCTTTGGGATCAGCAAGTATTCGTCTGAGAGTGTCGTTATCAACATTGACAAGCAAAGCTGACTCCCATTTTCGGGCGAGCAACGTCGCCGATGTGCCTGCCATTGCGATATCAAGGATCCCACCGGCATCAATTTGGGTCATGAACGAGCCGTCATAGGCCAGCACAGGCAAAAAATTAACCAACTCTTCCACTGCCTTCTCCGGATTTGGCTCGTGAGGGGACAGCCCTATTCCATACTCTGAAATCTGGCGAAGTGCTCTCGTCGGTGCAAAATCGAAAACAAAGCAGACCGGCTTGAGAATCTCTTCCTCGTGAGGGTCGTCCCCATTAGGGTTTTTGATCGACCAGGGGGACTGAACCCTAAACGCCGCTTGGAAATAGGACTCCGGAGATTTCAAGTTCCGGAGCATCAGAATCGATGACCACGGGGCTACTGTCACACCTGTGGTGAGCTTGCCACACGAGAGGGTGATGGTTTTGGTGTCATGCCCGTTCCCAATAGCTTTTCGAACAGGGGGAAGCGCATCAAGTCCAATTCCAGCGCCTGATCCCGCCACGGGGAGCACTGTGTATTCGTGCCAGAACACATTCTGCTTCTCACCCAAAAGATTAGCCATTGCATAACACGCAGCCACGTCTGACAATAACCAGAAGGAGTGGCGAACGTGGGGCAAGAGGCGGACATCTGAAAAGGGGAAAGGTGGTTTTTGAGCTCCAAGTTTGAGGTTGTCGACCTGTGTGGCGGAATAGTTGCCCCGAATGATGTCCAACCACTTCTGGACCTCATTCTTGTATTTGAATTCCGCATCTTTGCCCCGCCCCGACGCCTCGAAAAATGCGTTTAGGTCAAACTCATCAAATTCCCCTTGCCGTGCAATGGAGACGAGCTCGTCCGGCATTTGATAGGTCAGAAGTCGCATCTGGGGAAGCGCCGCGTAAGGGTTCCAGTTCCCAGGATGCTTTTTGGCAAAGGCTTCTTTCGCCCGCTGCTCGTCGGTGTACGTCCAGTTAAATATCTGCTCTTCAATGAACTCTCCGCTGGCTAAAGCCCGGAAAGGAGTGCCGGAGAGATAGAGAAAGGCTTTGGTGGTGATGGGAAGAAAGTCGTCTTCACTCTCGCCTAATTCATCGAGTTCCTCATTGAAATCATCGAGGACTCCCGCATACTCAAGAGCCTCTTCTCTCTTGGCAACCTCTTTATCTTCACCTTCGAACAGTTCTTTCGCGCCATCACGCCAAGCGCCAAAGTGATACTCGTCAAAAACCACCAAGTCCCATGAGGTCGTGTGTACCCACTCGTTCTTGGACTTGATGTTTCCGGCTGTGTCTTTGCCCATTAGGTCTTGGAAAGACCCGAAGTAAACAAGAGGCCGCTTCGCGTCAGCCTTGCGCGGATCGTTCAGTGTGTTCTTGGAAAGGTACTGCCAACCGTCAAAATCCTTGTGGGATTCAAGATCGGTCTGCCATGCGTCCTCAACAGCAGGTTTGAAGGTCACGACCAGTACCTTCATGGCACCAAGCCTCTTGGCAAGTTTGTAGGCAGCGAAGGTCTTGCCAAAACGCATCTTTGCGTTCCACAAGAACCGTGGAACCTTGTGAATGCTTTCTTTCCATATCGAATGAAAGTACTCGTGTGTTTTCTCGACAGCCTCATATTGCTCACGGCGCATGTCGAAGGTTAGGTGGTGGGTTCCCTGGAGACGTTCACCCTGTTGCAGCTCGGTAATTGCTGTGACCACATCAGCGACAGAACACCGCATCCATTCGAGCTCTGGGTTATCAAAGCCCTTAGCCTTCAAACGGTTTCGAACATCATGGTCGGTAAAGACAGAGCCATCTTGACGCTCCGCAGTCTCATCGACTGTGATTGTGTAGTTCTTAATCCCAGCAGTCTTCAACTGCTGGGAAACACGCTTCTTGACTTGTTGAGTGGTTTGACCCACTTTCAAGAGCCCCTCATGCGCCTGATCTTCGATGGAATAGGCGTAGATTTTCAGGCGAGCCCGGCCCCGTTCTGGCATCAGCTCATCAAGTGACTTACTCACTGGTCGACTCCATCGGCCGAATCATGCTCTCAATGAAAGCAATTTCATCCTCGGTCAGGTTGTACTTGGCGTAAAGCTCCTTGTCGGTCCAAGACTGAGAAAAATCTTGGACTGGGACAAGCGCAAAGGATCCCTTTGAAATATTCTGCGTCGCCTTGATTTGAGCCACGAGGAAACGGAAAAAACGTGTCCTCATGTATCCAATGAGGTTGCGTGCCTCGCCCTCCGACGCAGGAAAGTCAACAATTAGGTACGTCTCTGTACATACAGTGTTCTTAGAACCGATGATTGGCTCGCTGAACACAGCGTGAGGATAGTCGTCGCCGCCCGGGCTGGCTTTCGACACTAATACTTTCAACCTGTCCTTGGAGGCTATGTTCGCCGCAATATCTTCTTTTGCAATGAATACTCTTTTATCGTCGGTTGAGCCCCTCCGGCTTCTGAACAGCGTCACTGAATGAACCGAATTCTGGTCCCTCGAAAACTTGGGGAAGTTCGACGGAATTCCGAAGTGATTTCTAGACTGAACCCGGGCATCAAACATGGTCTCGTTTTTTTCCAAAACCTTCGAGACGATTGAGATTGATTTGTTGTACCTCACGAAAACTCCAGTTGAACCGAGCCGGAGAGATCGGACATCGATATCTGGTGCACCGTTCTTCTTGTAATTGACAATTTTAGTTTCAGTTGTTTCGGCTTTAGAAGCAAGAAAATAACAAACCCCGCCGCGAATGGTCACTCCCGGAAATACCAGGTCTGTCTCTGGAAAATCGTGCAACTCCAATAACCCGCCATGATCCAACATCATTTTCCGAAATTCATCCAGACCCTTACCCCCGGAATACCAGCGAGCGGGAATCACCATTGTGAGGAGCCTCGGCTCGAGCCCTCGAGCTTGTTCAACAAACCGGTGGTAAAGAGGGCTTGCGCTGGATCCTTCTCCACCCCCGTCGCTCAGTTGATAAGGAGGATTGCCGATAATCACATCAAATTGCATTTCTTCTCCAAAGATTTCAACAACCCAACTCCTCAGGCCGTCGGTGTGAATGAGTGAGTAGGCGTGTGACTCAGACTCCAGTCCCCTTCCATACCCTTTTTGCTTCGCCCCACAGAACTTGCACCTGCCATCGATGGTGACCTCTACTTCGTTTCCGTCTTCACTGACGGTTAGAACCCGTTCTTTCCCGCCCTGCCAAGAGTGTTCGGTCCTCTTAAACCAAATATTGCCCTCAGGCGTGGTGAACTCAGTTGCGATCGAGTGCTTACCGTTCGCGAACTTAGAGCAATAAACGCTCCGCCTGGCAAGCAAACTTGTAAGTTCCGTTATCGCAACACCAAAAACCTGCTTGGTGAGAATGTGATTCACTCGCTCCTGGACGTCAGGGATTTCCTTCTCAAGACCAGCTGTAAGCCTCCGAACAATTTCGCGGAGGAATACACCGGACTTGGTGAAAGGGTCGAGAAAGGTCACAGACTTGTCCGCCCAAATTTCAGCGCCATTATTGCTGGATGCCCATGCCTCAGCTACGGTGTCGAGCATCTGGTTAGCGAAGGCGGGCGGTGTGAACACCTCATCGCTTGAAAGATTGGCGATGGATGTAAGGATGTCGGGGTTACGATTATGTAGCGTGAAGGCCGCCTTCTCATTCACTGCGTGCCTCGCTAAAAGTTCTGTCTGGACGACCTAAGCCCCGCTCCCTAGCCTTGCTGTGGTGGCGGAATTCGTAATCGAACAGAATATAAAAAAGACGCCCTTTCGAGGGACAAATTCTTCGCACAAAAAGAGATGTCATGGCGCTTGCTCCTCGAGTAGGGATTCAAGTTCGCCTCGGAGCTCCCATAGCGATACCCCGTCTCCGGTTAACCATGTCTTCCAGCCGTTGTAACTGGAGCCGGTGAGTTTGTTAGCAGCTTCAGACGGCGTCCTAAATTGCTGCCCATCCCCTGTTGCGAGAAAAAAGTCCCTGTTAACAAAAATCGGCCCCGGTTTGTTTCCTGCACTGGAATACCAGGTGAGTTTCTCCCCAACTTGAAGAAAGTCTGCGTCCACCAGCTCACGCAGTGAAACGGTCTGGCGACTCAAAGAGCTAGCGACTTTAGGTGCATTCAGGAGTATCGAATTAACGCTTGGTGGGGCGGGCCACAAACGGAGGAATCTGGAGGCGAGAGTAGCTGAACGATTAGAGATTTGCATCTCATCCCAAACGTCAAACGTCGCTAACTCGGAGTTCAGTAATTGAATGGCGTGATCGTTGAAAGCGTCCTTCTTGACCAGCCATGCCGAGTTCGACACGGAAGAGTTAAATTTTCGCTCCAGAATCGTGAGGTTCCCGATTAGGTCAACGTGCGCCTCCCGATCCGCCTCCGACAATTCACCAAGGGGCCAGTTCGCCTCCCATTCCCGAGGAAGGACGTGCTCGATTTGAAGGACATTACGTGGTGCCCTCGAGTGAGCTTTTCTGGCATGGTTCGAGACGAAACCTCGGGCCTCGTCTTCTATCGCTTCTAGAATTACCCTCAATCGCGCCCTGGTTAGCGTGCGATAGACCGGGGTGGTCGCAAGAGCATGAATTACCCTCTCGTCACTGGGCCAGTAGCTAGTCACAGCTGTCTGGGAGCTCAGGTAACTCATCATTGATTCTGCGACCGAATTTTCAAAACTAGTGGCGAGATATTTGAGCATCGGAACAACTGATTTAGCGTAGGCCTGGGCTCGTTCCCCGATCACAAGGCGACGGACGACCCAGCTTTCAAGGTGCCGGAGGGCAGCCTCAGCATCACTCCTTGAAATTGAAGGCGAGGTCTTCCGCACAAGCCAGAGCACAACAGGCCAGAAAATACTCAAATCCATCGCTAGAAAACGGTATATCGAGAGTGCCACACCCTCTAACGATTTATCGGATTCAATTTCTGCCGTTATTTCCTCGAATTGAGCTGCGCTCTCCCTCAGAGAAATTAGAGCTTCGAGGGTCGTGCCTGTCCACTCTTGTTCGATGAACCTCTTGAACCGCCGGAAAACCTGACCAGTCGGGACATCCTCAAGGGTCATCATTTCAAGCCAATACACAAAAAATGCCGTCAAGCGTTGCCGTTGGATTCGGCCCTGAGATAGAACGGTCTCCCAGAATGCAGATTCAAGAGGCTGCCAATGTTCCAGATACACCGCATCAGAGTTTTCTCCTTCCTGGTTCAGTTTTTGAAAGAGAAAGTTCTTTATGAGATCGGTGGGTTGGAGCGGCGTCATTCGAGCATTCAGCGTCTCAAAAATTTCTTGAGCATTTTCCCCGGAGTCCAAGGTGATTGTGACTAATTGGAGTCCAGTCGCTATTGCGGTAGCGAGTGCATCAACCGCTAATTCACTCTCAGCGTCCCCGGTCTCAGCGACCAGGCTTTGCGCAGCTTGAAAAAAGTATCTGTGAGCGCGGGTCACCCGATGGGCGTGAGTCTTGAGCGCTGAATGATCCGGTGGCTCATTGTGAGCCATTACCTCGAGATACGCCTGCCGATCCTTATTTGTCGGCCAAAGCTTGTATATTTCACCGACCGAGTCCCGGTAATCCGGATCATTCTCCGTCAACTTTCGAAGCCTCCTAGCTGGCTTTTCAAAGCCAGAACTCCGTATGGCGTGGGAGACGGCATCTGCCAAAATTTGAAGCGTCATGAGCCGTTGCTGCCCGTCAACGACCTCCCATGTCGGAAGTGATCCAGGGCTATTGCTTCCAGTGTCCTGAATCACAAGAGCCCCGAGAAAGTGGGGCTTGAAGGACCCATTCAATAATTGGCTTTGAAGGAGCAAAACGTCATCCCACAGCAGCTCCCACTGGTCCTCAAGTGACCATGCGTAGCCTCGTTGAAAAAGGGGAATCAGAAACCTTTGGTCAAGGTTTAGAAATTCATGCACTGTTTTTAGGTCTGTTCGCATGTCATCTCCTGAATCGCGGTAGCTTCCCGGGTTCCACCGAATAGGTCTAGCTCTAAATGGCTACCCAGCAACACCACACTGGCGGCCCTCCTGTTTTTTTCGCGACCCGGAACCTCATTGAAGTATCTTTCTCCGGGACCAAATCGGCAGGTCTCGGCAACATCGGCAACCCTGGCAGACCATGAGAAATCAGCACCCTCAACCATCAGTTTTCCCGTTCGGGAGGTGTATTGCTGTCGAGACAGTCATCTGTCCAAGATCGGATAGTGATAAGGGTGGATAGTCCTTTTCTGGCACAAATATTTCCTGCCTGTCCATCGACTCGAAAAGGGTGCCTTCGCCATAAAGAGACCGTTGGGTCAGGGCATCAAAGCGGAAGTCTCTTCGCTGAAAGCGGCCCTTGCCCAGATACGCCCATTCGGGAAACACAATGGGTTCTTTGGATGAGTCCAACATAGTTAGAGCATCACCATTGACAATGTTCGCAGTCACGACCGCGCTAGCAGCCGCAATCAGAGGCTCAGCCGCATCACCCTTTACAAAACTGGCAAAGACATCCAAAAGATTTGCTCGGCACTCTAAAGTGTTGTCTTCAAGTAGTTCGATGCCGTAGATCGACATCAAAGCGAGCAAAGCGTGGTGGTGCTTTTCAAACTCATTAGTTCCATAGCGGACCTTTGCTGTAGCGAGCTTTCTTTCCAGCACTGGAATGATGAAGTTCCCCGAGCCACAAGCGGGCTCGAGAAACCGGGAGTCGATACGTTCTGACTCGCCATTTACGAGGTCGAGCATGTCGTTGACCATCCAGGCGGGGGTGAACACCTCCCCGTGGTCCACCACGCGCTGTCGTGATCTCACAAGGTCCATAGCTAGAGGCTACCTGTCCCGTCCGACACCTTCGCAGTGGTCAACGTCTGAACCGCCCACAGAGCTGCGCGGAAAAAAGTAATCATTCGGGGCTCCGAGAAAAGTCAGGCCGAACCTTCATGGAATCGAAAGAAAAAAGCATTACAACTAGCGCACCAAGGGCTGCGGCATGAACTCGGCTCACGTGGTTAAGCAGAGGTGCAAATCCGACGAGGAAACCGGTATTAGAAGCTGTTACTCGCCCCCTCGACGCAAGCTCACCACACTCGCACTGAAGCTCGAAATCGCTCCCCCTGAAGAAAGATAACTCCTCGGGGGGTAATCCCACAGATCCCCCTGAGAGCAGAGAGGGAGTGAGCGGGACTGTTACTGAAATTGTCTGCGGGTCCACAAATTCCAGCGCGGGTTTTCGGAATTCATTCAAAGCCAATGCGGCCGTTCTGATTAGTTTCACCTCCTCTTTACTAGATTCGCTACCTACCAAGCGGTAAACGCCACTGCCGGCAGATCGAACGAAGGGCAGTGCCGAAAGATAGGCATTTACTGACCCCACTTTGATGCCAAACCCAACTGCATTTGCAATAATTTCGTCTCGGTGAACCAGGCCAGTCGCCTTACCTGCAAATTGATCCGCCATCCACTGCTCGGGTTCTGTGAGTGGTGTCGCTTGTACCCAATCTGCGGGGAGGTTCGAAAGGTATGAGGGACTGCCACAAACTAACTCGATCACTGCACATATCTCGTCCTCAGCCCCTGTCAACGCTGCGCCTCGAGAGTTCGCGATTCTCTCGATTCCGCTAATCAAATCCTGTGGCTCCAGGGGTTCGGCCACTCGGAGTTGCTTGATAATTGAGCTCAGAAACATTCCCGGTGGCCTTTGGATGCTCAGTGAAAGGTCACCAGATACATAGACAACTTGATACATAGAATTCAGAGCATCAATCACAAGCTCACGACTAACAGAGAGGTCACGCTCAACCGCTGACAGTCGCATTATCCCCAACTTATTCCGATGCTTTCTTGCGGCCTTTCCGATCCTGCGCAACTCGTCGGACCTGCCCCCCGGCTCGAGCCGGTATCTCATGTCTTCAGTAATCTGCTCCTTACCCCCCAAGACCTCAATCAGGTCGAGAACTGCTGCCACAGTCCAACTTTGCGCTTCATTTTGAAGGCCTTTATCTGCACATTCGAGCCAAAAGGCCGATTCGTCCTGGGCGTGTGTGGCAACGTTCAGCACTGAATAACAGATTCGAGGCAGAACAAGAAGGTCGAGCGCTTGGATGGCGATCTTCTGCTGCAACTGCCGAATTCTTTCTCTGGTGAGATTGGCCTCCTGACCTACTCTTTCGAGACTCTGAGCCGAACCTCCTGCCCAGCGGAACCGCATCTTGAGAGCGCCATGGAGGTTGTCGCGGATGCCTGCTTTGGCCATAAATAAGAGGAGCACCCTAGAGCCAAGGTCGTCTATTGTGTCAGCTTCGTCAAGGTACTGGAGATCTGGATTTCTCATCACAAACGCGTTCTCGGGGCAACCATAAACGATCTAGTCCAGTAGCTGGCCCTGGAGTGGGACCAGGAATTTTGGTAGGAGATTCTGTTGGCGTGCTAGCAAACTGGCAGCGTCCTGGTATCGCTCTGGATACCGAGTCGTCTCCAGCTGTATCACGTGATTCGCGACCTCAAGTGCAATTATTTCAGCCAAAGCAGCCCGGAAATCTGGCTTATCTTCTCTCTTATATTTCGATCCGTCATGTTCGCCGATGAGATTTCTAATCGCTCGGTGTCTTGCAAATACTCGGATCTCAAGGACCTCTCCATCCTGAAACAGCGCTGACCTCGTCGGAGAATCCTGATTCCTAAAATCAAACTGGATTCGTGGTCCACTCGACGCGGTCGCCTCACGAATAGTGACCCGGCAGCTGGCAAGCTGGCCTTCACTCGATGCTATTAGGTCGAGCGCCCCCTCAGCAGGGCCGGTTTCGATATGACAGGGCGCGTAGCAGAAAGACTTTGTTGGATTCAGGCGGAAAACTGACTCGCCGGAAAGCGTCACAAGCCCAGGCTCATTCGTTTCAAATTTAACCCTGGTTCCGAGGAACTCTGCTGGAGCAAGTACTCGCAGAGTCCTGCCCTTGCTCGGAGTAATACCCAGTTGCGTGCGCTCCCATGCCAACTCTTCTGGGGCTGCTTCAGAGTTATCATCCAGGCTTACAATCAAAACTCTTGACCGAGCAACACCCCCGCCGTAGTAGAGCTCAATATCGGCGGATCCGGTGCCACCCGAAACGATGTGAACCTGATTTACGAGGACAGCGAACCGGGGGTGCTTAGTCCAGTTAGTCAGGGGTAGAGCGTCTCGAATCGCGATATCGGGATTTGCGGTTTTAATCTCAATTCGCGTGCTATCCGGCTCTCCACCATCATCAGGAATCCAGACCGTAAGTGTTGCCACCTTGCCAAGTTTCACCTTCTTGATGGGCGGTAAGAGCGCAAGGAGGTCCGGCTCACCCGAGTCATCGCCGCCGATTTCATCGTCCAATTCAGCCTCTTCTAGGGCTGTCTGCATTAGCTGGGCGAGAGACCTGCCGAGGGCGTTCAAATCCTTTGTCAGCTTCGCTCCCGCCGACTTGAGAGCGTTCTCCTGCTTCGCAACCTGGTCAAATAAAGGGGACAATTCCGACTGAACCGCCATTGCTAAAGCCCGGTAGTAGGGATGGCTTGGCTCAAGCCCCTCCCGGGTCCGAAGAATAAGTGGCTTTGGGTTGTTTTTGTTCAGGAACTCAATTGTTGCGGGGGCTAGATTTTCCGGTTCCCGATCAGCCAAATCACGCTCTCTAGCTAGGTCGTCAATCTCAGGGCAGATGAACTCACCTGAAAACCATCCAGATTCCGGCCTTGCTGCAACCGCAAAAAAAGTGTTCTCGTAGTTGGCCCGATCATCTCTCACTACGATGCCGTGTTGGGTGTAGGGACCGACGGAGTCCGATTGTCGCTCCTTCAACTTGCGGACCAGTAATCTCGCGTCCTTCCGGTAGCCCTTTAGAGCAATGAATTTGTCAATTACGATCTCCCCTTCGGCATCAAATGTTTGCAAATGCCGATCTTGCCCTGACCTGCTATCTCGAAGGAACACTTCGTGCTGGGAAAGAATTGACCGCAAAGACACATGCCGTTCCAGCTGTTGAATTAGTTTCAAAGGAGTAGGCAGGGCGGACATTCTTGCCGTCTCAATAAAAATTGAGGCCATCACACCATTCTCATTCTCACGCAGTGCCATTTTCTGTCTGATGACGTCTGTAGCCTCCTGGGCTTCAGCGATCACCTCAAACCGAGGCCTGCGCCCATCTATAAGAATGGCGGAGTACTTGCCGTCCTTAACCGCCTCATAAAGCGCCTGCCCAAACGAGGCGACGTCTTTAGCGCCTCGCCCAAATAAACCCCGGGTCCCAACTCTCCCCTCCTCATCTCGCGCTCTCTCCTCGTTCGCGCCACCAATCGTGGTTATCTTCCTTTCAAGATGTTCTGCCGAGAGCCCTAAAGCGTTGTCTTTGACCGCCACGCGGGCACCGTATCCGTCGGTTAGCCCAACTGTTGATACCTCGATTTCTATGCGCCCGGACTTGCCGGCCACTTTGTAGGCATCGTCAGCATTAGTGAGCAGTTCTATCAAGCCGGCAATTATTTCGTTCCTCATCGCCTGGGCCATGTCCTGTTGATAAGCACGGTTCGTGTAGGCCAAATCACCCTCGCGGATTGCAGTCAATTTCGTCCTTTCTTTGAGTCTTCGTACACAGCCATGGCAAATTCCAGGAAGTCCAGCATTCGAGGATCCTGAAGGTGATTCGCCGCGATTTCAAGTGCGGAAAATCGGGTCCCCCAGACTGCGCGGGGGCTCGCAGGAGAGCAGCGGAGTGCGTCTGCAAGAACATGAATCAAGTCAGAGTCGATGCCATCTTCAAACGACCCCCAAATCGGGTGCGCTTTCAGATCCCTTTGCAACCTCATATGCTGATTGGTTCTCGGCGGAGGCACTTCCGCATCCCCAAACGCCTTTTGCAACTGTGGTAGCTGGGATTCAATCCAAGCCAGACCTTCAGCGGAGAGACGACGGGTGTACGGATTGATTTTGAGGATGAAGTCGGTGTGGGTTTCCGCTTCGGCTAGGGCTTTAGAAGCCCGTTTCGGATCTGGTAAGTCTGGACGGGTTCGCCAGGAAAACCTTTTGGGCGCAATCTCGAAACACTTCAGATAGATATCCTCGACATCAACATCCCGGCTTGCCCCATCCAGCAAAAAAAGAGCCCACACAAAAAGCTTCGAATTACTCTCTGGGGCTGGACTCTGTTGCATTACCTGGCCCCAATCAGTGTTCCCGGGCTAACCCCTCGTGGCGCGTGAGATTGAGAGTTCTCAACTCGAGCTTCCTTCATGACAACTGTAGCGATAACCACCGACACTCTCCAGAGTGGCCCTACAACAAAGTCAACTTGGCTCTAAGCTGTCCGATTTTTTAGCCTTCTTGGGGCCACACATCGCACGTTCATCGCACGGTCAGGGACCCACAGGTGTGTTAATCTTGTATCTAAAGGGAACTACGGTCGAAAACAAGAAGCTTAGAAGTCTTCTGCTCTATCCGCTGAGCTACGAGGGCTAGCGTGGAAAAAATCCACCCCTAGAAGTGTACAGGCGGTCAAAAAACAGACTTCC
>Ga0222633_1001476_pt1 | contig 12373 bp, 14 predicted proteins | sample AntAcemetageno48_FD_179816 | JGI IMG/M metagenome (GOLD analysis project Ga0222633, IMG submission 179816) | Saline water microbial communities from Ace Lake, Antarctica - #48 | ecosystem: Environmental > Aquatic > Non-marine Saline and Alkaline > Saline | place: Antarctica: Ace Lake | collected... | reverse complement strand
ATGTTATGTGTACCCGTTGTACAGGCTGTTGTGATCGCTATATTCGGTCCTTGCAGTCCGAACATAATCGACAGGTGACCTGCGATCATATTGATAATGCAGGAAGGTACAAAAAACGGGGATACTTTATTCGGTCCACGGGTGTTTACGATATCGTGACAGGTCTCGATGGTGACAATACCGCCAATGCCTGAACCAACCGCGACCCCGATTCTTTCACTGTTCTCGCCGGTGACTTCCAGACCCGAATCCCGCATGGCCTGAATACCCGCAACCAGGCCGAACTGAATAAAGCCATCCATTCGCCTGGCTTCTTTTGGTGGCAGGTACTCGGAAATATCAAAATCGGGTACATGACCACCAAATCGAACGGGATAGTCAGTGGTATCAAAGCTTGTGATTGGCGCAATGCCGCTTTTCCCTGCGGTTAGCCCCTGCCACGAAGACTCAAGATCAACACCTAACGGTGTGAGCATACCCATGCCGGTCACAACGACTCTTCGTTTAGACACGCAGGTCCCCTCTAACTAGGTCAAATAGCGAAACATCATGATCAAAATCGAAAAAGCCGCGATCACCTATGATGATCGCGGCTTCATTTCAAACGTCAATGACTACTTGTGTGCTTCGATGTAATCGATAGCCTCTTTGACTGTCGTAATCTTTTCAGCTTCTTCGTCTGGAATTTCAGTTTCGAATTCTTCTTCCAGCGCCATGACCAGCTCGACTGTGTCGAGTGAATCCGCGCCCAGGTCTTCAACGAAGGATGCTTCGGCAGTGACTTCCTCTTCTTTAACGCCGAGTTGTTCACATACCAGTTTGGTCACTCGTTCTACGATGGTGCTCATGTCTAGAATTACTCCTACAAAGTTGCAGTCAAGCTGCGCTAGTTTAATAAAATGCCAGATAGTCCTACAAGTTATTTTACCCGACTACCCCCATAACAGGGGCCGTGATTAAAGATTTTGGTCAGGAACAGCCGATCCGCTTGATCAGATGTTCCCTAGCTCATATACATGCCGCCGTTAATATGGATCGTCTCTCCAGTGATGTAGCCAGCCATCTCACCTGCCAGGAAACCAGCCAAAGCTGCGACTTCAGTGACATTGCCGAGTCTGCCTAGCGGAATGCGCTCTAGCATTGTACCTCGTTGCTCATCACTAAGTTCGTCTGTCATATCTGTGCCAATTAGCCCTGGCGCTATACAGTTCACGGTGATTCCACGAGAACCCAGTTCTGCAGCCAGTGATTTGCTATAGCCAACAATACCGGCTTTGGCTGCCGCATAGTTGCTTTGTCCTGGATTACCCATGGCGCCGACGACAGATGTCAGGTTAATAACCCTTCCCCAACGCGCTTTGGTCATACCCCTTAGACAGTGTTTAGTGACCTTGAACAACGCAGAAAGGTTGGTACCAATAACATCGTCCCACTCGTCATCTTTCATGCGAAGCGCAAGATTATCCCTGGTGATGCCTGCGTTATTCACTAATACGAGAGGGGCATCATGGGCTTCTTTTATCGTTTGAAACAGCTGCTCAATGGAATCACGATCCATAAGATTCAGGACATACCCTGTGCCATTGTCACCGAGCGTCCCGGAAATTGACCTTGCCCCACCTTCCGTGGTCGCTGTGCCCAGGACCAGAAAACCATCTTCAACCAGGCGGGCAGCAATCGCTTTACCAATTCCCCGACTGGCGCCGGTGACCAGTGCCACTTTCTTGTCACTCATTGCCGAGCGCCTCATAAACAGTCTCTATGGACGCCCCGGAGTTTATGCTGTGACCAGTAATCGACTTCTCGATTCGCTTGGTCAGGCCGGTTAAAACCTTGCCTGGGCCACATTCAACCAGCGTTTCCACACCGATCTGTTTCATCTTAAGCACCGTATCGGTCCAGAGAACCGCACTATACATTTGTTTAACCAGATTCTCCCTGATCTCTTCGGGATCGTCATGTACTGCCGCATCGACGTTTTGTATGACGATTATATTGGGTTTCGCGAAGCTGACTTCGTTCAGCACCCGTGCCATCTCTTCAGCAGCGGGTTTCATCAACTCGCTGTGAAATGGGGCACTGACTGAGAGCGCCATTGCGCGTCGCGCACCGGCTTCCTTGCAACCCGCAATCGCCCGCTCGATCGCAGCATTGTTGCCTGCGATGACAACCTGTCCAGGGGCATTGTAGTTAACAGCCTGAACTGTTTCTCCCTGCGAGGCAGCGGCGCAAACTTCCCTGACCTGCTCATCATCGAGTCCAAGCACAGCGGCCATTCCACCTTCCCCGACCGGGACTGCCGTTTGCATGAACTGGCCTCTTTTCTGCACGAGCATCACAGCATCAGCAAATTGTAGGACGTCCGCCGCAACAAGCGCAGAATATTCGCCGAGACTGTGCCCGGCCACTACATCTGGTGAGGGTAGCCCACGAGCCTGGGCAAGACGAAATAAGGCCACTGAAGCGGTCAGTAATGCGGGCTGGGTAAATTCGGTTTGATTTAACTGGTCTTCGGGACCATTTTCTACCAGGTCCCACAGGTCATAGCCAAGAACGGAGGACGCTTCGGCAAACAGGTCTGCACATGCTTCGCGCGCATCCTGAAGCATGCCGACTTCCTGGGAACCCTGGCCAGGAAAGACAAATGCTAGATTAGTCATAAGATACAGGCACCTAAATCACCCATGGTGCCAATCGGCCTAATCGCCGTTTTGGTGTACGACTTTCTTGCCCCGATAGAAACCATCGGCGGTCACATGGTGACGACGATGCGTTTCCCCGGTGGTTGAATCTTCAGACAAGGTTGGCCCACTCAAAGAATCATGAGACCGGCGTTGCCCTCTACGGGATCGTGTTACTTTACTTTTTTGAACAGCCATGTGAGCTCTCCACCTATTCTGTGTTCTGTTTATCTATCGTTTTCGCCAAATCAGCGAAAGGTCGATAGGTGGTTTGTTCTTTCTGGACTTCAGGCAGGATTGTTTCTTCCTGCTCGTAGTCTGTATGAGGGCATTGGCCCTCTTCATGCCGCGGAATCATCGGCATAGCCAATATCAATTCATCCTCAACCAGGTCCGCAATGGAAATCACCTTGTCTGGCGCGACAATAGCATCGTCGACTTCAGGCAGGCGTTCCAGCTTGGATTCGTCGGATACGACTCGCAATGCAAGCTCGCAGGTTATTGGTTGCCTGTACTGCTGCATGCAATTCTGGCAAATCAGACAAACTTCTGTGGCCGCTGATCCTTCAACCCTGGTACTTCCGAAATCACCCTTACTGAACTCGAGCCGAAGGTAAACATCACCTTCCCTGACATCAAGCATTTCACCGAATCGGTGAAAACACTGGATGGGTAGGGAACCCTCGATAAGCGCCGTCTGATTGGCCAGCTTACGATGGTCAACCCGCTCTGGTATGGGCCCTGTTAACATAACGGGCGCATCTTAGGGAGTCACCCATGAGGTGTCAAAAGAAAATTACAGAAATTCAGTAAGATATGATGATTCCAGACCCAAACCCGGGGCGTCCAGCTCCATACGGAGAAGCACGTTCCCGATGATCATTCCACGCCTGATTCTGGGGTCTACTTCCCCCTACCGAAAACAGCTTCTTGAGAACCTGGGTGTCTTATTTACACAGATGCGACCTGATACCGATGAAAGCCCGAGTCCGGGCGAAGATCCCGGTTCGCTGGCATTGCGATTAGGCATCTCAAAGGCCCGGTCTGTCGCCGATCAACTGCAGACTGAAGCGCACTGGATATGTATCGGTTCCGACCAGGTTTGCCACCTGGACGGGACGCTTTACGGTAAGCCGGGAACAGCCGAAAAGGCTGCGCTTCAACTGGCAGCCTTTAGCGGTTGCTGGGTCACTTTCAGCACGTCACTGGCACTGATTGCCAGCGACGGGCAAACATTCAGTGCAGTAGAAGACTATGAATGTCACTTCAGGAAGCTCTCAGGTCGCGAAATAGACACCTATATCCAACTGGACCAGCCTCTCGATTGCGCCGGGTCTATAAAGGTAGAGCAAGCCGGTGTCAGTTTACTTCAGGACACCCGGGGTCGGGATATCAATTCGCTCTATGGATTGCCGCTCATGCTGTTATCAGAAGCACTACGGTCATTTTCCTATAGTATATTTGACTTTAGAAAAGGAGATTAAGTTATTGTATATAAAACGATTTAGTTGAAAACTTAGAATTGACTTTAAGTAGAAAACCTTCATCCATAGGCGCCTTTGCATGAATGGCCGGTCTTTCTCCCAGTGCTGGGATTTGCAACTCTGCCGCATGCAGCATGAGCCGCCCTTCCATCCCTGATAGCTGGTCCAGGGTCTGGTCTCCGTAGCGGGTATCACCGACCAGGGGGTGTCTTGCCCAACGAGCGTGCACTCTTATCTGGTGAGTACGACCCGTTCTGGGTGACGCCCTGACGATCGACATCTCATCATTGGCCTCCAGTAGCGAAAAGTCTGTTACCGCGTACTTGCCCTGCTCGTTCACCCTCGTAATGCGTTCCTTACCAGCGTTTGAACTCGTGAGCAAAGGCTGATCAATTTGGACCATTTTCCTCGGCCACCTGCCGTGCACAACCGCTAAATAATGCTTTCTGATCTGTCCGGGGTTCCGCAGCGCGTCTTGCAACAATCTCAGGTAGCTGCGCCGCTTTGAAACCATCAGGCAACCTGAAGTTCCCCTGTCCAGACGATGCACCAGTTCCAGACGGTCCCCTTCAGGTCTTGCATGGCGAAGGGACTCAATGACGCCTACATTCACCCCACTGCCTCCATGAACGGCCATACCCGCTGGTTTGTTGATGATAAGCAGGTGGTCATCCTCATAAACAACAAGGCTATCAACGTCATTAAAATGGCCAACGGCGGTGGATCGAGCAGGCAGGTGCTGAATCGGCGGGACTCGAACAAGGTCACCTGCCACCAGTTTGACCTCCGGTTTACACCGTTTACCGTTAATCCGGACCTCTCCTTTCCGTATAATCCTGTAGATACGAGACTTGGGGAGGCCTTTAAGCGTCTTGATCAGGTAATTATCCAGTCGCTGACCGGCAATCTCTGCGTCAATTTCGTGTATTTGAACTTTACTGGACGTCGTCATCGGCATTTTCAGACTGGTTAACAGGACACTAAAAGCATAATTTGAATCATTACTATTTGTTGCTATGATACGTAACAGACGGGGTTATACACCTTTTGAATAATACCGTCATTTTTTATAGCGTTATGGTCAATAGAACGTACCCACAAAGACACGTCGACCAAGTAATGCTTTTCACTCAGGTTTTTGTATCACGCTTTTTTGAAAGTGACGGAAATCTGGGAAATGAATATTAGGGGTCTAGCTTCAATTATGTAGCTAGACAAGCAATCACCGCGTCGAAGTGCGGAAAGTGCAGCGTCAAATCGGTTAATTTGATCAGTTTAGAACTTTCATCAATTTTTAGTTTTGTTGACCCCACGACATCGGGTCTAAAGTAGAGAAAAGTAGAGAACTGTAAAAATACCAGACTCTGGAACCCTTAATGGGGACCAACGGAGTCTATTTGTAAGAGGAGCGGCCCAGGCCGCAGCACTGACAATAAAAATGATTTGGCGATTCACTAGCTGCTTCCCAAGGCGCCTGAAATAGTGTGAATCGTAATGAAACGAATGTTAATCAACGCAACCCACCCAGAGGAGTTGCGAGTAGCTCTGGTAGATGGGCAAAAACTCTACGACCTGGACATAGAAAGTCGCGTCCGGGAACAAAAAAAGTCCAATATCTATAAAGCCAAAATCACCCGGGTCGAGCCCAGCCTCGAAGCTGCTTTCGTTGAGTATGGCGGAAACAGGCATGGCTTCCTTCCTCTAAAGGAAATTTCCCGCGAGTATTTCAACATACCTGCGAACAAAATCCGCGGACGCATTAATATCGCGGAAGTGGTTAAAGAAGGTCAGGAGATTGTTGTCCAGGTGGACAAGGAAGAGCGCGGTAATAAAGGTGCTGCCCTTACCACCCAACTGTCACTCGCCGGGCGGTATATGGTCCTGATGCCCAACAATCCCAGAGCAGGTGGAATCTCCAGGCGGATTGAAGGAGAAGAAAGGGATCAGCTCAAGGATTCCATGTCGCAACTGGATATCCCCAAAAACATGGGTGTCATCGTTCGGACCGCTGGTATTGATCGCAGTGTTGAAGAATTGCAGTGGGACCTTAACTACCTGGTACAACTCTTTGAGGCCATATCCAAGGCTGCAGACGAGCGACCTTCACCGTTTCTTATCTATCAGGAAAGTGACGTTATCATTCGCGCTATCCGAGACTACCTGAGGGACGACGTTACCGAAATCCTGCTGGACACGCCCGAGTCTTTTGAACAGGCCTGCCAGTTTGTAGACCAGGTGATGCCTCAGTACAAATCAAGGCTGAAACTCTATGAAAGTGATGTCCCACTGTTCAACAGGTACCAGATTGAAGGCCAGATCGAATCAGCCTTCAATCGAGAAGTACGCTTGCCTTCCGGCGGTTCGCTAGTCATTGATCCAACCGAAGCACTGGTATCTGTCGACATCAACTCGGCGCGAGCCACTCGTGGTGCAGATATTGAAGAAACCGCTCTCAACACGAACCTTGAAGCTGCAGAAGAAATCTGTCGGCAACTGAGGTTACGTGATATTGGCGGCCTGGTCGTCATCGATTTTATCGATATGAATGCCGCGAAAAATCAACGAGCCGTAGAAAACAGAATGCGCGACTCGCTGCAGGTGGACCGGGCGCGAGTCCAGGTTGGCAAGATCTCCCGATTTGGTCTTCTGGAAATGTCCAGGCAGAGACTCCGGCCTTCACTCGGCGAAACCAGCGGTGTGGTCTGCCCGCGGTGCAGTGGTCTTGGAACAATCAGGGATGTCGAGTCATCTGCACTCGCCGTCATCAGGATGATCGAAGAAGAATCACTGAAAGAATCCAGTTCTGAAATCAGGGCGTTCCTGCCAATCAGCGTTGCTTCATTCATACTTAATGAGAAGCGAAACGTAATTTCCGACCTCGAAGAGCGCAGTAAAGTCAGGGTAGTTGTTGTTCCGGACCCGGAGATGGAAACGCCTCATTACCGGGTGGAAAGAATCAGGTCTCAGGATGCGACGGAAGAAACAGCAGCGTCCTATGACATCACCAGTTCTGAGGATCAGGAGGAACTTGTTGTTACAGCCGCCAAACCAGTGGCGGTAGAACGAGCGGCGGTACAAACTGTTGCACCACCTGCCCAGCCAGCCGCATCTGACAAAGCAAAACCCAGCGCGAAGGCGAAAGCCAAGCCAGAACCGAAACAGGAAGGTGAAGGTTTTATTTCCAGGCTGCTCGGTAAACTGTTTGGTAGTGAGGAGAAAGTTGAACCTAAGCCTGCCAGCCAAAAACGCCAGAGCGGTCGTAATCGATCACAAAATAACAGGGATGGCCAGAGCAACCAGAATCGACGTCCAAACAACGATCGAAAACGCCAGGACAATCGTCAGGATGGTCGTCAAGACAATCGCCGGACTGAAGAAAGTCGCAAGCCCCGTGACAAACAACAGACTGATAATAAGAAAACCGAGAACAAGCGACCTGTCAGGGATGAAACAGGGGATCGGAAAAATGATCAGGAAAGAAAACGTTCCAATAACCGCCCGAGCGAGCCCAAAGATCAAAATAGCCGAAATGATCAGGCTGCAGGTGGTGAAGGACGCGACAAGCGAAATCGCGGGAACCGGGAACGGTCTAACCGGGACAAACGAGTTCGCGAGGAAGAAGTCACTGCTACACAGGAAGTCACTGCACAAGCAGCGGCGCCTGAACAGGCAGTAACAACCGCGCCGGTCGCATCGCCTGAATCTGCGAAAGCACCTGAGCAGCCTGTGGCATCGGTCGCGGCTAATGAATCGCCTGTCGAGAAAACAGTGCAGGAACCTGCTGCAGTCACACCCAAAGCACCGGTCAAGGCTGTTGTCTCTTCTAATGAAGCGGAACAGCAGGACAGTCCACCGAAGAAGCAGGAAGCACCGGCTTCGGCTGTGGCTGAGAAGGCCACGCATCCTGCTACTCTGGGACGAAGCGCAAATGACCCAAGGGATAACCCTGCTAAAGTGCGCCAGTCGTCAGTGTTACAACCTGCCGTGGCTAAAACTGCAGCCCCTAGCCCGTTAATAACGCCTCGGACGGTTGCAGAATCACACCCCAGCCTGAAAGGTCGTATGGCAAACGATCCTAGGGCTGGCCGACAGTCCAGTGAAGAAGAAGCAGATCAAGCTGCTCAGTAGGACATAACAAAACCGTCGGGATAGACTCTGGGTTCAATTTCCAGATCTATCCCGAAGGTGTCCTTCACCTGCTGTTTAATAACACCAACGAGTTCAAACAATTCCCGCTGCTTTCCGTCACCGTTGTTGATGATCACCAGTGCATGCTTGTCTGATACCGCAAACTGCCCTATCCGGTAGTTTTTTAATCCTGACTGATCAATAAGCCACGCGGCAGAGAGCTTTTTTCCATCTGCTACATCAAACTGCACAACACCAGGAAATGCTTTTGCGACGGCTTGCGCGCGATCGGCTTCCACTACCGGGTTTTTAAAAAAACTTCCCACATTTGCTATCCGTGAAGGGTCCGGAAGTTTTTGCGCCCGGATAGTCGAGACTGCCTCGAAGATAGATTCTCCTGAGGTATCGAGCCCGTGTTCCTCAAGGTAGGACGCTATGCCGGGATAACTCGTTACGCTTGCACAGGTGTGCGAAAGTGCCAGAGTGACCTCGGTAATCATCCATTCATCATTTCTTTTGAACAGACTGTCCCTGTAAGCGAATTCACACTCTTGATTATCGAAGGTTTTCTGTTCCAGGGTAGGAAGATGCAACGCCTGGAGTGACAGGAGTCGCTCGCCCAGTTCAACACCGTAAGCACCGATGTTCTGGACCGGGGCGGCGCCAACGGTACCGGGGATTAACGCCAGATTCTCCAGGCCAAACAACCCGGAACTGACCGTTGAGCGGACCAATGCGTGCCAGTTTTCACCACTCGCGACCCGCACGACTTCAGCATCCCGCGTCACCCCGGGTATACGGTTTCTGATGACCAGTCCCGCCAGATTATCTGCGAGAACAATATTACTGCCCTCGCCAAGCGTTGTTACATTGAGCTTATGGGTTAATGCAAACTCCGCAGCCTCCAACAGCTCCTCCAGGTTAGAGGCTTCGCAATACCACTGGGCCCGGGCATCGAGACGCAACGTGTTCTTGTCTGCCAGTGATATGTTCTGGTGGATCTTCAATCGACATGCCTAGGTTAATTCACGTTAGGAGTAGAAATTCAGAAGTGGCTGATACTCCTGCCACTTCTTTAATCACTACTTCTTCTCGAGAATCATGGCCAGAATATCTTCGAAGGCCTCTTCTGCAAGTGTCTGCATTTCAGCATCAGTTCGATCCTGAATCGGATGACCAACGAACACTTTATAGGGGTCAAACCCTAACGACTCGGCCTGGGCTTTTGCCGCTTCAATAAACTCTGTGGATGCAACGAATCCTCCAGGGACTCCCCTGCTATCCAGGTCCATAATGTCATGCAAACTGCACGACGTGCACGAACCTCAGTCGGCCAGCGATTCAATGACGACATCACATTCCGCTGCGATCTGTTGATTAAGCTCAACCGGCGCAACTCTCGTGAATGTCGGCTTGATGTAGCGTTTCGTTTTCAGGCCTTTCTGGACAAGAAGGTCTTCGAGTCGGTCGATGAAGATGTTTCCCTTGGGCTTGGAAATATCCAGCAACCCAACGGTCTTACCTTCAAGATTTGCCGGCCTCGGTAATGGCTGCCTGTTTTCAGGCGATCGCTCCGAGGTTGGATCCATCAATATGGTCATAGTTTCTCCTTTTATCACTTACTTTATTTCACGGGTCACCGGCGTGCTACCTATCGTACCGCTGGCGCCCCATCCCGCAATAATGGCAGAAAACATGCCAGCGCTGCCACCAGCCCTGACAATATTAAGCCCTCCTTCTCTGAATTTAGGCAGCTGTCTGCCCGCCAGCTTCTCGGGAATCCCTTCTGCAATACCACCTGCACCGACAACCAGCTCAGCACCATCGATCGTCAGAAGGTCATTCAGATAGTCTTTTACGTCCTGTTTGCTCCAGCCTGCCAGTCGATAGACTCGTTCATGTTCGGGCGAAACAACCAGAATGGCATCCGATGCGAGTATCATTTTGGGATGACCCACGACCCTCAAGGCTGCTGCGAAACTGCGGCTCAGGGACTCTGGATCACGAGACTTCTGGTCAACAATCCCCTGCATGCCATCGGCTGCAAACAACGTGACAGTCGACGCCGTTTCCGGAAACCCCTTCTCAACGGCCAGTGACTCCCAACAAGAATTCGTCTCATCTTCTGAAAAACAGTAGGTGTACTTCCCGGGGTTACCAAATACAGATCGATCTACGCCTCCGGGTTTGCCTCCGCCAATGTTACGAATAACCAGTTGCAGGGCACGTCCAATCGTGGCGTTTGCCCGGTTACCCTGCCCCAGCGCATTGCCCTTCGAGTTCATACCAATGGCCCGGCTCATAGGTCCGTTGACGATGATCAACGGACCCGAATAATACGTGGTCGCCAATAGCCCGTGCATGCAGAACTCATCCTGCAAGGCCGCTTCTACAGACGCAATCACAACCGGCAGGTATTCAGGCTTACACCCGGCCAGTACCGCATTAATCGCAATTTTTTCGATCGTGCACGGTACCAGGTCCGGCGGAACAACGCCGACAACCTCATCCGGTGACCTGTTTGTACCCGTGAGCATTCGCATAACACGTTCAGGTGTCGGAGGCACCACTGGCAGGCCATCAGACCAGCCCCGGTCAAAACAGGCCTCCATATCATCTTCTTCGGTTGATACGGTTAGTTCACGGGACTGCAGTTTGTCCCTGTCATAACGTGCCGCCAGTTTTTCCGGCATACCCGGGTCCTGGCTCTTTGATCCACAACCCGGACGGAAATCCGGCAGATCAAACGCCAGAGGCTTTCCGGTCAGTGCCTGCCATTCACTTATTTCCCAGCCAATGACTCTTGCAACCTCTTCACCATCTTCATCAAATTTGATGAGTGTCGGTACAGTTTCGATTCGACGACGCCAGGAGTATTCGAGCTGCGTATCGTCAACCACAGAGACACCGGGCGGAAACTGGACATTATCCTGACTGTAGATCGTTAGCTCTTCATCTTCATCCAATTGTTTGATGACGGGCACCACCAACTGACAGGTCGCGCAGTCTTCCTTCACAATAACCGAGTAACTCATGCGCCCTCCTTCAGGACCTTTAGCGTACGTTCAACATCTCCCGGCACATCGATTCCGGGCGGAATTTTATCAGGTGAGACGGCGATTTTTATTTTCTCACCATTGGACAAGACCCGGAGCTGCTCCAGCTTTTCGGCTTCTTCCAGGGGCGCTGGATCCCAGGTCACAAATCTTGCCAGCATCGCCGCAGTATAGGCATAGATACCCAGGTGGCGGTACCAGCTTATCCCCTCAGGAACCGAGCCGGATCCGAAATGATCACGGGACCATGGAATAGGTGCACGTGAAAAATACAGGGCGATGCCGTTGGCATCCAATACAACCTTGACGACATTGGGGTCAAAGACTTCCTGGGGATCGACAATTAGTTCACAGAGAGTCGACATCTGAACGTTTGAGTCAATCATCTCTGCCACCTTATTAATGACCGAGGGAGGAATGAGCGGCTCATCGCCCTGCACGTTGACAACGATGTCATCATCACTAAGCCCAATTCGGCTGGCGGCCTCAAAAATACGGTCGGTGCCAGTTGGATGATCGGCACTGGTCATAACAACCCGCCCACCAAAGCTCGTCACCTCGTCCGCAATTCGTTCATCATCGGTTGCGACGTATACAGACTCGGCATCACTATGGGATGCCTGTTCATAGACCCGTCTGATCATGGACTTGCCGTCCAGATCTATCAGTGGCTTTCCCGGGAACCTCGTTGATTCATAGCGGGCGGGAATAATGACGTTAAAACCGGCTATGACGTTTCTTCCGGTTCCAATCGACGGGCTTCTGATTCCAACATAATTGGAATGTCGTCCTGTATGGGAAAAGCAAGCTTCTCTGCGCGACAGACAAGCTCTTCATTTTCCTTTTCATAGGTCAACTCTCCCTTGCAGATCGGACAAACGAGAATCGCTAACAGTTTTTTATCTACAGGCATATCAGTCTCCAGTAGTCGGTATTGTTTTTTCTATCCCTGCCTTTTTCAAAAGGGAATCGATTTTTGCTGTATCAAAACAGGCTTCGACCTCAAGATACCAGTATAGGTCTT
>Ga0222633_1001474_pt1 | contig 12383 bp, 9 predicted proteins | sample AntAcemetageno48_FD_179816 | JGI IMG/M metagenome (GOLD analysis project Ga0222633, IMG submission 179816) | Saline water microbial communities from Ace Lake, Antarctica - #48 | ecosystem: Environmental > Aquatic > Non-marine Saline and Alkaline > Saline | place: Antarctica: Ace Lake | collected... | reverse complement strand
AGGAAAGGTTAAGCGGGTTACAGATGACCCGGCATTAAAGAGGTTTTCAGAGTCCAGATATGAACGTTATTGAAGTTGTTTTGGGTGTAAGTATGTTCACGGGCATTATCATGATGCTGGTGTTTGTCATTCTGTACGCACGTAGACTGTTGGTGAGTACCGGTCAAGTGAGCATCGAAATTAATGGTGATCCTGAAAAGACCATCACCTGCAGTGCCGGTGGTAAATTACTGAACACCCTGGCTGATTCCGGCATATTCCTGTCTTCTGCCTGTGGTGGCGGTGGCACCTGTGCGCAGTGTCGTTGTGTGGTGACGGAAGGCGGCGGATCCATGCTGTCTACAGAAGAGGGTCACTTTACCCGCGGTGAAGCCAAAGAAGGCTGGCGGCTGGCATGCCAGACCGCGGTTAAGCAGGACCTTAAGATTGAAGTCCCTGCCGAGTTCTTCGGTGTTAAGCGCTGGGAGTGTGAGGTCGTTTCCAATCACAACGTTGCGACCTTCATTAAAGAGCTGATACTGAAGTTACCTGAAGGCGAAGAAGTAAACTTCCGTGCTGGCGGTTATGTCCAGTTCGAGATTCCTCCCTACGATATTGACTACAAGGATATTGATGTCGAGGAAGAGTACACCGGTGACTGGAAAAAGTTTGGTGTGTTTGAACACAAGTCCAAGGTAGACGAACCAACGATTCGCGCCTACTCCATGGCGAATTACCCGGAAGAAAAAGGCGTCATGAAATTCAATATCCGGATTGCATCGCCACCTCCGGGTACAGACTTTCCGCCAGGAAAAATGTCCTCTTACCTGTTCACCAAGAAGCCCGGTGACAAGGTGACTATCTTCGGACCATACGGTGAGTTCTTCGCAAAGGAAACTGATGCAGAGATGGTCTTCATCGGTGGTGGTGCGGGAATGGCGCCAATGCGTGCCCACATCTTCGATCAATTACTGCGTATTCACACCGACAGGAAAATCACCTTCTGGTACGGTGGACGTAACCAGCGAGAACTGTTCTACGTGGACGAGTTCGATAAGCTGGCCGCAGAAAATCCCAACTTCGAATGGCACGTTGCTTTATCTGACCAGGGTATTGAAGGCTGGGAAGGCTACACAGGCTTCATTCACAACGTACTCTTCGATGAGTACCTGAAGGAGCATGTTGCACCGGAAGACTGTGAGTACTACATGTGTGGGCCTCCAATGATGAACTCAGCCGTGATCGGCATGCTCGAAGACCTGGGGGTCGAACGAGAGAATATCTTCCTCGATGATTTCGGGGGATAGAAAAAAGGCGCGATAAGCGCCTTTTTTGTACTAGGCCGGTGGCCCCTGCATCTTCTCAGCAGTCGAAGCATAACCGGCGTCTTCAGGAATACAGATGTAGTTTCCATCTTCGCGCTGTTCAGGCCATGGCAGAATGGACACGATGTCTCTCTCGGCTGCTGCCTTCATGGCATCAGCCACGTTTGAGCTTTCTCCCAGCATTTCCACATTAACGCGCGTCGGGAAGATAATCGTATAGGTGCCGTCGGCGTTCCCCTTGATAGCGTCATCCGCTGAAATCCAGACTGAATCCACAGACTCATGCCCGTCATGAATCGCCAGGTGGTCTGAGGGTGCGGCGGCCAGGTAGAAGTGAGTGTCGAAGCGCTTGGGTAACATCTCCGGTGTAATCCAGTGAGCGAAGTGTTGAAGTGTGTCGCAGGCGAGCCTGAGCTGTTCGGTTTCAAGGAAATCGATCAGTGAAACATCACCCCGGTTTAACGGGTCGCGATAGTGCTCAAGCGTGCTCAGCTTTTCACCTGATACCAGGACATCCGAGCCTTTCTCACGGGCCATCAAAATACCGCATTCCTCGAAAGCTTCCCTGATGGCACCTGCCATCATGGCAACGGCCGTGTCGTCAGCGCTGTCCACGCCATCGCAGTAGTCGCGGACATCGTAGTCGCCTGCTTCAACCTTGCCTCCCGGGAACACCAGTGCGCCTGAGGCGAAATCAATCTGGTGATGCCTGACCACCATGAAAGTCTCCAGGCCTGCAGGGCCGTCCCTGAGCATGAGAATAGTGGCGGAAGGGAAGGGCGTTGATGCTTCGGACATAAATTTCCTTAAGGTGTGCTGGAGGTCATGGGTCTTACATGGGTCTTACATGGGTCTTACATGAGTTACCGGCTGCGTTCGATCAGGATTTTCCAGCCGGTATCTCCCTTGCGGAACCTCAGGACCTTGTCGGTCAGGTCGCTATAGGTGTTAGACCGGTAGGCCTGGCGAAAGAACACGTCTACCACGTTAGTATCGACCAGTTCAAATCGCTGGTAGGTGACGTCCAGGTTGATGTATCCGGGACGCTGGATTCTTGTCCTTCTGAGGGCTTCCCAGGTTCGTCGGCTCTGGCGGTCAGGGACGACGAAATCTTCGGCATAGTTGGCGATGTACTGTGGGACGTTTTGATCAGACCATGCTGCAGCCCATAGATCCACAGTCTGAATCAGTTCTTCCTTGACCGAGTCCGTAATGTCAGTCACATCGCTGGAGTAATAGTCTTCTTTTTCCGCTTGTTGGATTGGATCAGGTTCAACCATTGTCCCGGGGGCCGCATCGTTGACCTCCACGGTTTTCTCCCGGGTTTCTGGCGCTTCAGCGAGGACAATCGTGGGCTCAGGGTCGATGACGGCTTCCCGTGCGGGTTTTATCAGGTCGTGTTCGTCGACCTGCGCGAGGCCGTCGGATGAGCCTTCACCCAGCGAGTCTGCCTCCATGGGAAGTTCAGTACCCTGCAGCGCTGCGACAGATTCTTCGTTGTTCAGCTCTTCTGAGGATCTTGTGCTGGCCGCGATGGTGCTTTCGGTATCGACCAGTTCGTCGTCCCGGAAAAACCCGGTGTAGACCGTTCCGTCAGGAAGAATCATGGTGCCCGGTCCATTGCGCATGTCGTTTTCAAACTGACCGACAAAACGGGTGCCATCCTGCCAGAAAATAGTTCCCTTGCCGGTACGTTTGCCTGCCATGACACCGCCAACATAGCGGGTACCGTCAGGCCAGACCAGGGTTTTGGTCACAGGGTCGGCCGCGATAGTGTCTTCTGCCTGCAGCCCAAACGGCGCGAGCATTAAGAGTATGACGAGAAAATGAAACTTCTTCATAATATTTTTTACCTTGGCGCCGGGGCTATTTTCTAACGACAATTCGCAAGGATACCGGATTGACCGCAATTTGGCAGCGCAAAAATGTGGTGCAATTTGCTTACAACTGGAACAGGTTGCCGGCAGCGGCCAGCGCCATTACCTTTTCAGCTTCAATAATAAAGGGACCATCCCGCAGGACTTTGGCGGTAGCGAGTTCTCCGGCAGCCAGTTTGATACTTCGGTCGCCGTCAAAGGCCAGGATTCCTGGTCCCTCGAAATTGACGGATTCACCCAGTGCGATGGGTCGAACAGAATCAATGCCAACTTCAGCATGTAAGCCGGGTGAGATAGGGACGTTTGTTCGAAGTGTAGCTTCCGGATCACATTGCGCAACGACACCGTTGTCATCGTGGTGACCTGTTGGTTCGAAAAACCCACCGATAGGGGATATGCCGATTGAGGCAGGTTCGGCTCTCGTCAGAACGATGGTTGACAGGTCTTCAGGTTTAAAAGGAAGCAGGCTGCCCATGAAATCGTTATGCAGCAGTACTGCGTCGATCAGGGCAATATCAGTCTCGTCGTTTTTCCTGATGTGAACACGCTTACACCTTCGGCAATGATCCGTTGGAATCTTGCCCGCGGCCACCAGGCCCGCGGCCATTCCAGCGACTGTCGCTTCAAGACGATAAGGAAAGACGTTGTTGGTACCCGTGGATAGCGGCAGCATGACGGCGTCAGGGAAACTGCGGGCAACGATTCGGGATGTTCCGTCACCGCCCAGGACAATAAACACCCGGCAACCCTCGTCCCACATCATCTGGGCCATGGTGGCGGTGTCCCTCGCTGAGTGGGTGAGGGTGAACCTCAGGATCTCGACCTGATCCCGTTCAGGCAGGTTTTCTACCGCCTTTTCATTGATCCTAAAGGGCTCGTGCGCGAGATAGATTTTCTCGACGCCCTGGGAAAGTGCGCCAAGCACCAGGCGCGTTACCTGTTGCTGCTTCTCATGGTGGTCGCTGGTGCTGGCGCGTGCCGCCACCCTGCGGACATCTCGCCCGGAAAATGGGTTGACGATGATGCCCAGCTTTTTTAAAGCGCTGTTAGAAGAGCTTTTGGAAACGTGTTGATTAGTCAAAGTGGATTTTTAGCCAGATGTGCAATGAGGTTTAAGATAGGTCAATGATCCGCTTCTAGCTGGCCTTGCGTGTAAATACCCACTGGTCATCCGTTGAGTAGCTCTCGTTGTACTGATAGCCATCATCCGAGAATGCCTTGATGTCTTCAGGCTTGCTGATCCGGTTTTTCACAATAAAACTGGCCATGGAACCCCTGGCTTTTTTCGCATAGAACCCCAGTATCTTGTAAGTACCGTTACTGTAGTCTTTGAACACGGGAGTAATCACCTTGCCCGGTAGCCTGGTCGTTGAAACCGACTTGAAGTATTCAATAGATGCGAGGTTCACCAGTGTTTTGTTTCGGTGTTCGCTGAGTTCCCTTCCCAGCGTCTCACCTATCTCATCACCCCAGAATTCATAAAGTGTTTTGTAATGTTTGGTTTTCAGCTTAATGCCCATCTCCAGGCGGTAGGGCTGGATCATATCCAGTGGCCTCAGGATGCCGTACAGACCGGAAAGAATTCTCAGGTTCTTTTGTGCGAAATTGAAATCCCGTTCGCTATAGGTTTCGGCGTCCAGCCCTATATAGACATCACCCTTGAAGGCCAGCAGGGCCTGTTTGGTTGTTTTCGAATGCGGGCTGAACGACTGGAAACGTTCGACATTGAGCTCGGCAAGTTTTGGGCTGATACCCATCAGTTTGCTGAGTTCCTTGGAGGATTTTTCTCGCATCACCTCAACCAGGGCGCTGGTGTGTTTTGTAAAAACAGGCTTTGAGTTTTTTGAAGTCGTGGGCGACGTATCAAAATCCAGGGTTTTGGCGGGTGATATAACAGTAAGCATTAATATTCTTGGGATGGCAAAGTCGCTAAGAATACTAGATTTGAGGTTGCGGTGGAATGGACATGTCAGGACTGATGCCGCAAAATCCCAAAGAAACTCCCTAATAAACATGGAGCGGGTGCATCAAAACCTGACTCCTGACGGGTAAATTGACGAGTTATGAAGAATCCACTCAAACGCTGGGATGTTGCAGTAACCCTTGTTTTTTTCCTGTTAACGATTCCTGCAGAGCGATTCGAGGTCTTTTCGCTGCTGGAAGACCAGACAATTTCCTATCGTCAGATCTTTCGGACAGTCTTTGGTGACCCTGAGCTTACAACGCTCAGGGATGAAATTATGATCGTTGCGCTGGATGAAGCCCTGTACGAAGAATATGGCAGCTTTCCATTTCGTCGAACTGATTTGGGCAAGATTGCGCAAGTGCTCTCGGGATTTGGTGCCCGGGTGATTGGCCTCGACTTTCTGATGGATTTTAAAAGTTCCTATGGGGAGGATGAACCCACGGCTGAAATGCTGCGTGCTGCGGACAATGTACTCCTGGTGTCATATGCAAATTTTGAAGACGGGAAATTCACCGGGCTGTCATACCCGACTGAAACATTGAATGAGACGTCGAAGACGGGTTATACGAATCTCAACCCTACCAGTGCCATTGTCGATAGTCTTGGCAGGCTTCGAATCCACAAGGACATCACGAACAACAAAGATGGCTGGCCCTATCCAGTGCAGGCGCTCGCCCTGTATTGGGGGGTTGAGCCTCGCCTTGAGGGCAACGCGTTGGTTCTTGGCGACAAGCTGCGCGTCCCGCTTGACCAGTTTGGTGACATCTATATAGATTTTCCCCGCATCGATGCGGGGACCCGGTACCTGTCCGAGGGTGCTGCCGGTTTCTCCGCGTTAGAGATTCTTGAGCTTGTGGATGCGCCCGAAGAGGAAGCGGAGGAATGGCGATATGTGTTTGGCGATAAAATTGTATTGGTGGGCGATACCTGGGAAGTGACCCACGACAAGTTCAATACTCCAACCGGTTCGGTCTACGGGGTAGAGATCATTGCAAGTGCTATCAGCACGATGATGAACGGGGCTCCCTTGCGACCTGCGAGCACGCTGGTTGAGTCTTTAGTGACTGCTTTGTTCCTGATTGCGCTGCTTGGCACGAGCGCGGTGTCGGGACTCGCCGCCCGGATAGGATCGGTTTTAGGCGTTTATGTGATCTATACCGTGGCCGCGGGCGCGCTCTATGTCTATCTGGGCCTGGTTGTGTCCATGTCCTACGCAATGCTGGCGGGGTTGGTCACTATGGTCGCGATGAGTATCCGACTGTTTGTACTATCGGAAAAAAGACAGGCGACGAGTGCTGCAGATTCCGCAGAAAGCAGCAAGATGCTGGGGCTGGCTTACCAGGGACAGGGTCAGTTGGATGCGGCTTTTGAGAAATACCGCCGTTGCCCGCCAGAGGAGAATACCTACAACCTTCTCTATAACCTTGGGCTGGATTACGAGCGCAAGCGTCAGTACAACAAGGCGCAGTCATGTTACGAGTTTATTGGCGAGACGGAGCCAGGTTTCCGGGATATAGAAAAACGAATTACCCGTTGCAGTTCGATGGAAGACGCTGTGCTGATGGGTGGCGGTAACACCATGCAGATGCTGGGCGCCACCATCGTGAATGAAGATGGTACGGTTGAAAAACCGATGCTGGGCCGCTATCAGGTCGACAAGGAGCTTGGAAAGGGCGCCATGGGGGTTGTCTATCTGGGTAAGGATCCCAAGATCAACCGGGATGTTGCGATCAAGACGATGGCGCTGTCACAGGAATTTGGTGAAGATGAACTCGAGGATGTTAAGGAGAGATTTTTCAGGGAAGCTGAATCCGCAGGCCGCCTGAATCATGCCAACATTGTCGCGATCTACGATGCAGGGGAAGATCACGATCTGGCCTATATTGCGATGGAGTTGCTCAAGGGTTACGACCTGGATCGCCACATCAAGACGGATTCGCTCCTGCCAATCGGCGACGTTCTGAGAATTGTGTCGGACTGTGCCATCGCACTGGACTATGCTCACGGTCAACAGGTTGTGCACCGTGATATCAAGCCGTCGAATATCATGTACGATCCGGATACCGGAACGGCGAAGATTACAGACTTCGGGATCGCGCGGATTACAGATTCCAGTAAAACAAGAACCGGCACGGTGCTGGGGACGCCGAACTACATGTCCCCTGAACAGTGTATGGGAAAGAAAGTTGATGGTCGTGCAGATCTGTTTTCCCTTGGCGTTGTTCTATACCAGCTTGTTAGCGGTGAGTTGCCGTTTAAAGGGGATTCCATGGCAACGTTGATGTATTCGATCGTGAATGACCCGGCAATTGACATTAAGAAGGTTAAGCCCGACATTAACCCTGCATTACGGAAAGTCATTCACAATGCGATTGGTAAGCGACCAGAGAAACGCTACCAAAGCGGCAGGAAATTAGCGGCGCATTTAAAAGTGTGCATGGAGCGTATGGGTTTAGAGAGTTTGGAAAATGATGCGGGGAACGCTGAATTATGAGCGTTAATCTAAAAAGTAAGCTCGCCATTATCGGGCGGACTCACGAAGGTCAGGTGCGCGATCATAATGAAGATTTCATCAGTGACAATGTCACGCTTGGTATAGCGGTACTGGCCGATGGTATGGGTGGGTTGAATGCAGGGGAGGTGGCCAGTTCAATGGCGGTCCATCTTCTGATGGAAGAGCTCATTGCCTATCGACTCGGGGATTCCCCCTTACCAGCCGAACTTGGTCAGCTGGATTCTGAGATGAGCATGGAAGCAAGGGTAGTTCAGAAAGCGGTAGAGAAGGCGAATGACGCGGTTTTCCATACTTCCCAGACTCAACCTCAATGTAGGGGGATGGGTACCACCATTGTTGCCAGTCTGTTCTATGACAACAAGTTGTCTGTTGCCCACATTGGTGACTCCCGTGTTTACAGGTTTCGCGACAATGTCCTGGAGCAGGTCACGAAGGATCACAGTTTCGTTCAGGAGCTGATAGACAAAGGGCTGGTTACCAAAGAAGAAGCGCGGGTATCGGACAAGAAGAATGTCGTCACCCGTGCGCTGGGAGTGGCACCCTTTGTAGAAGTTGAGTGTCATGAGTACGAGGCTCAGGTGGATGATGTCTACCTGATTTGTTCGGATGGCCTTCATGACATGGTGCCTGATCGTGATATTGAACGGGCGTTTATTGAGTTGAGTCGTAACCTGCCTGAACTGGCGGGGTACCTTGTGGAGTTGGCTAACGCAAATGGGGGTAAGGATAATGTTTCCGTCATCCTCGTTCATGTCGAGAAGCCATATCCCCATGAGTCCGCGGGAGGGTTGCTTGAACGTATTGCGAATTGGTTTGAGTGAGTATAGCTCCATGACAGTAAAGATTCTGGGTGGGTATAGATAGATGACAGTAAAGATCATCGTCATAAGAGAAGACAAGCCAATTGATCAGATCCTGATGGAGAAGACCAAACTCACCATCGGGCGTCGCGCGGAATGTGATATTTCGGTCAAGGATCCCGCTGTCTCCGGCAATCACGCGGAAATTGAATTTGTGGGTAACGGTTATATTGTTCGTGACCTGGGGTCAACGAATGGTGTGCATGTTAAGGGCCGAAAGGTTAAGGAACATGCGCTTAAAGACCAGGACCTGATTACGATCGGTGAGCATCAGTTACGTGTTCTCATCCCGGATAAATTAGCGCCTCCCCAAAAAGCTGCTTCAAAACCAGTATCCGAGCCACTTGGCCGGGATACTACCGAAGTCCGGAAAGTACCGGTGGTAAACCAGACTGATGGCTACCTGAAGTATGTGGTAGGCGGCGAGCGGGGGCAGGTGGTTAAACTCGAAGAATCCATGACGTCCATAGGCACGCCAGGTATCCAGATGGCTGCCGTTTCAAAGCGTCCACAGGGCCATTACATCATTCACGTTGACGGTGGCAAGGACAGGAATAAGACCCCCGTTGTTAACGGCGAACCTATTGGGTTCAAGTCGCGCAAGCTGGAAGTCGGGGATCTGATCGAGGTTGCCAATATCCAGCTGGAATACTGCTTCGACTAGTTTTTTTGTTTATGACCAGGTGTATCCTGCGGTCAGGCCATCCATGGCCTGGTATGCGGTATCTGCCAGCTATGCGTGTCGTACCTTTTCGGGTCGATCCATCGACTGTCTTGCATGTGGCATTCACAGTGCTATGCATCGCCTGGAGATAGTTTGGCTGGCCGGAAGGTCCTGCAGGGCGCTATGTCCTTCATCGGTTGTAATGTCAGGGGACTTTGCTTACAAATGCCGTACAATTCAAGGGGTGGAATGTGACGTAGTCGACAAAAATGAATGCTGTTCGTCGGATACAATGTGTCGCAGATTTACGGAGTTTACGGGACTTGCCTTTGGGCGCGTTTGCTGGTTGTTGGACGAAACTGCACAGATAGCCGACAGGTGGCGCAGCAGCGGTTCATAACTGGTCTATGATGTTGACTCGGGACACCTGAAGTTGAAAATTCAACAGGAATTTATGTTTGTTACTGAAGGGTAATGAACCGGAGAAAAATGCAATGAAAGTGAAACAATTGGCCCTGGGCCTTCTATTTAGTCTGCTGGTTTCGATCACAAGCGGCCAGGTGTTCGCCAAAGAACCGCCTGTCGCAAAACTTGTCCAGATTGAAGGGCAGGTGGAATACAGCCGAAATGGGGAAAAATGGGGTCCTGTGCGGCGAACAAAATACCTGTTTTCCGGTTATCACATCAGGACAGGCAAAGACGGTTCCGCAACACTGATCAGCCAGGAATCTGGCACGTCCCAGGAGTTGGGTTCGAGCAGTGAGATCCAGATTAATGATGGCGACGTCATGGTTGTTGCCGGTAGCTTGTCCGAACCGGAACAGGAAGAGACAAGTCTCTTTCAGAGTCTGACTAACAAGTTTGCCAAGGCGCAGCGGTACACGACTGTGCGTCGTAGCGTCGACAAAGGTGATGAGGCCTGTGACACCAAGGTTAGAACCATCCGAAACGTCACAGTCTCGTCCGGGCACTCGGATCTTGTCTGGAGAAACGCCTGTCCTGAATTCTCATACAAGCTGGTGATCGATGGCGGTGAGCCGATTGATGTACCTGCTCAATCGACTTCAGAGATGATCCGTTACAACGTGACAAGTCAGGGTGTTGGTGAACATTCCTATCGGGTCGAAGTGCTTGATAAAGACGGTACGGTCTACATTCCTAACGACGACAGCAAGTTTCAGATCATGTCAGCAGCCGAAGAAAAGGAGCTTGCGGCAGTTCTGGCGCAGGTCGGTGACGATATTTTCCTTGAAACGAACCTGCTTGAAGAGAAAGGTATGCATATCGCTGCAATGGATGCTTATCGGGAGTATTTTCAGGAGAATCCAGACGACAATGACATGCGACCACTGTTGATTCAGATCTACCAGGACTTGAAACTGAGTAATCTCAGGGAAAGTGAAGCCAGGCTTTATAATGCGGCCCTGGAAGAAGATTACTAACCTGTCTTTATGCTGACGTGCGGGTCGGAGCCGGTTAGTGATTAAATGACTGTAAAAGCCCACTAGTATTTTATAAGATGCTGGTGGGCTTTCTTTTTTGGTGATCAGTAGTAATGGGTTCGAACCAACAACGTTATGATCTGATTGCCGTCGTCTTTTTCTTTCTCCTGGCAATGATCCTGGAGTATCGGGAGGCCTTCTCCCTCGTTGAAGACGAAACGCTCTCCTATCGTCAGATCCTCCGTACGCACTATGGTGATGATTTCTTCACCAGTCCTTCAGAAGATATCGTCATCATCTTCACCGATGAAGATTTTTACGCCGAGTACGACAAGTATCCGCTTCGTAGAACAGACCTCTCGACCATCATACTCAGATTGCGTGACATGGGCGCCGCTGTCATTGCCGTCGACATGCTGTTCGACTTCAACAGTGCCTATGGCGAAGATCCGACCCTGGAGGATGCGCTAAAGGAAGCAGGTAACGTGCTAATGGTGTCGCAGGCCGAGATACAGGACGGGGAATACCGGGCACTCAATACTGCTATAGACAGATTTAATGACGTAACCCAAAACGGTTACTCGAACATAAGCCCCAACAGTGCAATTTCTGAAAGCATCGTCCGCCTGCGTATTCATGAAGAAATGGTAAACCTTTTTGATGCCTGGCCTTTTGCGGTAAAGGCGGCCTCCATGTATCTAGAGGAAGAACCGGAGCTCGCAGATGGCGTCCTGAGTATCGGACCGGAAACAGAAGTGCAGTTGGATCAGTTTGACGAAATGTATATCGATTATCCGCTGCTGCCCGGCGCATCTGAGGGTATCGCCGGACTGCATGAGATTATCGGGATATCCGCAGCCGATCTGTTGTTTATAGACGATGAAGAAGAGCTCGAGGATCTTGCTTTCCTCATCGATGGAAAGATAGCCCTGATCGGTGAGGTCGCGGAGGTTGCCCACGATGAGTTTGAAACGCCTGTCGGGAATGTCTTTGGTGTTGAAATAATCGCGAACTCGATTTCGACCATCTTAAAAAATGGTCCTCTAAAAGCCGCGTCACTGGGCGTAGAGTTGCTGCTTGGTTTCCTGCTGCTGGCAGTATTTTTGGGCACCCGCCTGATCCAGGCGCCTTTCCCAAGGAACAGTATCAGCGTTGCCGTACTGGTCGTCTATGTCGTGTTCACAACCTTCACCTACATCAGCATTGGGCTGGTGGTCTCGATGAGTTACCTGCTGATGGCGTCGATCTTCTCGCTGATTGTCATCAACATCAGGTTCTACATCTCGGAAATGGGCCAAAAGACGATGATTCGGGATATGTTTGGCCAATACCTCTCGCCGAAGGTGGTCGAAGATCTGGTTGAAGATCCCAGGAAGATTCAGCTGGGTGGTGAAGAGCGTGAGATGACGGCCTTTTTCTCAGATATAGCAGGTTTTTCATCAATATCGGAACACCTGACGCCAACAGAGCTGGTGCAGTTGCTGAACGATTACCTGACAGATATGTGCAACATCATCATTGGGTATGAAGGAACGGTAGATAAATTCGAGGGTGATGCCATCATGGCTTTTTGGGGTGCGCCTACGATTCAGTCGGATCATGCCAAGAGAGCCTGTTTTGCGAGTATTGATATGAATGACCGACTCGTAGAACTTCGGGCCAGGGCTGTGCAGGAAGGCATTCCTCCCCTAACGGTCAGAATGGGTGTGAACACAGGCCAAATGGTCGTGGGAAATATGGGGTCCAGACAAAGAA
>Ga0222633_1001473_pt1 | contig 12390 bp, 8 predicted proteins | sample AntAcemetageno48_FD_179816 | JGI IMG/M metagenome (GOLD analysis project Ga0222633, IMG submission 179816) | Saline water microbial communities from Ace Lake, Antarctica - #48 | ecosystem: Environmental > Aquatic > Non-marine Saline and Alkaline > Saline | place: Antarctica: Ace Lake | collected... | reverse complement strand
CCACCTCGAGTTGCTTCAGTGGGCGCGCGCGAACGGCTGTCCGTGGGATGAGGACACGTGTATAGAGGCGGCGGAGGCGAACGACTGTGACTGGAACGAGATAACGTGCTTGGAGGCGGCGGAGGGCGGGCACCTCGATTTGCCCGTGGGATGCCCGTGGGACGCGAAGACGTGCTCGGAGGCGGCAAGGGGCGGGCATCTCGAGGTCCTGCAGTGGGCGCGCGCGAACGGCTGCCCGTGGGACGAGTGGACGTGCACGTTTGCAGCGAAGGGTGGACACCTGCAGGTGTTTCAGTGGGCGATCGAGAATGCGTGCCCTTTGGACGATAAAACGCTGAACATCGCCGCTGAAAACGGCCACGAGGCGGTAGTGCATGCGCTGATACAGGCGGGCGCGGACTTCAACAAGGCGTTTGATATCGATAACGATGATTACGATTACGATGATTACCACAGGTACGATTACGACGACGGCGCGACGCCGTTGTATGTCGCCGCTCAAAACGGCCACGCGGCGGTGGTGCGGTCACTGATCAAGGCGGGCGTGGATATCAACAAGGCAAGGGATATCGATAACGATGATTACAACGACGGCGCGACGCCGCTGCACATCGCCGCTCAAAACGGCCACGAGGCGGTGGTGCGGGTGCTGATCGAGAAGGGCGCGGACGTCAACAAGGAAAAGAATCACGGCACGACGCTGCTATACACCGCCGCTTATCACGGCCACGAGGCGGTGGTTCAAATTCTCAAGGATGCCGGCGCGGTGTGACAACGGAAACGCCGGCGTTCGGGGAGGTCGCCTGTCGCATCAAGAATACCTTTGTCAGGCAGCGGCGAGGAGCGGACAGCTAGAAGAGTTGAAGGTTCTGCGAGCGAACGGCTGGCCGTGGGACAGGTCGACGTGTTGGGTGGCGGCGAGGGGCGGGCACCTCGAGGTGCTGCAGTGGACGCGCGCGAACGGCTGTTACTGGGACGAGAAGACGTGCTACTACGCGGCGGAGGGCGGACACCTCGAGGTGTTGCAGTTGGCGCGCGCGAACGGATGCTCGTGGGACTGGGAGAGGTGCGCGAGCGCGGCGAGGGGCGGGCACCTGCATGTGCTGCAGTGGGTGCGCGCGAACGGCTGCCCGTGGAACGCGGCGACGTGTATGTGGGCGGCGAAGGGCGGGCACCTCGAGATGCTGCAGTGGGCGCGCGCAAACGGATGCCTGTGGAACAAATTGACGTGCTCGGAGGCGGCGAGGGAAGAACACCTCGAGGTACTGCAGTGGGCGCGCGCTAACGAATGCCCGTGGGACGCAGAGACGTGCAGGTGTGCGGCGTTGCGCGATCATCTCGAGATACTGCAGTGGGCGCGTGCGAACGACTGCCCGTGGGACGCAACCACGTGCTCGGGTGCGGCGGAGGGCGGGCACCTCAAGGTGCTGCAGTGGGCGCACGCGAACGGCTGCCCGTGGGACGAGAGGACGTGCTCGGCTGTGGCTTCTAGCGGACATCTAGAGATGCTAAAGTGGGCGCGCGCGAACGGCTGCCCGTGGGACCGGACCACGCGCGATTTTGCGAGCGGGCACATACTCGAGTGGGCGGTGGCGAACGGCGTACCCGAATACTTTTAGTCAGAACAAGTTTCGCGGCGATTTGAAAAGTCCCTACTTACGCCATTCCGTACCTCTCTCTGAACAGCTTCATTACCTTGTCCACATCTACGGCTCTACATCCAGCGCAACTACAATGGACGGCCGGTCGCTCCATTTTCACTGGTTATCTCAGGTAGGCACCCTTGGCGAGTCCGCTCGAAAATTTCGTCATGTTTTTCACCGCTTTCAGTGCAAACCCTTCGTCACAACGATGGCGGCGACGCGGTGCTTCGACGCGGATGACGAGCGTTTTATGCGCGCGGCGCTTGTTGAGGCGGAGGGGGCTTTGCGTCGGTGGGAAGTCCCGGTCGGGTGCGTGGTGGTTCGGGACGGGGAAATCATCGCGGTTGGGTCGAACCGAACGAACGAGAAAAGGAATGGCACGAGGCACGCCGAGTTCGAAGCCATCGATTCAATCTTGGCGCTGCCGGACGTGAACCACGACGCAAATAAAGCGCACTTCAACAGGTGTGACTTGTACGTCACGTGCGAGCCTTGTATTATGTGCGCCGGGGCGTTGTCCCTGTTGGGGTTCCGACAAGTAGTGTTCGGGTGCGGCAACGACAAGTTCGGAGGAAACGGAAGCATCCTGTCCGTGCACGAGTCCGGATGTTTTCCGTGCGGCGAAGGCGGGCGGGATATAGACGGTGATGGGAACACAGGTAGTATCGTCCGCGAAGGAAGCAACCCAGAGAGCACCTCCAACGGTACACACGGCACGGACAACTGCTCATACAAGTATCCCTCCTACGGCGGTTTGTTTGCAAACCAAGCCGTAAAGTTGCTGCAGGACTTTTACATCAGGGGAAACCCGAAAGCGCCGAAGCCGCACCGCGCGCTCGCGCCCGAAGCGGCGGCGCTGCGCAACGACGAAGAAGGTTCGTGACGAATGGTTGCGTAGCCATAGGGGGTCGATAGACGTCGTATACATAACTAGCAGGGCTTTGTGTTGCACATTACTGTCAACTATTACGATTTACCATGGTTTCTATCTGTCCGCTATTGACAACGATTCTCAAGCGCGATTCACAAACGCACTCTTTTCAGATCGATCTCTAATGTCGATTTCCGCGACCGCACGTCCGGGTCCGCTTGGTCCACGTGCGTAACCGTCCCGGTGTGCACACGCGTCACCGTGTACCCGGAGGCTTGCGCTTTGAGTATCTCGCTCACGGACGCGGCAGTCGCGACCGCGGCGCCGATGCCGCACAGGGTCACCACGTCGTGTTTGGCCAAGAATTTCTCCGCCAGACGCACGTAGTGAAACAAAGGCTTCTTCGCGTTGCTCACCATGACCCGGTTTGCGTCCGAGGCGGAGGTGGGAGGGACACCATCGGTGTTCTGCATGTCAATCAACGCGAGCGAGTCCCGAAAAAACCGCGAACGACCAGCGGTCGCGCACCGACCCCCGCGCGAACGTCCACTGGCGCGTTCCCGTGTCTCGCGAAACCGAAACATTCGGTCAGTCCCATAAACCGAATCAGCGCAGCAGGCGGCGGCGATTCATTGCGCGGACCGCGGTCGCGATGCCGCGCAAGAAAGGCGCCCGGTCGGGGACGCCGGACGGGTACTCGCCGTCGCCTCTCGGCGATGAGACGCGCGGTCGGTCTCGGTCACCGCACGTCGGCGGCTCTCCGTGCGACTCGCCGCGCGGGGACCGAATGGAAGCGGCGGTGCCTGCTCTGCGTCTCGCGCCGGTCCCGTCGTGGCTCGGTCTCCAGGCGTGTCTGCCACACGGCTCCGAGCCTCGCGCGGGCGAGCTGGAGGCCGAGCCCGTGGCTACCGGCTTCGGCGCACACGCGCACGTCCTTCTTTCGCCACGGATGATGACCAACGCAGGCCTCGGGCCTGGTGACTGGGTCGCCCTCGCGGTGCGCGGCGAGATTCCTTTTCCCAGCGGCGGCGACGATTCGCTGTGCGCCGCGCGAACGTCCGCGCTCCTGGCCCGGGAGGTTACCCTGGATGAGGTTCCGGACGACGAGGAACACGACGCGACGAAAACGACCGGCCGCCACGTCGTGTTCGCGCGCGCGCATCCGAACGCGAAGGCGTCGTCGCCCACCTCGCTCGCGCTGGCTCGCAAGGTTTGGATGTCGTTGGGACGACCGAACGCAGGCGACGTCGTGCTGGTGTGTCCTCTTGACACACCGGGTTCCAAAGCAGGAGAACACAACACGAATTCAAGACTCTCGGCTCCGTCACCGGGAGAGGCGTGCGCGACCACCACACTTCGTTTATGGGCGCTGGAGGGTGACACACCGTCAATCGGGTCGGCGGGCGACTGGCTCGCGCGCGGGCTCGACGGGACAAACAAAAACGAAACTGGCTCCGGCTTGCGTCAACTCGCCGTGTTGGAGTCGCTGGCGAGGCGCGCGCTCGATGGCCGGTGTTTGCTTCCAGGAAATTTGGTCCGGTTGCCTCTTCTCGGCGCGAGCGCGTACTTCGTGGTGGAAGAGGCACAGAGGGGAGTGGTGGGCGCGGGGACGTCCGTGCGGTTACTGTCGCGAACCAGCCTAAGCGGGTCGCGAGATGAAGCCACGAAAACAAACGCGAACCACGAGCGACGCGCGAACGACGCGGATGACGATTCCGACGACAACGACGACGCAAACGACCCGGGATTGTCCGCGGGTCGTCGCGCGGAACGCGCGGGTCGCGCGTTCGCGTCCGCGTCGGATGCGTCAGGGGGGTACGCGTCGTTAGGCGGCGTCTCCTCGTTCATACAGTCCCTAAAAGAGCTCGTCGAGTTACCGCTACAAAAGCCCGAGCTTTTCACGAGGTGCGGCGTCAGGCCGCCGCGGGGGGTGTTGCTGTGGGGGCCTCCTGGTACGGGCAAGACGCGGTTGGCGCGCGCGGCGGCGGCGGAGGCGGGCGCGAGCCTTCTCGTCGTCAGGGGCCCCGAGCTCGTGACCGCGGCGGTTGGCGAATCCGAGGCGGCGCTGAAGGGCGTTTTTGCCGCGGCAGCGAAACTGGCGCCGTGCGTGGTGCTCCTGGACGAGCTGGACGCCATCGCCCCCGCTCGATCTGGGGGGGACGGCTTGGGCGGCAGGGGGGACGCTGGCGAAAGCGGCGGGGACCAACAGATGTCCGCGCGAGTCGTCGCCGCGCTGTTGAGCGTGTTGGACGGCGCTGACTCTGAAATCAGTTTACACCGCGTGGTCGTGGTGGCCACGACGAACCGCCCGGACGCGATCGACCGCGCGTTGCGGCGCCCCGGGAGGTTCGACCGGGAAATCGAAATAGGCGTGCCCACGCCATCGGGGAGGTTGGAGATTTTTCACGCGCACTTGAAACGGCTGACGCACGAGTTGACCGAACACCAAATAACACAGCTCGCGCAAAACGCGCACGGGTTCGTCGGCGCCGACGTCGCCGCGCTGTGCTCGGGCGCGGCGATGTCGGCGCTGCGGCGGCGCGTGAGTTGGCGGGAAAACTTGGTGGGTAAAGACACTGCGCAACGGAATACACCGTGCAACGACGCAAGTGCCGAAGTCACGTCGTTTGATGGCGATTCAACTTGGAGGACTGTGGACGATGACCTTACCTCATCGATGCGCCAAATTTCCATCAAGGACGACAACACGAAAGAACGCGAAAACAACTCAGTAAATGGTACGATGGTTTCCATCAACGACGAAAACGGGACGAAAGAAAAGAGTCCCAAAAAACCACCGCCCACGGTGACCTACGCCGACTTCGTCAAAGCGCGGCGTTCCGTCAAGCCGAGCGCGCTGAGGGAGCTCGCCGTGGAGTACCCGAAAGTGGAGTGGGACGACGTGGGGGGTTTAGCGGACGTGAAGCAGAAGCTGCGTGAAGCAGTGGAGTGGAGCGAGCTTCATGGCGACGCCATGCGCAGAATAGGCGCGGTGTCCCCGAACGGCACGCTGCTGTACGGCCCGCCAGGGTGTTCCAAAACCATGCTAGCGCGCGCCGTCGCCAGCGCGAGCGGGCGCAACTTCGTCACCGTGAAGGGCCCGGAGCTGCACAGCAAGTACGTCGGCGAGAGCGAAAAGGCGGTGCGCGCGCTGTTTACGAGGGCGAAGCAAGCCGCGCCTTCCGTGATATTTCTGGACGAGCTGGACGGGCTGGTGGGCGCCCGAGGAAAAGGCGGGCAACGCGGCGGCCCCACCGCGAACGACCGCGTGCTGACGCAGCTGCTTGGCGAGATGGACGGCTTGAGTGGTAACTCAGGGAATGCTGAAAATCCAAAGTTATCCGTCGCGGTAATCGCGGCTACGAACCGGCCTGATTTAGTGGACGGCGCGCTTCTTCGCCCGGGGCGGTTCGACCGCTTACTGTTCGTGCCGCCGCCCGTGATGTGGGAGGACCGGCTGGAGATCATCACTCGGCGAGCGCGGAAAACGCCGTTCGGCGAAGACGTGGAATTGAAAATGCTGGCGCTTTCGACCGCGGGGTTTACGGGTGCTGACTTGAACGCGTTCGTGCGGGAAGCCGCGATGGCGGCGCTTGAGGAAAACATCGAGTCCGGAAGTGTCAGCGCCAGGCACTTCGCGTTGGCGGCGCTTAGGGTCCGGGCGACGCCGGCGCCGAGCGCGGCGCTCGCGGCGACGTACAAAGCGTTTCAAAGAGGAGGGGCGGTGTAGTCGGTTTAGTCGGTAGTACGCAAAACATAGATATCTAGATAGAGCGCTACGTGACGTGCTTCACAACTACAATGTACTTCTACTTGGCAATATCGTCTTGCAACAAGCCTACCCCTACCCCTACCCCTACCCCACCAGCGCCACCGCGATGACCAGTGACCCGCCGTCTCTCGGCGTCCACTCCGCGCGCGTGGTTTTTAAATCCGCGTTGAATGGCAGATGTCGTGTCCACCGCTCAGGGGTCGCGTCTTCCGGGGCGTTCGTGAACACCGCGACCTCGTGTGGTGGTTTAGCCAGCTCGACAATCTCCGCGCGCAGTTCGTGCATCTCAAGCCCGCCCACCTCCCTCGGGCCCAAACTAAAAACCTCCACGCGCACCACCCCATCTTCGGGGTCGGGGTCCAAACGATGGACAGGTCTTCTTTGGGTCACTTTCACAAGGCGCAGCTCGCGCGTCCGGCGCGTCGGCGCGGTCGCGATGGACTGTAAACCGTCCAACACCATGTGCCGGAGGTCAGCATTGGTGTGCGTGAGGTCCTCGAACTGCGCCAACGGCGGGTCGTTGTCACGGCTCGCCATGCCCCCGCGCCCCGCCGGAGTGGAGCGTTTCGGCGAGCCGAGTTTCGAAGCAGAAGAACAACCTTCAACAGACAACGCTATAATAATCCGTATTTGTTCGCCCCCGTCCAGGCACTCCTCGAGGCGCTTCAAGGCAGAGCCACGCGCGTCGCTCGTTCGTTTCGCCAACGCGCACACTACCTCGACGCCGATCGCGTGTCGCCTCGCGTTCGCGGAAACGTTTCCGCCGGGCACCCGACACGACAGTCGCGTGGAATTGATCGCACCACGAAATCGCGGCACTCTGTGCGATCTTGCCGGTTAAATGACGGGTACGTTCCTTCCCCACGACATGCCGGACGGGACGCCTTTGAAACGAAAACGCGGGCGTCCCAAGGGTAGTATGGGTAGTGCGAAGCAGGCGTTGGTTCCGCCCTCACCCGCGTCGCCGGTGGTGATCGGGGCGGCACCGACGAACCGGGGAAGGCCGCGAAAATCAATGACCCCGTCAAAGATGACCGTGGTTCGCGAGCTCGGGGGCTCGGGCCCATCGTCGTCGGCGTTTCCGGCGCCCCCCCCGGTGCCGCAGAGGCTGGCCTCCCCGACTCGCCAGGTGGTTTCCCCGGCCGGTCGGATCCCAGACACGACGACCGCGCCGTCGCCGGTGCCAATCACTCCGGCGGTACCGCGAGGCCGAGGAAGGCCGAGGAAGCACCCGGTGGGGGTGACGGTTCCGCGAGCGCCGCCCGCCGTCAAATCAACCGCCGCGCAGACGCCGCCGATGCAAATGCCGCCGATGCAGATGCCGCCGATGGCAAGCACGGTGCTTCCTGGAGGAGCCGCCGCGGCCGTACCGCGGGGCAGGGGAAGACCGCGCAAGCACCCGCAAACGGAGACCGACGTGCGGTCGAAGCAGCCGAAGCAGCCGATGCCCGCGGCTGGGGCTCCGAAAAGACCGGTGGGACGCCCACGCAAAGTACCCGAGATAACGACCTCACCGGGGTTGCGGAACGGTTCTCCCGGGCGCGTCCCTGTGGCGGCGACCGCACCGACGACCGCGACGGCCGCCGCGGTTCCAAGACACGACCCGCCCGGGCCGTCTATGCCTCTGGAAAAAAACACAGCGGGGCCGTCCGCCACGCCGCGACGCGCGAAACTCCCGAAACTCCCCAAAATCCCTAAAATAAGAGTGGTGCAGTTAGTACCGGAAAGCGTGAAGCGCCAGCGGAAAAACCATGGGTCGCTGATTCAAGCGCTTACCGCGAGTGATTCGGACGACTCGAGAGACACAGAATCGGAGTCCGATTCGGAGGACGCACGGCGAAACGGGGTTCAGCGCACGGAGCAAACTTCGCCGTCTCGCGAGCGCGTGCGCACGTCCCCGGCGCGGCGCATCGTGAGCAGCGACTTAAACAACCCGTCGAACGCGCGCCCGGCGCCGTCCGGTGGGGGGGGCATGCCCCCCGGGGCGTTTCCCCTGCCGCAGTCCCTGCTGCAGCACCACCTGGATTACGGCGTGGATGACTACATGGGCGCGGACGCGGTTCGCGACGAACCGCAGATGGACGCCGTGGTGAAGGTTTTCTGCTCGCACACCGAGCCCAACTTCTCGTTGCCGTGGCAACGGAAGCGGCAATCGAGCAGCACGAGTAGCGGTTTCATTATCGGCGGCAACCGCGTGTTAACCAACGCGCACTCCGTGGAGCACCACACGCAGGTCAAGCTCAAGAAACGCGGGGAGGAGAAAAAGTACGTCGCGCGTGTGTTAGCCGTGGGCACGGAGTGCGACCTGGCGTTGCTCAGGTACGTCCCCGCATTTCCCAAATTATAGACGACTTGTTTGCCTCCCTGTCCGCCCGTAATTACTCACTCAAATGGCCCGAAAGACTGACACTTTCTTTGTTTGGTATCAGCGTGGATGACGTTTCGTTTTTCCAAAACGTCACCCCCGTGCGGTTCGGGCACCTCCCGTCTCTCCAGGACTCGGTGACGGTGGTGGGGTACCCCATTGGAGGCGTAGCGATTTCCGTGACCCAGGGCGTGGTGAGCCGGATCGAAGTCACCGCGTATTCGCACGGCAGCAGCGAGCTTTTAGGCCTTCAAATCGACGCCGCGATTAATTCGGGAAACAGCGGCGGCCCCGCGTTTAACAAAGACGGCGAGTGCGTCGGGGTGGCGTTTCAATCCTTAAAGCACGAAGACGCGGAGAACATCGGTTACGTCATTCCCTCGCCCGTGATTGTCCACTTTCTCCAAGACTACGCCCGGAACGGCAAGTACACCGGGTTTCCCACTTTAGGCGTGGAGTGGCAGAAGCTTGAAAATCCGGACATGCGCAAGTTTCTGAAAATGCGTTCGTTGAACGAGCGCACGGAGCACGGGGTGTACGTGCGTCGGGTGTCTCCAACAAGCCCAGCTGGGGCGTTGATTCAAACCACGGATGTGCTGCTCAGCTTCGACGGCGTGCCAATCGCGAACGACGGAACCGTGCCGTTCCGCACGGGCGAGCGGATTTCGTTCCACTACCTGGTCAGCGAGAAGTACGTCGGGGAACGCGCGGAGGTGCGGTTTTTGCGGCAGGGCAAGGTGAGGACGGCGAGCCTTACGCTGAGCACCACCCCGCGGTTAGTGCCGGTGCACATCCCAACCGAGACCCCCACCTATTTCATCGTCGCCGGTTTGGTGTTCACCAACGTGTGCGTCCCGTATCTGAAGTCCGAGTACGGCAAGGACTACGATTACGACGCCCCCGTGCGTTTGCTTGATACGATGATGCACGACCACGTGCGGTTCCCGGGCCAGAACGTGGTGGTGCTGGCGCAAGTCCTCGCGAGCGACGTGACAATCGGGTACGAGGACATCGTTAACTCCGTGGTGAGGGGGTTCAACGGCGTTGCAGTGAACGACTTGAAACAACTGGCGTGGATGGTGGACAGCTGTGGCGAGGAGTTCCTGCGGTTCCAGCTGGAGCACGAACAACTCGTGGTGCTGAAGCGAACCGTCGCGGTGAAGGAAACAAAGGAAATCCTGAAAACGCATGGCATACCGGACGCGAAGAGCGCGGATTTAAGATAGACGAAATAATTGTATGTACAAGGGCCTTTCCTAATTTATATAGCCCTTGATATCGCGTCCCTCGAACGCAACGCGCGCGTCGTCTGCCACTGATTCCTACGACACTCTTCTCCAATCCAGGATAACGTGTCTTACTCCTAGTCACGCCTACCTCGCACCGTCCGCAACCCTATTACTCCTACCAACCACCCCTATTACTTCAGGTCTCGCTGCCACCTCGCGAGCAGGAAATCGCCAAGCACGCTTTTATTTGAATTCTGGGTACCACTAAGACTAAGTGTTTCGCTCGCGCTTTGCGTCGTCGGCGCCGCGACCGCGCCGGCAAACACGCGCGCGCCCGTCTCGGCGAGCGCGCGAATTTCGGCGTCGTCTTTGATTTTGGAAACGCGCTCCAGGGAGGTTTGGAGGAACACGGCGCAGGCTCCTGGCGCGACGAGTTCCAGCTCTAAAAACGCAGCTGCAACTCGTTGCGCACACGCATCAGCGGCCACGCCTCCACTCGCCGCCGCCGCGACCAGCGCGGGGGAAAGCACAAGGGTCACAAGCGCCGGCGCGGCGCGCTGAGGCGTACCCGCGCTCGTCGCCGCCGGTGGACTCTTCGTCGGCGAGGTTTTTTCGTTTTTCTGTCCAGACCCAACGGAAGTGGGCACCGCCCCGCTTGGTCGACGCGAAGGGTGCGAAGGGTACCTCTGCGTCTGCAGACCGGTCGGCGATCCCTTACCGATCGCGCCCGTCGGCGACGTCTCCGCGTTGAAGTTTTTCGGGTTAGCGCTCGGCATGGCGAGCGCGCTGGGCGGTTTCCCGAACCGCCGACCGATCGTGCCGTCGCCGAAGTCCCAGGAAGGCGCGGATAAGTGCGGGTTGGAGGTACCCGGTGCAGAGTCTGTGCTATGTGGATATTCTCTGGTAGGTGGAGAGTCTCGCGCCGGCGAGTCGGCATTCTCTTGTGTTCGTTTCACGTCCGACGCGAACCGCGCCCTTTCCGCTTCCGGAGCCGTTCTTTGTTTTTCTTTTTCTTTTCTAGACCCAGTTAGTTTCCCATCGCGGTCGGCGATGCGTTCGTGTATCCGCTGTGTAAGCCCCAGTCTGTCGCTCTCTGGGGCGTTCGCAATGAACGGACTGTTTGAAAGCTCCCGCGCGCGCGGGCGTTGCGACGGCTCTTTCTGCAAACAAAGGTTGACGAACTGTTTGAACTCGTCGGAAAACGCGTCGCCGTCCAGCCGCGGGGGCGGGTTCTTCGGGATGAAAAACAACACCCGCATCGGGTGCATGTCCGCGTACGGCGGTGCCCCGGTCGCGATTTCAATCGCGGTGATCCCTAAACTCCACACGTCCGCCTTTGCGTCGTACCCTTCCGGCCTTTGCTGTATAACCTCCGGGGCCATCCAAAAAGGCGTCCCTGTGAACGTCTTGCGTTTGTGCCCACCCACGGTGTGCGTCATCTGCCCCGCCACGCCGAAATCCGCCAGCCGGACGCTACCATCAGCGCTGAGCAACACGTTCGCCGCCTTCACGTCACGGTGGATCTTGCCCTCGCCGTGCAGGTACGCCAGTGCCATCAGCAGATCGCGAAGCACGACCGCGCATTGTTCTTCGGGAAGAGGTCGGGAACGTACCAAATCAGCCACGGAACCGCCGGCCATGTACTCCATCGCAATCGCAAGGCGCGTGCTGCCCTCGCACAGCCAAGAACCCAGGTACTTCGTAACGAACGGGCTGTCTATTTGCGCCAGCGTCGCGATCTCGCGCTGGATGTCCTCCACCTCGTCGTCCGCATCTTCCAAATCAACCAGCTTCACCGCGACGGTATCGCCGGTTAAGCGGTCCACCGCGCGGTGCACGTCCCCGGACGTGCCGCGGCCGATGCGCGAGCCGAGCTCGAAGCGCTCGCCCGTCAGCGCCATGGCGCGCGAGCGGGCCGGCGAGGCGCGCGTGAGGTGTGTGAGTGTGACGCGCGGACGAGGCGTCCAAGAGAAAAAAAGCGATGGTATGTCTTGTGCAGTACTCCGAGTAGTGTTTTCCAAAACTGTCTTCTTCTCACGCTATTCCGGTGCGCCGTTCGCGCGAGCCCACTGCAGCAACTCCAGATGTCCGCGAAGCGCCGCGTGCGCGCACGTACACCTGTCCCATATGCAGCCGTTTGCGCGCACCCACTGCAGCACTTCGAGGTGACCGTAATACGCCGCACCCGAGCACGTGGTTGCGTCCCACGGGCAGCCGTTCGCGTGCGCCCACTGCAGTGTCTCGAGGTGCCCGCCCCTCGCCGCTTCCGTGCACGTCCACTTGTTCCACGGGCAGCCGTTCGCGCGCGCCCACTGCAGCACCTCGAGATGCCCGCCCTTCGCCGCGTTCGCGCACGTGGTTGCGTCCCACGGGCAGCCGTTCGCGTGCGCCCACTGCAATATCTCGAGGTGCCCGCCCCTCGCCGCCTTCGCGCACGTCCACTTGTTCCATGAGCAGCCGTTCGCGCGCGCCCACTGCAGCACCTCGAGGTGCCCGCCCAACGCCGCCCT
>Ga0222633_1001472_pt1 | contig 12395 bp, 6 predicted proteins | sample AntAcemetageno48_FD_179816 | JGI IMG/M metagenome (GOLD analysis project Ga0222633, IMG submission 179816) | Saline water microbial communities from Ace Lake, Antarctica - #48 | ecosystem: Environmental > Aquatic > Non-marine Saline and Alkaline > Saline | place: Antarctica: Ace Lake | collected... | reverse complement strand
TATTTGCAGAATCCTCCCGGCGTCTCCCGCGACGCGCGTCGGCGCTTACTCGACACACTCGGTGATCTCAATCGCCAGCAAGCTGAAGCAGTGGGTGATCCTGAAACACTCGCGCGAGTCGAGGCGTATGAAATGGCCTACCGGATGCAGACCTCGGTTCCTGAACTGACTGATTTTTCCGATGAACCGGAATCAACGTTCGAGCTCTACGGAGAAGAAGCGCGACGTCCCGGATCTTTCGCAGCGAATTGTCTCATGGCACGACGGATGGCACAGCGGGGGGTTCGGTTCACGCAGTTGTTTCACCGGGGGTGGGATCAGCACATATCGATTAAATCGCAGCTACCGCGTCAGTGTCAGGATGTGGATCAGGCCTCCGCTGCACTCGTCATTGATCTTAAGAGGCTGGGGATGCTGGAAGATACGCTCGTGATTTGGGGTGGTGAGTTTGGCCGCACCGTCTACAGCCAGGGCGAACTCGGTGCTCCGACTTCCGGGCGGGATCACCATGGCCGATGCTTCACGACCTGGATGGCAGGTGGTGGTGTGAAAGGCGGATTTGACTACGGAATGACCGATGACTACTCCTACAATGTCGCTGAGAATCCCGTTCACATCCGCGATCTCAACGCGACAATTCTGCACTTGTTAGGAATCGACCACGAGCGATTTACTTTCAAATTCCGTGGGCTCAATCAGCGACTCACGGGAGTCGAAGAGGCGCATGTGATCAAAGATCTGATTTCCTAGAGCCCCTCTTCGTTGATCTGGTCTGCATTGCGATCAGAGCCTGCTGGCGGGCGGTAGTAGTCTTTGGGCGTTCCGATACGCTCTCCAGAGCGGGGATCAAAGCCGTTCTTGCTGATCTCGCCGGGAGCGGAGTCGCCGGTTTTTTCTTTCCAATTGGACAGCACGTCGGACAGCTTGTTCTCGATGGTCGCGTAAGTCGGATCACCGGAAAGGTTCTGCACCTGGTGGGGATCACCGGCTGTATCGTAGAGCTCGGTTTTGGGGCGCGGTGCCAACAGCACGTCTGCCTGAACGGGAGTAAGCGGCTCGGAGGACTCCGCTGCTGCAAGTATGTCTTGAAACGTGGGAGAGTTGACCGAGTCCGCCGGTCCTTGCAGGGCAAACTGTGGCCGGTCATTTGTGATGTAGAGCCAGCGCCCATCGCGGACGGAACGACCGTGGGCCTCGTAGTCGTGCCAGTTGTGCTCCGAGAACGCGAAAGGGCGAATTTCAGAAGTTACATCTTCGTAGATGGGGACGAGCGAGCGGCCTTGAAATGTTTGAGGCTTCTCAAGTCCGGCCAGTTCTGTGATCGTCGGCGCAATGTCGATTACGCTGACGAGTGAATCGCTCACGGAGCCCGGCTCTGCAATCGTTGGACCGGTAGCGATGAAATATGTCTTCATCCCGTCGTCATGCAGACGGGTCTTGGCGCGTGGAAAGGGTCGGCCATTATCTGCAATAACGAACAGATAAGTGTTTTCAAAATCCCCATCGGCTATCAGCTGGTCGACTACCTGTCCGACGAAATGATCGAACCGCGTCACCTCAAGCAAGTATGCCGCGAAGTCTTCACGAGTTTCCGGCGTGTCGACGAACGCCGGTGGCAGAGTCACTTTGGCAGGATCATACTTCGGTCCGTACTCGATCTCGTCCCATTCATGCCGTCCGTCCCACACCCGGTGCGCGTCGAGTGCTGCGAGCCAGAGGAAGAAGGGTTTGTCCTCTGGACATTCGGCGAGCGCTTTCAGCCAATTGCCATGCCCTCCTGAATTCCCTTTCACTTTGGAACCGTATTTCTTCACGAATGCCTCGGTAGGCGCCGTCTTGCCCTTCGGTGCCGGATGCCACGCCATGTGATCTTTTCCCGCGAGGGCTGTGTAATATCCTGCATCGCGCAGAATGCCGGGGAAAGACGGGAGGTGCCAGGAAATCTCCCGGTGCAGTTCGGAAGCGTCGCCGTTGTTGTGAGGATACCGTCCGGTGATGATGCTAGACCGACTCGGGCTGCAGCTACTCGCAGTTAAATAGGCATTCGTGAACAGGATCCCTTCAGTGGCAAGTGCGTCGATGTTGGGTGTTCGCGCATCGACACTCCCGTAACAAGCGAGATCATCAAAGCTGATGTCGTCGGAGATGAGAAAGACGAAGTTAGGACGGTCGTCTGCACAGACGAGGGTGCCGGCAAAAATGAAAAACAGGGCGAAGATTCTAAACATTGGATTAGGCGAAAATTTCGGTCACGGATTTCCCTTTTCCGTCTTCCGTCACGTAAAACGGTCGTCCTTCGATCAGGAATTCTGTTTTCGGGCTCACGCCCATAGCGGTCATGACAGTGGCGTGGAGATCCATCACGCTGACAGGATTTTCGACAGCCAGGAGCGGGCGTTCATCAGCGGTCTTACCATAGACCTCTCCTTTTTTCACTCCGCCACCGAACATCGCGACGCTGGTGCCGCCCGTGAAATGACGGTGCAGACCATAGTGCTTGCTCTCAGTGATGTTATCGACCTTGTGGGTGGCCTGGTCATTGGCGGTCGACCCGGGTCTTCCCTCCATAATCGCATCGCGGCTGAACTCACTCGCGATGATCACCAAAGTGCGGTCAAGCAGTCCGCGCTCCTCCAGATCGAGAACGAGTTGCGCGATGGGCTTGTCGATTTCGCCATGGAGTCGGGCTGCCGTTTCGTGTCCATTGGCGTGAGTGTCCCATTGAAAAAACGGTACATACTCGGTCGTGACCTCGACGAAGCGAGCACCGTTTTCGACAAGTCGGCGGGCCAAAAGGCAACCGCGACCAAAACGTCCGGTATCGTAAATATCGCGCTTTTCTTTGGGTTCCTCCTCGATGTCAAAAGCACTGCGCTCCTCGGAACTGAGGAGTCGGTAAGCGTTATCCATCGACCGCAGCAACGACTCCTGTTGGTAGTCGCTCGCGTAGTCGCGGTGAGGACTCTTGTCGACGAGCTTGCGGTAAAGTTTGTCCCGGCTGGAGAAACGATCAGGCGTCATCCCCGCAGGCGGCTGAACAGATTGAGAGGCCTCTTCAGGGTGAGGAAGATTCATTGGACCGTATTCGCTGCCGAAAAATCCGGCGGTGGTGAAGGCCTTCAGTTCCTCCTTTTCCCCGACACCTTCGAGCCGTTGACCAATATTGATAAAGGCTGGCATGACCGGATTGTTCGGTCCGAGGACGCGAGCCATCCAGGCGCCGAGATGGGGCGCAGCAACTGTCTGCGGCGGCACGTAGCCGGTGTGCCAATGGTATTGGTGCCGCGAGTGGAGAATGCTTCCGAGATCAGGCTGGACTGCGGAGCGGATCAGTGTGCCGCGATCCATGATTTTGGCAATGCCGGGAAGCCCAGCGGTGATTTGCAATCCATCGACCGACGTGTCGATGGCCGGGAATGTGCTGAGCACGGAGTCGACTGCCATGCCCTTCTCGAAAGGAGCATAGCGCTTCGGGTCGAACGTCTCCGGTGCCGCCATTCCGCCCGCCATCCAGAGCAGGATGCAAGCGTCGGCTTTGGCTTCCGGATGCTCGATGTCTTTGCCGCGAACAAGCTGCGGAGCGCCCGACATCCAGGCAGCAGTGGAAGCGGCGCCGAGCTTCTTTAAAAAATCGCGCCGGACGATCGAGTCAGGAGCGGTGGGATCGATGGGGAAGTTCATGGAGTTAACAGATTCGGAACGGGGTAGAGAAAGACCGCCGAGCGTAGCGAGACAGGCGAATCGAAGAGTCGAGCGAAGCGTCCAAAGCAAAGTGAAGTCATTTAGGTCGGAGATTCAACAGGGTTACGTCAGCGGATGAGCAGAAATTCAGGAGTCATGGTGAGAGCCCAGTAAACGTCGGCAATGCGTGCAGGGTCGGGTTGGTCGCCGAGTATTTCTCTCAGTGCTTCTTGTTCATCTGCAGTGGGTTTTCGCGAGAGTGTCTTCAGGTAGAGTTGTTCTGCTAGAGCGTCACCGGACGGCCAAGTTTTCTCCGCAACAGCCTTTGCTCCGGTGTGAAGGTAGCCGGACAGTTCGGCATTGTTCGCGAGTTCGAGCGCTTCGAGGGTGGTTAGGTCATTGGGCCGCGAAGTCACGATTTGGTCGCGGTTGGGCCGGCCGAGGGCGCGCATGAGGAAGTCGCTTTTAAGGAGTCCTGCACGCACGGAATGACTTGATCCCACAGAGGCGGCGGCGAGTTTCTCACCGATACGCGCATCGGTCGCATCTTTCCAAGCGTTGCCGGGTATCGGATGAGCAGATTCCCACGGCAATTCGTCGAGTTTCCAACGACCGGGGCTGTTTCCGGCAGGAACGGATTCACTGACTTCCCAGGCGGAATCGGTTGCGATGACCTCGTCGCTACCGTCCTGATATTCGATTCGTATGGCACAGAACGCCCCGGCGGCATTCGGCTTCTGGCCTTTGTTTCCGGCGACCATGAGAATGGTGTTTTTCCCCGGTCGGATCAGATTAGTGGCGGGCGCGGATCCAAGTTCGGTCCATTTTTCTCCTGACAGGATGGGCTGGTTGTTGAAGTAGAGCGAAAAGGTGTTGTCGGCTGTGGCAATGATGCCGGCGGAACGGACGGGCTTGGCGGGAGTAAATTCTCTACGTAAGAGAATTTTAGCGTCGCCGGGGAGAGGGCCTTCTGCGGCTGCGGCGCTCCAGACCCATGAACTGGGGAAGGTAAGCTTCTCAATCAATTCCGCGCTGACAGTACCCCGTACGACGGGGGCGTGGTAGGAGACGGGCGAGGTGCCGGTAATCTGCCAGACTGCGTCGACGAATTGCTCGGCGGTGAGGCGTTTGGCGCGAGGACCGGCATAAGTGTAGTCGCCGTCGGATACCTCTTTTTCCAAAGGCTCGGAGCGACTTTGGTAAGCCTGCGAAGTTGCGATGAGAAAGAGCGTTCGTTTGAGGTCGTAGCCATTGTCCTGAAAGTCAGCGGCGAGCCAGTCGAGCAGGTCAGCGCTCCACGGTTCGGTCTGCATCGCGTCGAGCGGGTGAACGATGCCACGTCCCATCAATTGCGCCCAGAGCCGGTTGACAATGGTGCGCGGAACGCGGCCATTCTCGGGATGGATCATCAGAAGCGCGAGCTGGGCGAGACGCTGCGATTTGGGCGCGTCGGCTTTGATGTTTCCGATCTCCGGGAAAAGCCACGCGGCTTTTGCTGTTTCACCGACTGGCTTGTCGCAGCGGTGAATTTCGAGCGGCTCTTCGGCGTAGATCGCGGCAAGTCCGTAGGCGTCGGTCAGTTTCCATTGGTCGATGAAGCTGTCGTGGCATGAGGCACACTTCATGTTGATGCCAAGAAACGACTGCGAAATGCTCTGGGAAAACTGGATCGGCAGGGTTTGTCCGGCGCTGACTTCACCCCGCCATTTGATGCCGTCGATGAATCCGGCGCTTTCGCCGTCGGGCGGCGCGATCAGTTCGCGGACCATGGTGTCGAAGGGTTTGTTCGTTTTGAGTGAGTCGTAGAGCCAGGTGCTGATTTGCTTGCGACCACCGGTGATGAATCCGGTTCCGGCGTAGTCGTTGCGGAGCAAGTCGTTCCAAAATGTCAGCCAGTGATCGGCGTATGGGATGTCCTGTGCGAGCAGGTCACCGACTAGCGCATTGCGTTTTCCGGGAGAATTGTCAGCAAGAAACTTCTCTACATTTTCCGGTTCGGGCAGCAGTCCGATGAGATCGAGATGGGCGCGACGGAAAAAGGTCGCGTCGTCGACCGGTTCCGGGCGGGAGAGTTTGTTCTCCGTGAGATACTGGTCAATGAGGCGGTCGATGGGGTTTTCCCTGCCATCAGTCATTCCGGGTAATTCCGGACGGCGCGGTTTCAATGGCGGTTCGTAATTCTTCACACCAAAGGTGAAGCCCGGTTCCCATTTCATGCCTTCGTCGATCCATGTTTTAAGAATGGCGACCTGTGCAGCGGGGACGCGGTCCTTTTTTTCGGGCGGCATCTGGAACTCCGGATCGGAGTCCTCGATCAATTCGAGAAAATAGGACTCCGCTGCGCTGCCGGGTGCTGCCGCTTCGTCTTCCAGGAACATCTCGCGGGTATTTTGCGAAAATCCGCCCTTGGCCTTCTCGCCGCCGTGGCATTCGGTGCAGTGCTCTTTTAGAATCGGCACGACTTGATGCACGAAGTCGACTTCGGCGGTAGCCGATACGGCTGTCACAGAGAGAAAAAGGGGGGCGAGGATGAGAAATCGCATTCTTCCCCAACATACGGCTACGACGATGGGGGGCCAATACGCGATTTCGGGATGATTAGCCTCTTGGCTCGAAAATGATGTCGCGGATGGCAACCTGGCCATCGATAAAGCGGTTCAGGTGATCGCAAAATTAGTTTGCGTGAAAGTTGGGAGGCAGTTGTCGTATCACCTCATCGCAGATGCGATCCTCCGTATCAGGTCGAAGGCGTGCCGGAATGCCATAGTAGATGCGGGAATCATCCACTTCGTAGCCGCCTTCGTTGTAGATCCGACGGCTGGTGATGTAGCACGGAACGTCGTTGCTGTAGGAGTTCAGCCAAATGCGGTTCGCGTCGAGTTCGCGGTAAAGACGGTGAGCGTAGTCGACGACAACCTCTCCGCCGAGAAACACCATCGCCAGATCGTCGCCGAAGGTCCATGTCTGGATCGGGTAGGTGACCGAGGTCGCAAGCTCCTCGCCCCGGTCGAGTTTTTCCAACATCGCGACCGCAAAATGATGATTTCTCACTTTCTCCGTGACTTGTCGTTCCCATTCGGCGCGATCAGGTAAGTCGTCGAGTGGCAGCGCGATCTCGTTGTAGTTGCCGACTGGCACGGCGGACAGCGGGGCTAGTTTTTCCCCGAGCATCCGGTCAACTTCATCTGCGACAGCTTGTCCATGAGCGGCGACTGCGTCCAGATTGGTGCGTGGCTCCGGATTGTGATCCGCTCCGCAGCCAATTGCGATCATCGCGGTCATTCCGTCGTGGCGCTTTTCGATCTCGGATTGCGCTTCTCCAGCCCAGTCGCCGTGGATGCGATTGAAGTCTCCGCCGAGAGTAGTGCAGTGGCAGGCGTAGTTGACTAACACTGCCACATTATCTCCCTTCGCATTCGTCACTTGCAGCATCGGCATGGTGTGATCGACTGGTCCGTCCTCCTGCACGCCGAAGCCTTTCCATTTACCGTTTTCCATAACCCTTCGATTCGCCGCAAAAGTCAGCGTCCCTTTTCCCCACGCGAGTCGACTCGGCTTGCGGGCGGCGATGGCGTCGAGCGCGACTTTTTCCAGCTTGTCGACGAGATCTTTTGAATAGCGATCGATCGCGGCCTTTTCGTCTTCGGTGAACCCGGACGGGAACATGAAGGGGATCATGTCACGAATGCTCGGTCCCGTGTGCGTGTGGGTCGCAGCGATGACGAGTTGTTCGCGGATGACGCCCTTTTTCTCTCCGAGGCGCTTCGCTACCTCTTTTGTCATCCACGCTGGAATACCGATGGCGTCGAGTGTGATGAAAACCGAGAGCGGCTCGTCATTCGTTCCCGTACCGATGGCCAGCGCTTTGGCGTGAAGCTTTTGCTCGATTCCTTCCGACGGGGTGGTTCGCGAACCGTATCCGCTGAGGCGCATGGGTTCGGTCGGCGTCGTGTCGATCGTTGCGACGCCCACGGGAATTGGACCCGGCTCGCTGGGAGCGGCGGCGATGAAGAGTAAAACTGAAAGGGGAAGCGCGATTTTGAAAAATTTCATATCTGAGTGCGGGAACCGGGACTGATGTTATCAAAGTGGTTCACTCGACAAAAGTCCGCGATTGGGTTTTTCCCATTGCGCCGATCACTTGGCCTTCAACTCGGCCATCATTTCCTTGAACGATTCGACGATCTTTACCGAGGCGTCCACTTCGAGGTAGCTCGATTTGGCGCGCCAGGTTTCGTAGCCGCCCCATTCGTGTTGTTGCGGTGTGGGGAGGTAGCCGTTGTAGCCATTTGCCAATTCAATCGTGAATGAAGTGTCGAACGGACTTGCCTCCTTCAACTCCAATCCAATCTCGACGAAGGTTTCGCAGGGCGTCGTATTGATGCAGAGATCGCCTATGCGGACGGACTGCAACCGGACCGGGACAGTGTCCGGATACTCCCGCAGCTGCAACGTCTCGCGTGCATAGATCGCTTCCATGGCGCTTAGATTTCCGTTGATGAGTTGCTCGGGACTCCCGAGAATTTCGTGGGCGTGTTTGAGTTCTTCGGGGGTCCCTTTGCGGACGCCGAGTTCGAGTTCCCGCGCTGCGACGGCAATCGGCAGGGTGTCGCTGTAGTTGATTGTTTCGAATGCGGTGAACGCGGCATCCGCCACGGAATTGGCGACTTCGATCATTTTCTCGCCGGGAGCGTACTTCTTTTCAGAAGGAGGGCTGGAATAGTCGACGTTGTTGATGTCGCCGCTGGTTCCGTTGGAGAGAATTGCGACAAAATCCTTCCTGTCCGGAGCGACTTTCTTCGCCATGATATCGGCAAACCGGGCGAAGTAATCTCCCGAGAGTTGGCGTTTGCCTTCGGCGTTGAGTGGTGGACTTCCTACGTAGTGAAGCGAGTAGTTGGCGAGAAGGCCGATGGGTGTTTTGTCAGGACCGGAAGAGCGGACCGCGAGGACGGAGACTTCGGGATCGACCGGGCCGGCTGGCTTGGACACTTTTCCTCCGCCTTTATTGTAACCGGGGTTCATCCGAACTTTGTCGGTGGTGGCTCCGAACGGATTCTCGTAGGGTTCGTTTACAAACCAGCGTCGGTTGAAAACTTGAGTTGGGTCCTTTCCCACAGCCCAGCCAGCCTCGGCGGGTTGCAGTTTTCCGTGGGCGGCGATAATGGATTCAGCGATTTTTTCCGAGAGGAAAATCTGATACTTCACGAGTGGGTTGGACTGAAACGCAGGAGTGGAAGTCGGTGCGGAGTGCGTATGCGATGCCGCAACCGTCATGTTCGCTGCGGCCACTCCGGTTATATCTGAAGCGATTCGTTTTGCGGCATCGGCAATGTCGCGGGGAATCAAACAGGAGTCGACAATGGTGAAGCTGACGAGAGTTTCGTCGTTGCCGAGCATGATCGTCCGGCAATGAATTCGTTCGTCGGTATTGTCGATGAAATTGGCTTTCATCGAGCCGGCCGTCGAGATGGGGAAGTGACCGGGCAGTGGAGTGATGTCGGTGACGTTCGTACCTGCTCGAAGCGGGCCTTCCGCAAAGCTGATGGAAACGGCAAGAAGAATGGATGCGATCGATGCAATTAACGGAAACCTCATGCGTAAAGCCTATCGACCATCGCCCACCGGGGAAAAGCACTGATTCAGGGGATATTGGCGTCTTCAGGAATTGAGGGTGGCGGCCCTCGATTACGGGTGAATCCCAAGTGGGCAATCAGTTGACCCATGCGAATTTGCTGCAGCAACTCAGCTTCATGGAAGCGAGCGAGTATAGAGTAATGGCATTCGCAGTCTTCAGTCGTGGTCTCTCGGTTATCGCATTCGTCGCCTTGCCTTGCCTGGCTGAAACCGCCGATATCGACAAGGACTTTGCAAAACTGCAGGCCGATGCCGAGCAGACGTTCAAGAAAAATGTCGCGCCTTTCGTCGAAAAATATTGCAAGAGATGCCACGGCAACCGGAGGAGCAAGGCGGCAATCAATTTTGAGGCTGCGCTAAAGCTACCCGGTGGCTCGACTTCCAGCCAACAGTGGAAGAAAGCAGTCGCCAACGTAAAGGCGCATGATATGCCTCCATTCGACGAGGAGGAGATTCCTTCTGCCGAAGAGCGCGAGCAATTCGCAGACTGGATTGGCAAACTCAAATATCTCAGTCCGAAAGACCCGAGTCCTTTCGTGATCCGTCGCCTGACGAAGGTCGAGTATGGCAACACTCTGAAGGATCTCTACGGGGTGGACCCTGCCATTGCCAAAGGTATGCCGGACGAAGTGTTCGGCGAAGGGTACATGAACTCGTTGTCCCCACTTCAGTCCGAACAATTTCTCGGAATCGCCAACGAGGTGGTGGAACAGGTTTTGGCAGGCGACGGAGGGGCATCATCCGAAATTCAAAAGCATCTTTTTGGCGATGCGCCCGCCTCGGGAACTGATCTCCGGGAGGAAGCGCGAAAGGTCGCCCGAGCCCTCGCTCGGAACGCCTACCGGCGACCGCCTTCGGAAGAAGAGTTGGACGTCTTGAACCGCGTCTTCGATCTGGGGCGGGAAAACGAACTCGACTATCCCCAGTCGCTTGGCCTGATGCTCAAGGCCATCCTCGTTTCTCCACAATTCCTTTTCATCACGCCGGCCGACACAGCCGAACTGGAAAAATCGATTGTGCCCCTGGACAACTACCAGCTGGCTTCCCGGCTTTCTTATCTGTTGTGGGCGACGATGCCTGATGCGGAGCTATCCGCCTTGGCCGATAGCGAAGAACTCCACGACTCGGCGGTGCTGAAAGCGCAGGTGAAACGATTGTTGCTCGATCCCCGCTCGCGGGCCTTGTTCGATGGATTCGGCGCTCAATGGCTGGGACTCGACCAGTTGGAAGACATGACCTTCGATCCTGACATGTTCCCCGAGATGACCCCGGAAATGCGTTGGGCGATGGTCGAAGAGCCCCGCCTCTTTTTCGAGAGCCTCGTGCGGGAGAATCAAAGCGTGGTCAGCTTCGTGGACAGCGATTACACTTTCCTGAACGGGGCGCTGGCCAATCTCTACGGCCTTGAGAAATCTGTCTCCGGCAACGAGATGCGCCGGGTGAACCTCACCGATGAAAATCGGGGAGGGATTCTGGGAATGCCGGGCACTCTGGCGACTACCTCGTTTCCCAATCGCACCAGTCCTGTGCGACGTGGCGTTTGGGTTCTCGAACAATTGCTGGGGGAACATATTCCACCGCCCCCGCCGAACGTCCCCGAACTGGAGGAACAGGATCAGAAAGACGTGGCGAATTTGACCCTGCGTCAGCGTACTGAACTGCACCAATCCGATCCCACCTGCGCGAATTGCCACAAAGTGCTCGATCCGATCGGCTTTGGTTTGGAGAATTTCGATGCTATCGGGCGTTGGCGCGTCGAGGACGACTCCGGAGGCGCGATTGACTCGGCGGGCGAGCTTCCGGGAGGGAAAAAATTCGACAACCCCGGAGAGTTGAGAAAAATCCTCGCCGAGCGCCAGGCTGATTTGGCTCGGAACCTGACGGAGAAACTGCTGTCCTACGCCTTGTGTCGTCAGTTGGAAGGCTATGACGAGATCGTGGTCGATCAGCTGATGGAAACCATTGCCAAAGACGACTATCGTCTGCAGACGCTTATTACCGAGGTCGTCACGAGTTATCCATTCACTCAACGTCGGATTAAAAACTGAACCTTGCCCCTCGAATCATGAGAAAGAATTCCCTGATCGACCGCCGCACCTGTCTTCGCGGAGTGGGTGCTTCGCTGGCATTGCCGCTTCTCGAAACGATGGGTTGGGCGGAAGAATCAGGAAAAGGGAAGTCATTTAAGCCGCCGGTTCGTCTCGGTTTCATGTACATGCCCCACGGGGTGATCATGGATCAATTTTGGCCCACGACTCCAGAGAATTATCTATCGTCGCCCCCGCCCGCTTTGAAATCGTTGCGGCCCGTGCTCGATCAATGCTTGATGATGCGCGGCATCTCAGGCGTTCCGATTTCTCCCTTCAGCGGCGCTCCCCACGCGCTGGAGTTATCTACCTGGCTCACGGCGATGTTGCCCGATGCGGACACCCGGAGCCGGATCAATATCGGAATCTCAGCCGATCAGATCGCGGCCAATTATGTGGGTGCCCTTACTTCCTTGCCATCTCTCGAATTGGCCACGATGCCGCAGACGCATAAGGAAAATCAAGCCGGGCTGAACGAAGGCTACTATTCGCATTGCAGCTTCCGTTCGCCGACGCAGGCAGTCCCGGCCGAGACCAATCCCCGCAGCGTTCTCAACCGGCTCTTCGGGCAATCCGACAAGCCCGGACAACTCACGCAAGCCGATCCGCTGGATCGACAAATGCTCGACCTCGTTATCGACGGAGCCAAAGACCTGCGGCGCAAATTGCCCCAAACGGATCGACACAAACTGGACGAGTATTTAGACAGCGTGCGCGCCGTGGAGCGCCGTATCGCCGCCATCGAATACCGCCAGAAAGAAGCCGCTTTGGAAGCCGCCGGAGTCAGCACGAGAAAACGTCACGCATCCGATTCTCCGCCGATTGAGATAAAGATTCCCGAGGGAGAAAAACGCAGCGAATACATGAAAGTGATGTGCGATCTCAACGTGTTGGCGTTCCAAACCGATACGACCCGAGTCAGCACTTACATCGGCTCTACACCGAACGGGGTTTCCTATCCGGAGTTGGGATTCAACGACCAGCATCACT
>Ga0222633_1001471_pt1 | contig 12398 bp, 6 predicted proteins | sample AntAcemetageno48_FD_179816 | JGI IMG/M metagenome (GOLD analysis project Ga0222633, IMG submission 179816) | Saline water microbial communities from Ace Lake, Antarctica - #48 | ecosystem: Environmental > Aquatic > Non-marine Saline and Alkaline > Saline | place: Antarctica: Ace Lake | collected... | reverse complement strand
AGCGAGATGGGGGCCGTGAGCGGGTCATAAACGAAGGCCTGCGAGCCGGTTTGTAAACCGGTCGCTGTCACACCGCCGATATCAAGTGAAAAGGTTTCACCGGCGCTGTTCATATCACCGTTGGCGAGAATATTTGAGATCGTTACAGTATCGCCGACGGAAACGCCGGTGCTGGTAAGATCAAGGGTTGTTGTTGTGGTCCCTGCGCCGCCACCGACAGGAGCAATTTCAATTGGCTGAAATGGTGCCCCGGTGGGGACAGGCGTCGGCGGGTTCGTTGTGGAGTCGATGGTCAGAGTCTCAAGCGAGACCGTCATCACATCGAATGCACCTTCATCTGCATCCAATACGCCATCGTTGTCATCGTCTATGTCTATCGCGTTATCGATGGTATCACCATCGGTATCGATCAACAGACCGCGCCATTGCTGCTGCGCTAGTTCTGAAATAACACCGGTCGTCTCGATGTCACCGGATTGGTGTTCAAGTTCCCAGTCGGCACCGAAATCTGCATGTCCGGAAAGGTCCGTCGATGCCGCAACATCTGCTCCCGTCAAACCTGCCAGAGTATCGGCAGCGTGTTGTCCATCGATACCTTCGGCAAAGTTACAACCATAGATCAGGATATCGGCCGCCTCGCCCAGGGCGCCGCCGATAAGCGCAAGCTCGTCGGCATACTCTCCCTGCATGGATTCCTGGGTAAGCGTTGCCGTGCCCAGGTTCAGTTCGCCGGCGTCGCCATGACTAATGATATGGATCGCGCTAATGCCTGTGCGACCATCGAGAATATCCGCGATCTGTTCCAGACCGTCACCATTGGCATCCAGCAGAACAACTTCAGCACCTGGGTCAATGCCGGCCAGAAGCGTTTCGTAGTCATTCACCGATGTGTCAACGAAGACAATTTCGGTTGTGCCAGATGTCGATTGCGCGCCGGTTAGCGCAGCAAGAAGTCGATCGCCTTCATTAGGACCGCCGAGCGCGGACGGATCGAATTGCTCTGTCTGGGCGGAATCAAGGGCAGCTTCTGCCTGCGCCTGGGCTGTCGTATCGGCAGAGACCTCGACACCCGTCGCCAGACCGGCCGCATCGAACATGAACCGCGGTTCCAGCGTTCGCGCTAGCGGTCCCTTCCTGCGGCGCTGGGCCACACCAGCCTGGTGCTTTCCTTTCGAGGCTCGATCAGTTATTCGATTCTTCATGACTAAATGCAGTTAACTCTCTGATTATATTGACAAATATTCTTGATCAGGCGGAACCGTGAACCTGATACCGCCCTCAGGACCCCATGCTAGCAATATGTACTCATTTTTATAGGGCGAGGATGTACTTTTTTGTTAACGAAATCACACAATTAGCGCGTTTATAAGCCCTGAAGCGGACCAACGGCCTCAGTTTCCCGACCAGCGATACTGAGCACATGGTGGATTTCATCGGACTGGAAACCAATGGTCATGGGGCGCGTGATACCCGGCAAGAGCGCGACGTCATAAAGTTCCGAAACGACGCCGCTGATTTCAAGGCTGTGCTCAACATCGCCCGTACTGAGATTGATCACCTGGACGCCACATCTGGGGGTGGCTTTTTTTGCCTCAAGGCGCTGCTGCAGCGGCAGACCGCTAAATGCCTTGTTGTCTCGAGGTTCAGATAAACCGACAACCGCGTAGCCGTTGATGAAGGCCATACCTCTCAGGTAACCGGGGCAGAAGGTCACCGGCTCGAAACGTCCCGAGACAAAATCAATGTAGCCCAATTCGCCCTGTCCGGAGTTCAGTACCCAGAGCCTGTCCTGATACCATCTTGGTGAGTGGGGCATTGAGAGTTGGTCCGCGATGACGCTGTCGTCCTTAACGTCGATAACGACGCCGCCATCCTGTCGCTGGGGACGCCAGCCATTATTAACATCAGCAGTGCTGACACTGGTCACGTAACGTGGCTCTCCGTCACGCAGGGCCAGGCCGTTCAGGTGGCAGCGATCCTCCGCTGCTAATTTGGAGATAAAGGGTGGCTTCCAGACGGGGTCAAAACTGTGGTCGTCAGACATGCGGGCAAGGCAACTAAATAAAGTATTCACGAAGACAACGTCACCCGCCTTGTTGCGAACGATGTCGTGAACGTCAAGGTCGCCAGTGACCGAGCAGGATTGTGGAATGTACAGGCCGTCGTATCCCTGATAGGCCTGTTCGTCGCGCGTTGCGCGCTCCAATCGCCAGATCTGATATAGCGTGCTGATGTAGATGGTTTGAGCATCGGGTGTCGCAAACAGTCCCATACACCGCGGCATGGTTCTTTCAAAAACCGACAGACGGCCATCCTCCTGCACACCCAGTGAAAACAACTTGCCGGCTTCATAGGTGGTGAGCATCAGGCTCGCATTTTGCGCCACCATCCAACTCGTGAAGTTGCGCGTTGCGTTGATCTCAAGCTGAGGAGGCGGGTTACTCATACGTGTGCAGGTTATTTGGCTTTGTCTGGTTCGGTATCTGCAATGATACATTCTTCATACAAATCGCGCTGTCTCCCGGTGATATAATTCGCAAATGAATTTGAGAAAACCTTTCTTCCGCTTCGCAATGTCAGCGGCTCTGCTTGTTACGGGTGGCCAGGCTCTGGGCGACAGCAATATCGGCGCTGATGTTGAACTGATCTGTCCCTGTACGTTTGAATCCGCGTCCTCAAGTTCTGTGGTCGCCGGATTTGGCGTTATAAACAGGACCCCAAGCACCAGCGGCGAGCTTCGGCTGGAAATTTACGCCCATACAGAAGAAAACTACCGGGATGCCTCGACTCCTCAGCGCGTCGGTGATCTTCTTCTCACAACAGGCCTGGCAGGTTCAAACAGTATTACCAGCAGCGAAGTACAGGTTAGCCTGCGGTCACCAACGCCGGGAGACTATTACGTCACGCTGGTGTTGTTGGAAGATATGACCACGGTAGATCAATCGAGAACCGATGGCCTGGTCACATTCGCTGGCGATCTTGCCACGACCAGCGCCAATACAGGTTTATATTTTGTGGGCGACCCGTCGATTTCCGTTGCGGGTACGACACTAACGCTTGACCTGCCGGGGCTGGGCAACAGCGGCACAGTGGACTACTCCGTGCCGGTGCAGGTCATTGCCACTGACACGCCGCGACTGGAAGGCGTTTATCAGGTCGTTGCAACCTATCCGGACCTTATTGAGCTTGAGTCAAAACAGAAAAGTGCGGCAGACAACGTGGGTCTGGAATTCACAGATCCAGGTGCGGGCTTTCCGTTCTACCATGTGCTTGTACCCGACGAGGAGTTTGATCATCTCGTTCACACCGTGCAATCTTCTGAAACCTTTAACACGCTGTCGTTTACAGAAACCAACATAGATTATCTGACTGACTCGGATGGCGATGGGGTCGCCGACGCTAACGAACGCCTTATGGGGACAAACGAGAGTTCCGCCGCCTCTAAACCCGGCGATAGCGTTATCGATGTCTTAACGGTCTTCAACGCCAGTGTCGCATCAGACAATGGTGGTGATCCAACAGCGCGAATAGATCAACTGTTTACAGTGGCCAACCAGGCCCTGACCAATAGCAATACAGGCATGCAGGTTCGGGTTGTCGGCTATGAACAGCTGGGTTTTTCGGACGCCGCGTCACCTTCAACACTGTTAACGCAGGCGAATAATGGCGCGGGTGTTTTCTCGAACCTGCAGCAACTGCGGACTAACGTTGGTGCGGATCTGGTGGTTATCTTTCAGGCGAAAACAGCGGTTGGCGACTGCGAGGCTGCCTCGCAGGGCGGATACCCGACCCAGGGGCACATGGCCAGAAAAGACCACATCTCCGTTAGCGTCATTGATCCGGAGGACTGTGATGATCTGACGATGATCCATGGTATTGGTCACAATATGGGGCTGCGGCATTCTTTCGAGCAGAATGAATCAGGTACTTTCCTCTGGTCGCGCGGTCATGGTGCAGGCAGAAGTTTTGCCACGGTGATGACTTATGCAGCAGATTTCGACCTTTTCGAGAGGGTACCCTATTTTTCAAACCCGACCGTTAATCTCTGTGACGGTCAACCGTGCGGCGTGGCGGTCGGTAGTCCGCAGGCAGCGAACGCCGCGGCCAGCCTTCAGGCCGTGAGATTTCAGGTCGCGCGCTTCTCGCCGACGGTCGTTGTCCCAGGAAGCCCTCCTCCTCCAACAGGTTCGGGTTCCGGCGGTGGCGGCAGTCCTGGTGCTGAAGAACCCCTTCCATCTGATCCCAACGAATCGGTGGATACTGACGGTGATGGCACGGACGATAATGCAGACCGCGATGATGACAACGACGGTATGCCTGACAGATATGAAGTGTTCGCAGGGCACGATCCGCTGGTTGATGATGCCGATGAAGTTGGTAACAACAACGGCATGACCAATCTTGAAGTGTACCTGGCGCTGCCAAAATCGAATCAGTATCTACAGAACACGACTGCCAGCCCGAACATTGCCCGCCTGCATATTGTAAATACCAGTGAGAACGCGCAACGCTTTACCGGCACTATTTTTGACAAGAGCGGCGACAGGCTGGGGGACGCTTATCAATCGCTGGGGCCAGAAGTACCACCCAAAGGTCGACTGATTCTGGATTCCAGTGATTTTGAATCACTCTTCAGTATCGAGTCATGGAAAGGGCCAGCGATGGTAGAGGTCCTGGGGACTGACAGTTTTTCCCTGATGTCAAAACTCGTCAGCCGAAGCGGCCTCATCAGCAATACCAACTGCGTGTCGGAAAACCGGGTCCTCAATATCGAACGGTACAACCCCGACAACGTAACCTACGTGCGGCTGATCAACACGACTGAAAACACCATGGGCAGTATCAAGGGCACGCTCTATGATTCCTCGGGTAATGTTGTCGGTTCGGCTGACACTGAACTGGTCAGTTCGCTCCTGCCCAAAGAGATGGTGTGGATTAACATTCGTCAGTTTGAACAACTGTTTGGCCAGCAATGGGATGGCGAAGCGATGCTTGAAGTCACGGAAACCGAAGGATTAAAGCTGCTTAACCTGAACCTGATAAATGGTGAGACCTTTTTCAATTTTTCCTGTCTGGAAAGAGGCAGTGAATCCGAACCTGGCAGGGTCTATTTACAGACGTCCACGACCGGACCCAACCTATCCATGACTCACATTGTTAACACCGGTCAAACGTCACAGCAGTTCACTGCGACGATGTACAACAAGGAAGGTGAACAACTTGGCGCCGCAAACCAGGTGCTTGGCAACGCTGCTTCCAGGGGCAGGGTCATAGTATCGACCGCCGACCTTGAGGAAATTTTCGGGGTCTCGCCCTGGAAGGGACCTTCAATGCTCGAGATCAGCGGTTCAGCTTCGTTTGAGCTGATGACCAAACAGACCTCCCGAAGCGGGTTGGTCAGCAATGTTAACTGTGTTCGCCAGAACCAGGTGCACAACATCGAGGGCATGGACTCATCGGCTGTCACCTATATTCGTTTCATCAACACCAGCGATACGGCCATCAACAACGTGACCGGCACGCTCTATGATTCGAACGGCAATAGAGTGGGTCCGCCGGGACAAACCCTGTTGGCAACCATCGCCTCAAAAGAACAGGTCTTCATCAACCGGAACAATCTGATCGATATCTTTGATGGCGCCTGGAACGGCGAAGTCATGCTGGAGGTTGAGTCTGATGATGCGCTGCGGTTACTTAATCTCAACTTTATCAACAGCGAGACCTTCTTTAATTTCTCCTGTTATGAGGCTTCCAACTAGCAGGTATCAACCTCTCTTTAGCCGTCTCTTCTTAATATCAAGCGAGACACAAGGTTCAGCGGTTTGTTGCCAGCAACGAGGTAGCAAGTGCCTCTGCTACCTTGATGCCGTCTATTCCTGCAGACAAAATCCCACCCGCATAACCGGCGCCTTCACCGGCAGGATATAAACCTTTCATCGTCAGGTTTTGATAATCCGAGCCGCGCTTAATGCAGATGGGCGAAGACGTACGCGTCTCAACACCTGTGAGTAACGCCTCCGGCATGGCAAAGCCTTTGATCTGGCGGTCGAACACGGGAATAGCCTCGCGTATGGCGTCAATAGCGAACTGCGGTAGCGCCCGAGACAAATCGCCGAGTTTGATTCCCGGCTTGTACGAGGGTTGGGCTGAAGCGAGGGCCTTGGAAGGCTCACCAGCAAGGAAATCTCCAACGAGTTGCGCTGGCGCGCAGTAATCGCTGCCGCCCAATCTATAGGCGAGTTTTTCAAGCTTTCGCTGGAGATCGATCCCGGCCAGGACATGTCCCGGATAATCCGTCTCGGGATCAATACCTACAACAATGGCCGAGTTTGCATTGCGCTCATTCCGCGAGTACTGCGACATACCGTTTGTCACGACATGGCCCTCCTCAGAGGTCGCGGCAACGACGGTTCCACCCGGGCACATGCAGAAGCTATAGACACTTCTACCATTGGCACAGTGGTGAACCAACTTATAGTCCGCTGCGCCAAGCATCGCGTGACCGGCACTCTTACCAAATCGGGCGCGATCAATCACAGACTGGGGATGTTCGATACGAAAACCAATCGAGAAGGGCTTTGGTTCAATGTACACGCCCTCCTCCAGCAACATCGAGAAAGTATCACGCGCGCTGTGCCCAATCGCCATAATGATGTGGCGGCTGTTCAACACTGCCCCGTCGGCCAAACGGATCCCCGTGACTTGTCGCAAGGCAGACTCACTTTCTGCCTCAGTTGTTCCGGTATCGCGGTTAGTCAATTCGGAGCCGACCAGGGGTTCGTGCAGCAGATGTTCCACTTTCGAATTGAAGCGAATCTCACCACCGAGACGGACTATTTCAGCCCGCATGCGTTCAACCATCGTGACAAGTTTGAACGTACCAATGTGCGGTTTACTCAAAAAAAGGATTTCTGGTGGTGCACCAGCTTTCACAAATTCATCGAGCACCTTGCGACCAAGGTGTCGTTTGTCCTTTACCTGACTGTAAAGTTTGCCATCAGAGAATGTTCCCGCTCCACCTTCACCGAACTGAACATTGGACTCGGTGTTTAGTTGGCCTTTACGCCAGAAACCCCAGGTATCTTTGGTTCGTTTCCTGACATCGGAGCCACGCTCCAGAACAATGGGTCGCAGCCCCATCTGCGCGAGCAACAATGCTGACAATATGCCGCACGGGCCAAACCCAACAACAATGGGCCGTTGCTCGTCTTTACCCGGAAATGTGCTGTCGGCCATCGTCACAAATTGATAGCGAGTATCAGGTGCAGGTCTGCAGATTATGTTTTGCTTACCCAGCAATCGCTTTTCTAACTCAGCACCGAGTTGAACATTGACCTGGTAGATCAGCTGGATGTTTGACTTGTTGCGCGCGTCATAACTTCGTTTGAAAACGGTGAAATGAATAACCTCGCTGACACTGATTTCCAGGCGGCGGCAAATTGCATCCAGTAGTGCAGCGTCTGCGTGGTCGAGGGGCAATTTAATGTTGTCCAAACGGAGCATTTGATTAAAAAGAAGATTAGTCAGGAAATATTTTAACACGGCCACAAAGCGTTCAGTCCGCCTAATTCAGGCCCTGGTGGATAGGCTCAAACGATTCTCCCAATCGGCTATCTCAATTGGCTATCTCAATTGGCTATCTCAATTAGATATCTCAAACGAATAGGCCAGCGGCATGGCCCGAGGCCCATGCCCACTGGAAGTTGAAGCCGCCAAGATGACCGCTTACGTCAAGGACTTCGCCAATGAAAAACAGACCCGGTTGGTTACTGGCTTCCATCGTCTTGGAACTAATACCGTCCGTATCTACACCACCTAACGTGACCTCGGCCGTGCGATAGCCCTCGGTAGCGGATGGCTTCAGTGCCCATCGGTTCAACTTGTTGCCAATCTGACCTAGCGCACTGTCGCTAAATTCAGCCAGTGACTGGTGGTCAGATTCAGGCCACCACAGTAATGCCAGTTCCTTCACTAACGATCGGGGCAGCTTTTGGGCCAATACCGTCTTTAGGAGGCTTGTGCCGTGACTAGACTTCATATCAACCAGCCAATCTGCCGCCAGGGTTCCGGGCAACAGATCGACGTGAACTTCGTCACCCGGATACCAGTAATTGGAAATCTGCAATACCACGGGCCCGCTCAGACCCCGGTGAGTAAACAGCATGCTTTCGATAAAGGACTGGCCGTTACAACTAAGCTCAACTTCGAGAGAGGTTCCGGCCAACCGATCGCAAACCGCTTTCAACGCATCCGAAAACATTAGTGGAACGAGACCTGCCCTTTGCGGCAAGACCCGCAGGCCAAACTGTTCTGCAATGTCATACCCGATACCGCTACCACCCAGTGTAGGGATAGACAGGGCACCCGTGGCAATGACGAGCGATCTGCAACTTATTGAAACCGCCGCAGTATCACCCTGCGGTAGTGATTGGTTCAGTCGAAGTGAGAACCTGGCGTCGAATTCGCCTGCCAACGCTTCAATTTCATCTACCTCTGCATGAGTTTCGGTGACCACGCCCGAGCGGTCGCATTCATCAACCAGCATCTGCAGGATATCTTTCGCAGAATGAACGCAGAACAGCTGACCGTGTTTTCGCTCCTCGTACTCGATTTCATGCTGTTCGACCATGGAGATAAAATCCCATGCGGTAAATCGACTTAACGCTGCAATGCAGAAATGTGGGTTCGTTGACACGTAGTTATCGGGTTCGACATAGAGATTCGTGAAGTTACATCGCCCGCCGCCGGACATGAGTATTTTCTTTCCAACCTTATTGGATTTCTCTACGAGCAACACACTCCGCCCGCGCTTTGCTGCAGTCATCGCGCACAAAAATCCGGCCGCGCCAGCGCCCAGGATGATCACGTCATAATGGTTTGATTCGGTCAACATTTGCGGTCCTGCCTAGAAGTGACACGCGCTTATTCCAGACTAAATAGTTGTGATACATCACATACGTGATCAAAGTCAGTATCTCACACACCTGAGCCTGAAAAAGCGTGTGTCACTATTCCTGATAGCAATCGGACTCTTCGGATTACATTCAGCGCGCGATATTTTCAAACTGGCGCATTCCATATCCCGCAATGACCCTTAGAAGGTTTAGACCTATTGAACCCCGCGGAAAAATCGCAATGCTTCTGCGGGGAACTGCTTCGCGAGAAGCTCGCTACCTCCCCATGGCCAGAAAAGCGCATGTCCAAGCCCTGGCACTATCCACAACCGGGCGTCGGGCAACGCCGAGTAGGTTTCGACGACAACGGGCAACGGAAATGATTCATCCCGGTCACCTGACACCAGCAACGCAGGAACATTAAGCCCCCTGAGATCCGAAACATTGATATTCGCCACAAACTTCGCGCCGAGCATCGAGCGGATCTTTTCCATATCGCCATTGTGATTTCGCAGCATGTCCTGCCGGTAAGCTTCTGGTAACTGTTCGAACGGCGCACGAGAGGATTCTTCTGCAACGCTGGCGGCGCTGGCAGCCAAAATCATCGCATCAACTCTTGAGGGCTCCTGTAATGCCATCTGTAACAGCGTCATGCCCCCAGCGGAATAACCCACGCCAACAATCTGTTCTACACCCAGGTGATCCATCAGTTGCCACATATCCCGGGCAGCGTCTGTGACGACGAAACGGGTCCCGAGTTTGCTGGACTGACCGTGACCGGGCAAATCTACTGCAATTACCTTGTAGTCATCCAGGAACGCCGCCATAAAATTTCGCCACTGTTCGCCATTACCCGAGTAGCCGTGGAGTAACAGAAGCGGCTTTCCCATTCCGGCTATCCGGTAGTGAAGTTCACCACCACTGGTTTTGACCGTTCCACTGCTATCCCATTCAGCAGCGTGAGCGTTCAGACACAACGTTAAGACAAACAGAAGGTAAAACGGAATTTTCACAGGGAGCGGACTCTTGCCAATGGAAAGGGAAGAATAGACCAACTCTCTGCGATCGTGCCAGCAATAAGCGGGTTAGAGCGCCCTCCAGCCAACAACAGACATCAAACAATAAGCGCCCAGCAATCTCCCATGCCTTGTGGCAAAATCCCCTACTTACACATCATGTCCCCGTTTCACACAATGTCCCAGGCCCCCATTACCCCTCAACCCATCAAACTCGGCGTTCTTGAAACGCTTCGATTCATCAGGCAAAGCTATAATTATCCGCTGGAACATAGCCAACATCTTCGCGAGCGATTCGGTGATGTCGTCATGCAGCGCGCCGGCCGCATGAACATAGTGCACCTGTTTGGCGCGGACGCAGCGCAGTTGTGTCTTGTGAACCCTGACCAGACCTTCTCAAACAAGAAGGCCTGGGACATGATTATTGGGCGTATTTTCCCTAACGGATTGATGCTGCGCGATGGCGCGGATCACCGGTACCATCGACGGCTTATGCAGGCAGGCTTCAAAAGCAAAGCCATGCAGGGGTATCTGACCCAAATGATTCCTCAAGTTGAGGAAACGCTGGCCAGCTGGTGTGATTCAGAGCGTACTGAAATAAACGCCTACCCCGCCTTCAAACAGATGACGCTCGACCTTGCTGCAACAATTTTTCTGGGGATGGATTTGGGCAACGGCGCCAACAGGTTAAACAAGGCGTTCGAAGCCACCGTCGCCGCTTCAATGCCACGCATTCCACTCGCCATACCCGGAACAATACTGTACCGAGGAATTCAGGCGCGCAAGTTCATGTGCCGCTATTTTCTGGATCAAATCGCGACCAAACGGGCCAGCAATGATGAAGACCTGTTTGCCCTGCTGTGCCGTGCAGAAGATGAAGAAGGCAATCGGTATACAGATCAGGAAATCGTCGATCATATGATCTTCCTGATGATGGCAGCTCACGACACAACGACCAGTACACTGACCAGCATGGTCTATCTGCTGGCCAGGCATCCACAATGGCAGGACAGGTTGCGTGCGGAAACGCACTCTCTTGGCGCCGAAACTCTTACACACGAAAGCCTGGCAAAAATGACCGAAACCGATTGGGTCATCAAGGAAACACTACGACTGTACCCACCCCTGTCGACGCTGCCCAAGTTCAGCAACAAGTCATTCGAACACAATGGCTTTCTGATCCCTTCTGATGCGCTGGTGATCACCTATCCTATTCATACCCACTATATGGACGAATACTGGGATAACCCTGCGATGTTTGATCCGGAACGGTTCAGTCCTGAGCGATCCGAGCACAAGCGACACGGTTATAGCTGGATTCCATTCAGCGGTGGTGCACATATGTGTATTGGTCTGCACTTTGCCGATATGCAAATTAAACTGGTCATTGCGCAATTGCTCAGGCGCTACCGTATTAGCGTGGCCGCCGACTATGTGATGCCCGTTCAGCAATCACCAATATCCAAACCCAAAGACAACCTGCCCATCGTGCTCGAACGCTATTAGGTCCCAATCGCGTTGATATCCCTGACAATTTGGCTGAGCGTTTCCTTGTCCGCTTCATCAGCGATTGGAATGCTGACTTCAATACGGTCGATCAGTCCGGCGTATCGTTGTTCTATCGTGTTGGCCAGTTCGTCATAACGGGCAACGACGACAAACTGATTCAGCAGATCATCGTCAATCATCGCGGCCATTTGATCCCAGGCTTGCCGCTTACTGGCCGAAGCAAGATCAGCGCAGAGGTCCTCCAACCCGTAAAGATGGAAGGCGCGAGCATATGCGGGTGTGGAGCAGTAAAAGGCCAGTCTCTGTCTTGCGATCTCTTTTCGTTGTTGCAGTGTTTCGTCATCGCGCGCGGCAGCAATCAGTGGTTTCAGGCATATTTCAAAGCCGGCTTTCCGCTCAACTACTGCGGGGTTTACGACTTCCTCGATATAGCGGGGTGAGCAAACAGGATGCAAACGAATGCCGTCTGCGACTTCTGTCGCGACCTTGCACATGTAGGGATTGACCGCAGCGACGTGAATGGGAATATCCGGCCTGGCTATTGGTTCCGGCGTGAAAAGAGGCACCGACAGATTCAGTTGGTAATGATCTGACTCGAACTCAAGCCTCGACCTGGTCTGCCAACTGTGCCAGATGGCCCGCACTGCATTGACGTAATCACGCATCCAGGGCCCGGCGGCATGCCAGTCCATACCGTATCGCCGCATAATGTGGCCACGAACCTGGGAACCCAATCCCAACTCGAATCGCCCATTTGATATTTTTTGTAGCGTCCAGGCAGCCTGGGCGATCACAAAGGGGCTACGCGCAAACGCAATGGCAACGGATGTGCCGATATTCACTCGGCGGGTGGCGAGCGCCGCCATAGTGAGTACCTGAAAAGGATCGTCCTTGGTTTCTTCCATGAGTAACGTCTGATACCCAAGCGACTCAGTCGTGGCAGCATCACGGGTAACTTCATTCAGGTTCAGGCTGTCAT
>Ga0222633_1001470_pt1 | contig 12406 bp, 10 predicted proteins | sample AntAcemetageno48_FD_179816 | JGI IMG/M metagenome (GOLD analysis project Ga0222633, IMG submission 179816) | Saline water microbial communities from Ace Lake, Antarctica - #48 | ecosystem: Environmental > Aquatic > Non-marine Saline and Alkaline > Saline | place: Antarctica: Ace Lake | collected... | reverse complement strand
CCAATCGGGAAAGGCTCCGTAAGTCGATACAACAGACAAGTAGGATCGATTCGCCCCGACAGGATCTTTGAGCTCGTCCAGGACTGTCCCGAGGAGAAATCCTGCTTCGGCACGCTTCGCCCGCTCCTTTTTGAAGTAATTTTTCTTCGTGTTGATCACGATCAAAGAATCTTTCGCATCCTTCCACTCATTGTTCTTAATGAAGAGCTTCGCCAGGTTCAAATAGGCTTCGGCAACGTAGGCCGGGTCGTTGAATTCGATGACACGGCGAAAACGTTCACGTGCAGATTGCACCTTGCCCGAATCGGCCGCGCGCATTTCGATGAGACCAAGTTCCATTTCAGCCGGTGCTTTGAAAGCGTCTGCATCGGGATTTGTCCGGGCCAGCAACTCCTCAAAGTAAGGAACCGCAAGGAACGGGTTATCCGTTCCGGCAAAGTAGATCCCGATTTGCTGGAGAGCGAATTCGGAAAGATTGCGCTTCTCAAAGAGACGGAGTTCTTCAAACACTTCTGCAATGCGCGAATCAACAGCCGCGTATTCGGAGGAGCCCTTCTCCATCCCTTTTCTCGACGCTTGTAAGACAATCACTTTCTGGATTTTCAGCCAGGTAAGCAGCGATTGGTTTTCCGGATCCATGCCGGGAAATTTATCGAGTTTCGCGAGGGTGTCCTCGACCCCGCGAATGCGAACAGACGCTTCCGCATAAGAACTGATCGCCTGACGCAACAGAGTGATATCCGCACGCTCCGGTGGAAGATTGCCGAGAAGAATAATCGTTTTCTCCACCTGAGCCAGCCCTTCCTCATCCCGCCCGGCACCCTCAAGATGCTCAAGCGAAAAGATCGACATCTGCGGTTCGTAGTAGGTCCCGGCAAAGTCCGGGAAAAACGCGTCATACTGGGCAATTCCCTTCTCGATCTCCTCATCCACATAATAGATATCTGCCGATTTCCAAAGCCCTTCGGAAACGGTCTCTCTATGGAACGTAGCCCGGTCAGGGTCGCTCCCCATCGCGGCTTTCCCAGCTTCAGCAGCGGCGAGATAAGCTTCTAACCCCTGCTGACGCAAAGCAGCGGCCTGCTCAGCTTCCTCCTTGGGAAGGTCGCCGGACTGAATGAGAGAGGAGTCCGCCTTGATCGTGAGAACTCGTCCAAGTTCGGGTGAATCGCCTCTCTCTGCAGCGAGGCGGTCGGCAGCCCCGACTGCGGCGGGATAGTCTTCCAAATTGAAGCGGGCAATCGCAAGATCGGCGAGAGCATTGTCGAGAAACTGCTCTGACTCAGGGAACTTCTTGAGAAAATCTTCAAATTGTTCAGCCGACTCGCGCATTTTCCCGAGCACGAGCGAGTTGCTGGCGCGGTGAAACATCACGATCTCAAGATTCGGACTTTCAGGATAGCCCTTTACATATTCGGCGAGCGGCCCCTCTGCGTCTTCATGGCGCTTCTGCGTATAGAGAGCCAGCGGATAGTACAAATCCGCCAACTGGCGCTCATCGCCCATTTCGAATCTCTCGCGAACTCTCTCGGCGATGTTGATCACCTGCTCGTAGTCTTGTGCAGTGAAGAGTGACTGCAGCATGAAAGTCGAAACATTGTTCTTCAGCGGATGGTCTTCCGGCATTTCGGAGTTGAACTTGTCACCAAAATACTGGGCCGCCGGGTTGTCTCCCAACTGCGATGAGAGCCGGGATGCCTCGTGCAACACCTCGCCACGCATACCGGTTTCAAGATCCGGGAAGTGCTCAGATAAATGCCAGTAGATCGAACGAGGGGCGTGAATGTTGCCCATGCGCTCGTAACAGGTGGCGACAAGACGCAATGTCTCGGCGTCAGGATGAAGAGGGGCAGCTTCGCGCTTCGCGATGTTGTCTATGATCGCTTGATATTGTGACGGAATTCCAGTCCCAACCGGCTGTCTCGCCAAACTCAAATCGAGGTCGTCCTTTACATCCTGGATAGTTGGAAGCAGGGCAAAGTAGCGCAACGCAACCGAGTAAAGTCCCGCTCGAGTCGACTCAAAACCGAGCGTACGGAGACGGTCGACAAAGCCATAGCGAAACTGGTTAAGTGGCGAAATCCGAACGGATTCGGCATTTTTATCAAGAAAAGAGTGCGACTCTTCCGCGATGCTCTCGATATCCGCATCGGTCACTCCCGCCTCCATCGCCTTGGCTGCCCAAGTTGAACCGAGCTCAAAGATACTCTGCATCAGCAATGCCGGAGAAACACCCCATGCCTCACGATTATCGAAGAGTTCCTGCATCGTGGCGACAGCCTCAGCTGACCGGCCTACTTTCATCAGTGCGCTACCATAGCGAAGTTTGAACTGAGCCTGAACATGCTTCAATTCTTCCGGCGAAGGACTGTTGGCGAGGTATTCGTCGTAAAGTTCGAGCGCACGCTCGTTGTTACCGACCTGCGATTCTGCAAAACCAAGCTGAAACCTGGCGAGATTTTCCCGCGCGTTTTCTCCGGGAATCGGGGACTCTACGCGCTCCGCTTCCGCCTGTGCATTGACACTGCTCTGAAATGCTTTCTGTGCGTCCGCCCAGCGCTGCACCGTCAGAAGTGCCATCCCGAAGTCGAAGAAGAAACCACCACCCGGGGCGCCATAGTCCTCCCAGATCGTCTCTTCGCCACCGGCGACCTCGATCATTCTCTCATACTTCTGAACGGCCTCGGCCGTCTTCCCGTCCATCATCAGTTGCCCGGCCTCCATGTAGAGGTCTTCAACGCTCTCGTCGTCGTTCTGAGCGTGCGCAGAGGTAGCGGCCAAACAGGCCAGAGAAATCGTGAGAAGAGCAATATTCGCCTGGTTGAAACAATCTTTTATCATCCTAACAAGTATAAAAATTTTCTATTGTCCGTCTTGAAAATTCAAGAGCGTGACATTCGTGATTTCGACCTCGGCGAGGCAATTGATCACGTCAATAAAGCGCTGCCCGGAGACCGCGTCATCCACTTCCAATTCTACGCGAGGCTCATTTTCCTCGCGCATCACCCGCCAGGCTTCGACATACGTTCGTAGCCGATCTGCCAGCATAACGAGTTCGTGACTTCCGTCATTCGTATCGAGCAATTCATTATCCCACACTACATTACCCGCCTGATCGACCTGTATTTTTAGCGGATCAATAGTGGGCAGGACCGACCCGGTCATTACAGTCGGTGGCGGCATGGTCAGCCCCAGGTCCGATTCGCGAGGATCGAGTGTGGACGTGACGAGAAAATAAATCAGAAGGAGGAAACTAACGTCGATCAACGAGGAGATATCCAATCCGGGTGCGACATCTTCGTTTTGTTTCCCAATCTTCTTCTTAATCATTGTTGTTCAGCAGGGAGGTACCGCTTCAGAGAGTCGGCTACTCCTCTTTGAACCCGGAGATCGTTACGTTTTTAATTCCGACACCTTCGTCCGCCAATGCGTTCAAAACATCGATGAATCGCTGCCCTTTGGCGGCATCGTCCGCAGCGATGATTACCATCGGTTTGGAATCCGTCAGACGAGCGCTCTCGGCGTAGGTCTTGAGACGATCAAGCAGCAGCGGCACATCGCGCAATGCAGGATCTGTATCGAGAACCTCTTCGTTGAGCACGATGTGGCCGAGATTGTTCACTTCTACCGTCATCTGGTCTATCTCGACATTTGACGAACCGTCACTTTGACTGGTCGGCATCGTCATCCCGAGATCAGCTTCCTTCGGGTCGAGCGTCGAGGTGACGAGGAAGTAAATGAGAAGCAGGAAGGAAACGTCGATCAACGACGACATGTCGAGGGCCGGATCTACTTCTGCGGGTGGTCTTCTGCGTCTGGACATCAGTGATTAAAAATGGATTACAGTTTTACTTCTCCACCACGTAGCTTCCGAAGATCACGTCAACGACACCAGCTTCACCAGCCGCCTGAACGACTTTTTTGATGATTCTCGTATCAACATCTTCATCAGCACGGAGATTGAGCCGCGGAGTCAGTCCTGATGCCTCAAGCCTTTCACGGTTCTGGTCGACATAATCAGTGATGGAGTCCGAGGTTGGAAGTTCGATCTCGTCTTGCGCCCAGATGGTTCCATCGGCGAGCACATTCACCACGATACGTCCACTCGCATCCTTCGCGACTTGGGCATTGTCAGCCGTAGGCGGATTCACCCGCTTGTCGATCTGCACGATGATGAGGTGCGAGCTGACCATGAAAAAGATGAGCAGCAAGAACACAAGGTCGATCATCGATGACATATCCATCACCAACTCCTCGCTCGGAGCGTCGTGCGCTGCTCTCAATTTGGCTGATGCCATAGGGTTTTTTTGGGGAAATATTGAAATGCTCTGGCTATCAGATCACTCCTCGGAGATGCCTTCCGGCACTTTGGCCAATTGCTGATCCGCATTCACTGTCCCAACAGCGAGGTCGAGACCTTCGATAGCGACTTCCTGCGCGTCGGCGACGAGCTTGTTGAACTTGTTCTTGAAAATGTAGAAGCAGAAAATACTCGGAATCGCCACGACGAGACCACCTGCGGTCGTCATCAGAGCAAGCGAGATGTTTCCGGCGAGTTCACTCGGGTCCGAACCTCCGCTCATGCCCATGGTGTCGAACGCCAAGATCATACCGGCAACGGTGCCGAACAGTCCGATCATCGGAGCCGCTTGGGCGATAACCGAGAAATAGCCGATCCACGACATGTAGCGCGCATTCTCACGAATCGAGAAATCAGCAATCGTGTCCTCCACATTGGTACGCCCAAGATTCTCCGGATCGGTGGCATCAACCATCGGATAGGAACTCGCGACCATGCGTCCAAGATAGGAAGGATCCTGCGCTGCAATGTCGATCGAACTGCGGACACGAACCTCAGCCATGTTGCCAAGGATGTCGTCGCGCAGACCAGCAGGGACGAATTTCTTCTTCGACAGCTGCAGGGCATTGAAAACCGCGAGAGTGATCATGAGGACGGAAAGGACACCGATCGGAAGCATGAACGCGCCTGCGTCGATGACCTTGTCCATCAGCGTCTTTTTCTCCTCAACGGCAGCTTCGTCCTGCGCGAGAAGGTCGGGAGCGCATATCGCGAAAAGTAGAACAATACCGAGGGCGATGAGGGTGCGCTGGGATCGGAAGAAAGAGATCGTCTTTAACATGGGTGGGTTGGTTTTTTCTTTAGTAAAAAGGCAGGGTCCGTTCATCATGTATTTGAAGGTTTCTGTAAAGAAAAAAACGCTCAACCGGCCGATTTGCGTTCCTCATCGGGTCCGGCTTCTGTGATTTCCAAAAACAACTCCTCCAGAGAACGACTCGATCCGTTCTCCACCTGTGCCCCGATTTCATCCACAGTCCCGAGCGCTAGCAGTCGCCCATGGTTGATGATCCCCACGCGGTCAGCCAGTTCGTGAGCCACATTGAGTAAATGAGTCGACAGAAAAATGGTCACACCCGCCTCGCTTCTCGCTTTCAGTTCTTCCTTAACGACTCGCACGTTCTTGGGATCCAGGCCCACCATGGGTTCGTCGATAATAATCACTTCAGGTTCGTGCAACAAAGCCGATGCGATGGCAAGTCGCTGGCGAGTCCCGTGACTTAGATTCTCGATTCTCTGACGTCCATACGGAATCAGAGAAAATTGATCCATCAGCTCCGGTGTTCGCTTTTTCGCAGCAGAGCGATCCACTTCGAATAAATCTGCGATGAAGGCCATGAATTCGATCGGCGTCAACTTGTCATAGAACTCCGCCACATCCGGGATATACCCGATTCGTCGCTTCGCCTCCATTGGATCACTCTGAATATCGAATCCGCAAATTTTCGCAAAGCCTCCCGTGGGTCGCATCAGCCCCGTCAGCAACTTGATCGTCGTCGTCTTCCCCGCAGCATTGGGTCCTAGAAAGGCGAAGAACTCCCCTTTCTCAATCGTCAGATCAAGCCCGTCGACAGCGAGCAACTCCCCGTAACGCATGGATAATTTGGAAATTTCGATCATTCTTTGGCGGCTGCACGTTGGCGGTAAGTTTCCAGCGGAACAAGAATTTCTGAGACCGCCTCAAAGCCAAAGTCAGTTTCGATTCGGAGAGGTTCTCCGGCTTCACTCAGAAAGAGGCGAAATTCCTGTCCTTGATCCGGCATCCGCATTGTTAGCAAATAGGCACGCATCGCCCGTCCCTCGAATTTGAATGTGCCCATGCTCGCATCACTCTCCCAGGCCAGCGATGATAAATCAAAATTTCCCGCTCCAAGCATTGAACCCATCGGCAGCAGGTGCAGCGGAAGCGCTTTCGCTCCTCCGTCAGCCGCCCCGTCAAATCGGAAGAGCTCAGCTTCTCCCAACGTTGCCCGTGCCCTTATCTGACGCGGCTCGCCGTCAAAACTCAAGTGAGCGTGAAATTGTTGTCTTGGCACGCGAAGAGAAAAATCACCCGCCTGCAATGCCATCTCGCTGTCAAATCTGACCAATCCTTTCCAAAATAAATTTGCCGTCGCTGCCGTCTCCGCAGCACGGAAGTCTTCAATCGATCCGGAGAAAGAGAGCTCGTTTCTCAAAATTCCCGTTGCCGAGTCTTCGCCCGATCCACCAGAAATCGTGAGCTGACCTCTACGCTCGCCGCTTGCCAGCAGCGTCATGTCGATCTGGTCGTTCCAGGCAAAGAAAACATCGTGAACTTCGCGCGGATCGACCTCAATCATCCGAGAACCTGACGGCGCCCAAATCACTGCACAAAGCCAACCAATACTGCCTAACCAGAAGGCAATAATAATAGTGGTGACAGCGCGGAGCAGCATGGAGGCGCGGAACCTAACAGGGTTAAGTCGCGGACTCAACCCTGTTAGAACTGGATCTTCTCATACGAATGAGCGAGCTCCATCAGGTGACGCGATCGGCCCTTCATTGATAGAGATCATGCTCGCAGCAGTAATCACGGACGCCCGGGGTCAGCCAATCGGCATGCCCATCCAAGTCGGTGCGGATTCCTGTCGATGAGGCGGGGTGAGAAAACTGCACCGGCGTATAGCGCCAACCGTCTCGAACGAGAACGTCGCTCCCGTCGCGGGTCATGACGATAAAATGCAATAACTCGCGCAGTTTTTCAGGCTCCGCCCAACGTTCAATCTGGTCCCACTGATCCGTACCGACGATCCAATGCCAGTCGACATCGGGCACCGTCTCAGAATAGTGCGCCGCTGTTTGCCACGAGTAGCTCGGCTCGCGTCTCGCGATTTCGTAGCGCGACAGCTCTGCCCAATTGGACCCGGTCTCCTCCAGAGCAATGGCGAGCATTTCCGCACGCTGATCGGCGGTAGCGTGCGTCCCTTCTTTAAATGGGGAAACGAAACAGGGAAGAAAAACGACAGCATCCATTCCAGTTGCCGCTCGTGCGGATTCCGCCATCCCGATATGACCGAGATGCACCGGATCGAACGAACCGCCAAAAAGTGCGATCCGCTGACGTTCATTACTTTGGCCTCCATCCATCACCCACAGTCTAACGCGCGAACTACTGCGCTGACAATCAGGCATCCCTCGCGATCTGTGATACCTTTTCTGCGATGGCACAGTCACCTCTCCGATGGATCCCCCGCCCTAAGTTTGCCCGGACGAATCGCCCCGTTGCATTGCCCCCGGGTTCCCTCGTTCACCTCGGACAGCAGCGGGCGGAGTCGCTGGAAATCGAGTTAATCACCTACAATCTGGAGACGGTATCGATCGAAAAGCTCGACGATCTTCCGACGAAGGACCAGTGCGCCGATCCTGGCAAAGTGACGTGGGTCAATGTCTCGGGTTTGCATGAAACCGAAAAGTTTTCATCACTTGGAAAAGAGTTTGGAATTTCCACACTGATCCTCGAGGACATTCTCAACACTGGCAGCCGACCGAAGATCGAAAAGCGTGAAAGCGAGATTTTCGCGGTCGTCAAGCTGGTAACCAGCGAAGCAGATGGCAAGTCGATGGATTTGCAGCATCTCGCGCTGTTGCTGCTACCGGGAAATGTGTTGATTTCGTTTTTGGAAGAAAACGCTAACGCATTCGATCCTGTCATCGAGCGCATTCGAACAGGATCCGGTGGGCGTATCCGGCGCTTCGGCGCCGACTACCTGATGTGGGCGTTGTTGGATGCCGTAGTGGATAACTACCTGCTGGTAATCGACCACCTGGACGAGGGAGTGGTAACAATGGATGACCGACTCCAAATGGATGCTTCAGAGGTGGCCGCGAGCGAACTCTATGGCCTGAAGCGCGACGTGGGCCTACTGCACCGGGCCATACGCCCGATCAGGGAAATCACCGTGTCGCTAAATCGCCCCAACACGGACCTTCTCGAAGTAGAAACTCAGCCGTTTTTTGCTGATCTCAACGACCACGGATTGCAGGTGTTGGAAACGACGGAGGACTTGCGCGAGAGCGTCTCTGCGTTGCGCGAGTTTTACCTTTCCGCCGCGAGCAACCGGATGAACGAAGTCATGAAAGTGCTGACTTGTTTCTCGACGATCTTCCTCCCCCTGACGTTCATCGCCGGAGTCTACGGGATGAACTTCGAAAACATGCCGGGGCTGAAGCTGTCCTGGGGTTACTACGGCGTATGGGTTGTATTTGCCCTTTGCGCAGCGGGAATGTTCATCCTGTTCAGGAAGAAAAACTGGCTCTGACCGCCCCTGAATTCTTTAGCCGCGCTCAGGCGCGGCGCGGAACCAAATCACCGGCTATCGAAAAGACCAGCCTTCCAGCGACGCAGTGTGCGGAAAGTTCGCGCTACGGCTGTGACTGGCACGGCTGAGCGAGGACCCGCCACAAGATGCGCTGCGGGGGCGTCGGAGGGTGGGCCGCTTTTGATCGCGACCTTACTTGGAGATTTCCCGCCCTGGTAGCGGACCACGGTCTCGTTCGTCCAGAGCGAGTTTTCGGTTCGAAAAATGGAAAGCCCCGCGACACGCAGGCAGACGCGCGAGACCTGAAGCGGCTCAGGCGAATCATTAATGATGGTGACAGGAGCCTGGACACCGGATTCGTCAAGATTCTCAAAACGTTCCCGATGCACTCCGGAAGAGAGCCAGTAACACAGCTCACCGCTGTCAGTCTCTCCGAACCAGGTCTGCGACAGTGTCTCCGTCGGAAATTCACCGAGGAGTTGGTCAAAATCATCATGGACCTTTACGACGACAGAGAGCGGAATGCGGACATAGATCCGGGCCTCCCCATTCGGCAAAACATAAAATTCATCCTCCGGATCGACGAGCAATGGAAGAGCCGGTAAACCCGGAGCGATTTCCACATCACCGGTTCCCGTGCAAGCCGCCCAGCGGGTCCACTGCACCGGATCCGTTTCGGCGAGACTCTCGAATTCATCGTCGCTGAGGTTGCGCGAAGAGAGGCAGATCTCGTCATCGCCGCTGCTCAGCTCCACCAAAAGGCGGCCGCAGCGCATACGGGTGCGGGCCGCATCCTCAAGCGAACGCGTCCCCCAACCGATCGACTCAAGTTGCGCAACCATGACTAGATTATTCCACACGAGCTTTTTGAAAGAAACGGCGGTATCAAGTATCCGTGTTTGAGCCAGCCCAAAAAGATAGTTTAGTCTTGCACTCTGCGGCTGTTCCTCCAACGGCACGAAACGTACCATGAAAAAAGCGCTCTTAGTTGTGGCGATCCTTCTCGTTCTGGGATTTGTCGCGATCTTTTTTGTAACCAAAGTCATCGGGCCGAAAATGATTTTCGTCTCCGCGCCAACCGGACAGCCGATTGGCGAATTCGACGTCCCCCGACCTGAAGTCTCACTGCTCGCCGTGAACATCGGCATCCCCATTGCGGCACTGGAGTCCGCTGCAAATGCACAGGTGCCGAAGCGGATGAAAGACAGCGAGTCCGGAAATTTTCACAAGCGAGTCAAGAACGGCAGCTACGCATGGAATTTTGTGCGCGGCCCGATCAAGCTTCAGAATACCGGAACGTCTCTCGCTTTTGCGACACCTATTGAAGGAACGGCGAAATTCGGCGGAGAGATCGACGCAAAGGTGATCAAGATTCCGCTCAGCAGCAATGCACAGATCGGGGGCATGCTCGGCGGTACACTCTCGCCACTGATTACTTCGAACTGGCAAGTTGATCCGCAACTCGTCCCCCAGCTTGACCTTTCGAAAGCGAAACTCGATATCGGAGGGCTCGGCAGTCTCGATATCGGCGGCCTGCTCGGCAGCAGCATTTCGAAGTTCGTCCAGAAAGAGGCGCGTAAACTGACCCCCGCAATCCGCAAACAACTCAGTTTGAAACGCAAAGTCGCTGACCTGTGGAACCAGGCCTACCTCAGCGAGAACGTCTCCGATGAACCTCCAGTTTGGCTGAACGTCAGCCCGCAAAACGTGTTACTCGGCCCCATTGATTATTCGAACCCGGAACAGATTGCCGTGACCGTCGCGATCGAAGCGGAGACATTCCTAACAAACCAACAACCGCTCGCACCATCTCCGGTTCCCCTACCCGATCTGCAACCGCTGGATGCGGGCGCTGCCACCCAGCTTCGCATTCCGCTGATCGTCAGTCTCGCCCAGCTCAACGAACACCTCGCGACCGAAGACATCGACATCGATACAGGGATCGGAACGAAGTTGGAAATCTCCGGGCTGCGTGCCGAAGTCGGTCAGGAAGGTCTTCTTAATCTGCGGCTCGACCTGAAAGCGGACCAGAGTAAACTAGGCCGCGGAGTCGCCGGTCAGATCTGGGTAAAGGCTCGCCCCATCATCGATCTGGAAGCACAGACACTCGGATTTTCTGATGTCGAACTGACCCTGGAGACGCGGGACAAATTGACATCAGTCGCCGCCTGGTTGCTCGACGAATTGCTCGTGCGAGGACTCGAAAGCCAGCTCCGGGTTGATCTCAATGACTACAAAGAAGAGATTGATGAAGAAGTCCAGAAGGCGATTCAGAATGCCGACCTACCCGATGGGATCGACGTCTCGGTGCAAAACCTCGTCATTGGATTGGCCGACATTTACACCATCACGAGAAGTTTCCCCGGCGGCCCGGATGACCCTGGAATCGTCGTCGTTCTTCGCGCCGAAGGCGACATGAACACGCAGCTCAGTGAATTGCTGATGAACCCGGACGACGCACCATGATGCGCATTCTGCTTCTCGCTGCACTCCCCGGTTTCGCTCTTTCCGCCCCGCTACCGGACACAGCCGCGCTCGACTGGGAAGGCGAGGATTTCTCCGGGCGAATCATGGATGGTGCTCACGCTTTCGTGGAGAGAAAAATTGCGGAGGCTGCACTAGCTGAACCAGATCTCAGCGAGCCTGACGAGTCGAGGAAAAGGCTCGCGCAAAAACTCGGAGTCGTCGACGAACGTGTCGCTCCGGCATTGGAGTTTGTCTCGACTGATCCGGTGTCCCCTGACGGCGAACCGGGTAGTGCACTCGTTGCCGAAGGGCCCGGATTCGAAGTCTATCAGGTTCGTTGGCCCGTCCTCGACGGATTTTTTGCCGAGGGTCTCTATGTGAATCCCATCGCCAACGAAGGCGAAGTTCTTTCACCTCCCGCGCTTGTCCTCATGCCCGACGCCGACGAGACGCCGGAGGATGTGCTCGGCCTGTCCGGACGACTGCTACCGGAAAAACAAACCGGCCTCCGTTTCGCCTCGTGCGGATTCCGGATGCTAGTCCCCGCTCCTCTCAACCGTGAAAAGTTCGAAGGCACAACCCGGTCTGATCAGACCCACCGTGAATGGATCTATCGACAGGCGTTTCAAATGGGTCGGCATCCGCTCGGGTATGAAATCCAGGAAATCCTCGCCGCAGCTGATTGGTTCGAACAGATTCAACCCGGCACATCCATCACCGTCGCGGGCTATGGAGAAGGTGGTCGCGCCGCCCTGTATGCCGCAGCTATCGACACCCGCATCGACAACGTTTTCGTCAGCGGCTCTTTCGCCCCACGCGACACTGCCTGGTCCGAACCGATTTACCGCAACATTTTCGGCCTGCTCCCCGATCACCCTGACGGCGCCGTTGCCGCGCTGATCAGTCCTCGCAATTTGCTTGTTGAGCACGCTGCTTTTCCCAATGTCACCGATCAGAAAGGCGACATCGTCACTCCTGGATTCATCGAAGTGGAACGCGAGTTTAATCGAATTTCATCTCAGCACTTGATCCACGAAGCCGCTCCGGGCAGTCGCGCCGACTACCCATCCGTTGCCGCCTTTCTGCAGAAGGCCGGTATTGAACGCGAAGTCAGCCGTGTCCCACCCGTCGCCCTGCTGATCGATCAACGCACGAAGTTCGAACCGAGCGCCCGGCATCATCGCATTTTCGAAGGAATGCAGAGCCACGTTCAATCGCTCGTCGACCATTCCGACCGCACCCGGGAAGAGTTCTATTTTTTCAACGCAGAGCCCGACCTACGCTCCGGAAAGTGGTCGACCAA
>Ga0222633_1001468_pt1 | contig 12417 bp, 5 predicted proteins | sample AntAcemetageno48_FD_179816 | JGI IMG/M metagenome (GOLD analysis project Ga0222633, IMG submission 179816) | Saline water microbial communities from Ace Lake, Antarctica - #48 | ecosystem: Environmental > Aquatic > Non-marine Saline and Alkaline > Saline | place: Antarctica: Ace Lake | collected... | reverse complement strand
CCTGCGCTGTCGTCAATGTGCACGTCGTGAAAAGGAGAAAACAGAACAGTCGAAAATATTTCATGATGCCGATACGAGGAGTCAGCCCCGATTCTATCTCGTTGGTCGTTGTTTAGGCCAACAAAAACGAAAGCGCTCTGACAGATGGGTGTGACTTCAGGGCGTTTCCGGTTCCGGCAAACTACTTGACCGCAGTACTTTTGTGTCTACCCGCCGGAGTTCAACGATCTGTGGAGTTCCCGCTACTTCTCGAATCCTGAGTTGGTCTTGTATCTCCAGCTCCCGTTCCTTCCCTTCCCTGTCGGTAAGAAAAACGTGTTGGGTGACAATCACTGTCTTGACGTCACCTTCGGAGGAGAGAATTTTGTGCCCGATATAAGTAAAAACTCTTTTCGGGTATTTCTCCTTAAACTCCTCCTGCTCCACCGCAATCATAGAATTCGAAACCTGTTTTTCTTCGATCAATGCAGGATCTGTAAAAAATTCCTCCTGCCGTCGCGGCGCCTGTTTCTCGGAGTTTCCGGCCGCAATCCAGTTTGTTAGAAAGCTTACAAACGCTTCTTCGGATGAAAGGGGGCCAACCAAGATTGTTTCTTTTAGTTCATCTTCATTATTGCCTGTCTCAACTATTGCCAAAACTGGCAGTCCAAGAGGCGGGCCATCACTCCTAAATGATTTCAATCTTTGCTTCTCAGCTGCTCTTGATAAAGGGGTGCGGTCTCCGTCGAGTAAGAATGAATAACCGGTCAGGAGTTCCAAGGTCTGCTTAATCTCCTCTCTGTCATCCCGGAGAGAGTGGAGAGTGTGGTTGATTTCATAGAAAATATTCCCTTCAATGGGAACAAGTCGAAATCTGTTGTCTCTAAATGAGATGCTATTGAAACAATCTGTTTCGATCGGCTGGCTTAGCGGCGGCGAGAGGGCAATTCCTGTCATTGCGTCCCAGATTCTTATTTCTGTGCGTTCGTCATTCGAGTGAATACTCTGAGAGGCAGAAGCGAGTATGTTCCCTTCGTGCGCATACGAAAATCCAGTAAGCTCACCTTCGAATCGAGGGAACTGCAGCTCGAGCCTGCCAGTCTCCACTCTAAAGGTTCGCAATTTTTTGCCACTGGCGATGGCGAGCATGCTTCCATCCGGACTGAAAGCGAGTTCAATTTTTTCGGAAACGGCCTTGATTGGACCTGAAAGGAATTTTCCGGACCGGAATACCCGGACTTCCCCGGTGTTCTCCATCCGCGATTGAGAGGAATGGCTCGCAACGGCGACCAGATTTCCGTCACTCGAAATGGAAATTCCGGCTATGGAACGGTTATCGCCTATGGAACTATTTTCGCCAATTGTGAACTCAGATTGGAGCTGCGGAGCGAGTTTGGAAGTATCCCAGATGATAACATTGTTTCCAAATGCCAACGCGAAATGGCTGTTGCTGGGAGTTGAGGAAAAAAGGAAGCTATGATCTTCGAATGGGGGTTTTGATTTAGGTAATTCAAGTTTTTTGTTTTCAGGTATTTCAAGTTCTTTTCCGGAATTACAGTCCCAGCCGTAGAGGGATGGATTCTTGTCGAATGTGGCGAAGACGCTGGATCCTGTAGCATTGAAGGACATGTGCGTGGGCTGATCCTTTAGTTTTATTTTTGGAAGGTTACCCGTTTCGCCCGGGTTCAAGGATAGGATGCTCAATTCGAAATTACTGTCGGACCCGGATTCGATCTCAGAGGCGACCGCTGCAGGGGGTGCTATGGGGATTTTTGATGCGATCACTACCCGGTCCTCCCCGGGAGAGATGGCAAAGCGAACGACAGGACCGAGCTTTACCTGAAGGATCCGCGGAATAAGGAGCGGTAAATTGAGGTCTCTGATGGCGATGTTATTACTAGACTGTTCAAGTATGTAGTGGTCGAAAAGAAGGTAACGAATGATGTCGTAGTCGTTCGAAGATTGTGTGAGGATTTGTGGTTTGGGCCTTGCCTTATCGAATACGCTCCAGGAATAGTAGGCCGTTGTATTGTCCACACTGTGGACCATTTTTCCGTCGGAAGAGAAGGATGTGGCCCGAATCTCTTCCTGGTGCTTCAGCCTTTGTAGTGGGCTGAGGCTGTACTTCGGTTCAGTTTTGATGTAACCAATTTCCAACTCGTTATCGTCCGCCGATACAAAGCGCGACTGATTCTGACCGGCGAAAATGTGACGGGAGGTAGATCCCTTCGATTCGAGATGCTTCTCTGAATCCAGGGTCGTTGTGACTCTATTTAGGGGTAGAAGTTTTAGCTTTTTTTCTTCATTTTTCAGCGCGACGAGTATTCCTGACTGAACACCCCAGGCATTCGTCTGTCCGTTCTCGGATGTGATCAACATCGGCCCGCTGGTATTGCAAATGAGTTGAGTGTTATTCGATAGCAATCCACTGCCTCCGGATCGGTAGACTTGGACGACACTTCCCGTTCGCATGTCTCTTCGCTTCACTTCTATCCTGGATGGTGGAGCGGTGTAGAGTTCGTTTTCGTCTTGGATTGCAAACAGGTGGGACGGGTCCACATCGATGCTTTTTGATAGGATTGAGATCCCTTTCGATTTGTCTATGTTTACTAGATCATAAACAGTGATTTCATTTGATTTTTGTTCGCTAGACTTCGTCCGAAACGCCAGAAATTCGCCATTCGGGCTGATCGAAAATTCGGCTTTTTGGCCGAAGTCAGAATTGATTGATTTGTTCGTGCCAGTTGCTATCTCGATCAGGATAACAGTCGCTTCATCTTCTGCAGTTCGGACTAATGCTCTTTTCCCGTCCGGAGAAATGTAAAAGGCTTCTCCCTGAACGTTCGAATGAATTGTGCGGCTTGCATAGGGTGTCCAGGCACCAATGAGACGCAGGGCACTCTTCCTTTGTGGACTGCCGTTCGGAGCATGATCATAGGCCTGCCACAATCTTAAAAGCGCCTCGTTGGTCCGTTCTTTTCCAATCGCGATTCCCGCCAGGTTGAGGTTGGATTGAGCTAGGTTTTCCTCAGCCCTGTCTTTTTCTTTCTCCGCTTCCTCTCTTTGGGTTTCTGCTACTGACCTTTGGCGATCGGCCTTTCGTTTCTGTTGTTTTGCTTTTTTCTCCTGGCGTGTTGCTTCCGCCGTCTGATTCTCCGCGATTGCCGTCTGGTGTTCCGCCTCCTTCTTCTTACTACGTGCGTTAAAGAAGAACAGGACCGCTACTGCCGCGACCGCTGCGAAGACCGCACTGAGCCCTGCGAGCCAACGAGTCCGTTTCTGGTCCTGTCGGAGCATGTCAAACGAACCGAATATCTCCTGCAAGACCTCCGGAGTGGGGCCCTCTGCCAGAGCGTCTGGATCTTCGTTGACCCGGAGAACGTCGGGATCGAGGTAGCGAAAAAGGCCTTCGTCTTTTTCGGCGTTGGATAAGGATCCACCGACGTCGATAGGGAAAATTCGGCGTCCGAGGTCCGTGTAAATACGCAGTTCATTCTCGACGGGCTCCGATGCTACGGCCCCGGGCGTTCCGACGAGGATGAGCCGACTCGTTTTCTTGAGTGCTCGTTTTCCTGCCACCCTCCAGTTGTCGCCCTTGATGTAGTCGTCTGAGTCAAAGAAGCAGCTGAAGCCGCGTTCGTTGAGCTTGCGTTGCAGATCTATCGCATATTGTCGACCGTCCACCCATGCATAGGAGATAAAGAAATCGAAACCAAAGAGATAGTCCGCACAACTTTCGAACAACCCGCGTCGTTCAATCGGTTCTCCATTTTCCTTGGTTTCCGCAGCCATCAGGATCTTCCCTGCAGCCTCTGTGAAATGGGAGTCCTACACCAGACAAAAATGATAGTCTGGCCCGGGGGAACATTCGCAACAGTCTCCTAAGTAGGGGGGCAGAACGTGGCGTCACGGAAATCCCTATAGTTTCTTTTTTTTCTTGCGTGGCTTTTTCGGTGCCTTTTGAGGGGCTTCCAGTCCGTCGTCGGGCTGATTCCAGAGACGGTAGGGATCATCGAGACGGCGCATTTCGGAAAGAAGGAGTTCTTCCATTTCAGCAAGCTTCTCAGCGTGTTCCGGATTCTCAGCGAGGTCGTCTTTCAGGAATTCGTTTGGATTCTCGGCGAGGTTGAAGAGCTGGGTCTCGCGCACTGTGCTGTCGAGGACGTCGTACTTGATCAGTTTCCAATCGCCGTGTTTCACTGCCCGCATCCCCGGCTTCGTGCCGCCGGAGTAGGTGCCGAACAGCGTCTCGCGAACAGCGTCTTCTTCTCCAAAAAGGACGGGCTTCAGGCTTTTTCCTTCGACCGAATTCGGAGCCGGAATGCCGGCCAGATCACAGATCGTGGGGAGTGAATCGAGGAGGTAACTGTTGCCGGTGGCGCGACCGGGCTCGATTCCCGGGCCTTTGACGATGCAGGGGACTCTCCACGTATGCTGGTAGAGATTCTGTTTTCCCTGCAATCCGTGCCGACCGATGGCCATTCCATGATCGGACGTGTAAACGATGAAGGTATTATCCAGCTCGCCCATCGCTTCAAGTTTCTTCAGCACTTTGTCGATCTGTTGGTCAATGTACTCGTTGCAGGCGAATTCGCGGCCGAGTTCGTTGCGAATGGTTCGCTCGTCGCGATTTTCCCAAACTCCGGAAACGGAAACTTCGTCCCGGAGGCCGGGGTGACCGTGTGGGAAGGGATGCTCGGGCATGTAGTTGACCGGCAGAGGCGGCTGTTTCTCATTGGCAGGCGGAAGGGAGTTTTTGTCAGTGTGATTTACGGCTCCGTATTTTGCCAGTAGCTCCGGTGTTCCGTCGCGGGTGTCGTGGGGATGAGAGAATCCGAAATAGATCAGAAAAGGATCGTCGTCATCAGTGGCCTCGCGATTTTCGAGATAGTCGAGAACCTGTTGGCCATGCCAGGCGCTGCCGGTTTCGGCGGTGCCGCCGCGTTTGGTGGCGTCGTGAACGACCTGGAACTTACCGTTGGCGGCAGCATAGCTATTTCCCTTCTTGCAGGTCCGCATGGTGTCGTAGCCGGCGCGATTGAACACCTCAGCCATGACGTTATCTTCGATATCGTCGGGGCAGTTCACACCGCCCTGCCAGTTTGGCAGGTGCCACACCGTTCGACCAGTCATCACCATGTGTCGCGAGGGCGTGCAGACTGCTCCACTGAACGATCCCATCTGGTAGGCACCGTCGAGGACCATACCTTCCTCAGCCAGTTTTGAGATGGTGGGAGTGTCGCAGATCGACTCGGGATTGTAGACCTTCAAGTCGAAGGGCGACTGGTCGTCGACGATGATGAAGAGAATGTTCGGGCGCTCTGCGGCATTGGAAATGACAGTGAGAGTAAGTGAAACGACTGCGAGGAGTTTTAGAATGTGTCTCATGGTTGAGCCGGGGGATGGGAGTGGCCGGGACTATAGCAGAATCGCCGGTCATCGGTAGACTCGACTTTGAGGGCAACGATGGCGGATAGACGGGATTCGCTGTTTACGCTATTCCTTTCCGACAAGATCGCGGTAGCATTCGAAGCATGACACTCCGGAAATTCATTCTAGTCTTTATATCAGTCCTCACGTTTGGCGCTTTATCTGTGCACGCAGAGGACGACGGCAAAGTTCGTATCCTCCTCATCGGTGATAGCACGACAGAGGGCAGTATTCCGCGGCTGACAGATCCTGAGGGGCCTCACTTTGAGAACATGATTCGTCAATTGCTGGCGTTGGAGCCCGACATGCCAGCGCTTAAGGTCTACAACTTAGGGCAAAGCGGTGATACGGCTTTCCGACTGCTCGACAGCGGTCGCTACGACAGAGAGGTGGCTCCGATGGAACACGCCGACTACATCTTTGTCCGATACGGCATCAACGATTATGCGAGGCGGCAGCCGGTGGAGGAAAATTTTCCCGGTGACATGCGCGCCGTCATTCACCGTCTCAAAGAGGACTTTCCGGACGCCCGCATCATCCTGATGACGAGCATTCCCTTCATGGGCGAAGAGAACAGTGCGCTAATGAACAAGATGGTTTTCGAGGTGTCCAAGGAAGAAGGACTGGAGGTGCTCGACGTCTACCCGGCGTATGCGAAGGCACTCGAGAATGGACCCAATATGCTCAACTACCGTCGCTATCCGGTGAAAAATATTCCCGAAAAATACCACGAGTGGATCGCTCCGCGCGTTCAAGGCGACCGGCTCATAGTAATGGATAACGAATTTGACGCGATCTTCGGCGATCTGCCGGGATGGTACGGTGACCGGCACCCCAATTTGGCTGGCTACAACGTGATCGCTGTCGAGACCGTAAAGTATTTGCTGCCGCTTCTTCGCGAGAGAAAACAATGACTCGATTTTGCACCCTCCTTCTTCTCCTCGGTTCGGCCTCGTACGTCGCTGGAGCCGAAGTGGATTTCAACCGGGACATTCGCCCGATCCTTTCGGACAAGTGTTTTCACTGTCATGGGCCGGACGCGAAAAATCAGAAGTCTGAATTTCGTCTAGACTCGCGTGAGAGCGCTCTGGCTGATCTGGACGGGGTGAGGGGAATCGTCCCGGGCGATCTGAAAGCAAGCGAGATGCATTGGCGCATTCGGATGCCGAATGACGACATCGATGTGATGCCGCCGCTGGATTCGAATCGGGTTTTGACCAACCATGAAAAAGACCTTCTCGACGCATGGATTGAGCAGGGAGCAGACTACGATATTCATTGGTCGTTCAAGAAGCCGGAGAAACTTCCGCTACCGGAGTTGAACACCGAAAATCGAAAGCAGGCGAGGAATGCGATCGACCAATTCATTTTTCATCGTCTCCAAGACGAGGGGATGACGCCCAGTCCGGCAGCCGATCTGGAAACACGACTCCGGCGTGCGGCGCTGACGCTGACGGGCTTGCCGCCTACGCCGGCTCAAATGGACTCAGGACTTGCCGGGGGATACGAAAAATTCGTCGATCAATTGCTGGCCACGACTGACTACGCCGAGAGACAAACTCTGCGTTGGCTCGACGCGGCGCGTTATGCCGACACGGATGGCTATCAGAACGACAGTGAGAGAAAAAATTGGCCTTGGCGTGACTGGGTCATTCAGGCTTATCACGAGAACATGCCGTTTGATCAGTTCACGATCGAACAAATTGCGGGCGACATGCTGCCGTCAGCGACGCGCGATCAAATTCTCGCATCGGCCTTCAATCGCAATCACCGGCAGAATGCAGAGGGAGGGGCTCTGGCTCCCGAATTCTTCGTGGAGAATGTGATCGATCGTGTCGAGACGACTTCGACGGTCTGGCTGGGACTGACGATGGGGTGCGCCCGTTGTCATGATCACAAATACGACCCGCTCAGCCAGCGTGAGTTTTTTCAGATGTTCGCCTATTTTAATAACATCGGTGAACGAGGCACGGGGAAGGGACTGCAGGCGAATCCCGTGATGGAATTTAGATCCCCACTGGTGGATCCGCCGAAAGACTTGCTGACTGCTTTGGAATCGGCGGAAGCCGCTGTGGACGGGGCGAAGAAAGGACTCAAAGCTCGGCGCGATGGGTGGATCGCGGAAGCGGAGGCTTCACTTGATGGTGAAAAAGATCCAGGTGGCTGGCAGCCGCGGGAGCTATCAGAAGCGATGGTGGAAGATGCAGAGGCAACTCTGGCAGAAGAGGAGGATGGCTCCTGGATTTTCAACGGCCAGAATGTTTCGAATGTAACCTACCGACTCGTCGTTGGTGACTCCCGGAAAGGCCCGGTCACCGGAATCAGGCTCGATGCGATGCCACATCCGACTTTCGGAAAGCCTCGGCAACTCGCCCGCAGCACGAACGGGAATTTCGTTTTGACGGATGTGGAACTGATGGTCATCGACACCGTCTCAGGCAAATCTGAGCCGGTTAAGCTAACTGGTGCAGCCGCCAGTTTCGAGCAGGAGGGGTATCCCGTATCGAACGCCATCGACGATGATGCTGGTAGCGGTTGGGCGGTATCCGGAAAAGGGGTTCGCCCGGAAACTGTTAGCGCCTTCTTTTTTCCTGCGAAACCAGTCTCCCTGACAGAGACACAAAGGATTGAAGTTGTTTTGACCCACGGGTCCAGGTTTGGGGATCACAATATTGGACGGCTTAAGTTGTTCACGACTTCCAAAGAGATAGAAGGGGAGCGCACCAAATCGACGCTTAGCCCAAAAGTGACTTCGGCTCTCGAAACCTTGGCGGAGCGACGCAGTGCCGGTGAGTTGAAAATAATCAATGATTACTACGCAACGATCGACGCGCCAACGAAGAAGGGTGCTGCTGCCCTGTCGAAGGCCGAGAAGGCGCTGCGCGAAGTCGGCGCAGAAAGCGTTCCCGTCATGGTGATGCAGGAGCGCGAAGGCGTCCGCGAGCCGGCTTATCTGTTGGATCGCGGACAATACGACGCCCCCGATCAATCCGAGGAACTTCCGCGCGGGGTGCCGGCCGCCTTTTTCACCGGCAAAGAGGAGGACCAACCTCATGATCGACTCGAATTAGCGCGTTGGATCGTTTCGGAAAACAACCCACTCACTGCCCGCGTCGTCGTCAACCGTATCTGGCGGGATCACTTTGGAACCGGGTTGGTCAAAACAAGTGAGGACTTCGGTGCCCAGAGCGAACTGCCCTCGCATCCCGGGTTGCTGGATTGGCTCGCGGTGGAGTTCATGGAATCAGGCTGGGACATGAAAGCTCTTCACCGACTCATCGTCAACAGCGCCACCTATCAACAGGGCAGTGCCCAAGGGTGGGCAGCCATTGACCCAACCGCCCCGTTGGGCACCGCCCCGTTGGATCGCGATCCGGAGAACCGCCTTCTCGCGAGAGGGCCGCGCTACCGGCTCGACGGGTTTGTGATTCGTGATCTGGCTTTGCAGGCGTCAGGACTGCTGGACGAGCGCATCGGAGGATCGCCGGTGAAGCCCTATCAGCCCGAGGGTCTGTGGGAGTCGCTCGCCGCGCGTGCCGGAACAAAGTATGCAGTTGCCGGAGGCGAAGACCTCTATCGAAAAAGCCTCTACACCTATTGGAAGCGAGCCGTAAATCCACCGCGCCAATTAATCTTCGATTCGGGCGGTCGCGAGGCATGCAGTGTCACGGTGCAAAGGACGAACACACCCTTGCAGGCGCTCGTGCTGATGAACGATGTGACATTTGTCGAGGCAGCGCGAAATCTTGCGGAGGTTGTTATCGAGAAAGAAACGGACCCGGATAAACGCCTCGCCGCGATTTATCGGGAAGCGACCTCGTTGAATCCGTCCGGAAAACAGATCGAGGTCATGCGCGAAAATTTCGATTACTTCGCGAAGCACTTCGCGGCGAAACCCGAGGAAGCTGCGGCGTTTCTGAAAGCCGGAAGTTCACCCCGCGACGAGTCCATTCCCGTGTCGGAACACGCCGCTTGGACGGCCGTGGCACACCTTGTTTTGAATCTCGACACCACAATCTCCGTGCAATGAACAGAGTCCCGATACTTGCCGCCGTCACTCTGCTGGCATCTTCTTTCACTTCGTTCAGTGTGGAGAAACCGAATATCGTCGTCATCTTTGCCGATGACATGGGTATCGACTCGGTCAGCGCCTTTAACGACAAGCTCGGGCTTGAGACGCCGCATCTCGACCGGTTCGCGTCCGAGGGTATGTCCTTCATGGACGCGCACACCACCTCGGCGGTTTGCAGCCCGTCGCGCTACGGCCTTTTGACGGGGCGCTACAACTGGCGTTCGCGGCTCAAGTCGGGCATCGTCGGTAAATGGGAGCGCCCCTTGATCGAGGAAGGGCGGCTGACGCTGCCGGGCATGTTGAAAGAGCACGGCTACGACACCACAATGATTGGTAAGTGGCACCTCGGTCATCACTGGCCTGCGAAAGGCGGCGTTACCGAACAACTGGCCGAGATCGATTTTAAAGGCAGCATCGCCGGCGGCCCGGTCGACCGTGGCTTCGACTACTGGTTCGGCGATGACGTGCCCAACTGGCCACCCTACGCCTGGCGGGAAAACGACAGGTTGCTCGGCGACATCACCACCACGGCCAGGGAACTTCGCCTCGCGGGAGTCACCGACGGTCCGGCAGTGGCAGGCTGGAGCCTCGAAGCCGTCCTGCCCGAATATGCTAAGCGCTGCTCGCAATTCATCCTCGACCGTAAAGACGAGAAAGCGCCATTTTTTCTCTACTTCTCGATGCCGTCGCCGCACACGCCGATCGCTCCGGACGAGAATTGGAAAGGCAAAAGCGGGATCAGTGACTATGCGGATTTTCTATTGGAAACGGATTGGGCGGTAGGAGAGGTCCTGCGCGCGCTCGAGGAATCGGGGCAGGCGGAAAACACGCTGGTATTTTTCACGACCGATAACGGTACTTCGCCGAAAGCGAAATTCGATGAGTTGGAAAAGAAGGGCGTGCACCTTGTCGAGAATTGGAGGGGAAACAAAGCGGATGCCTTCGAGGGCGGTCATCGCGTCCCGTTCATCGTCCGTTGGCCGGGGGAAATTGAGGGTGGAACGCGAAGTGACGAATTGATCTCCGTGGCTGACATTGTGGCGACGGTTGCGGAGGTAGTCGGGCACGACATTCCCGATGATGCGGCTGAAGACAGCCTGAGTTTTCTGCCTGTTTTGCGGGGCGAGGATTTGGACGCCCCCCTTCACGATGCCGTCGTTTGCCACTCGATTTCCGGGCACTTCGCGATGCGGAAAGGAAAATGGAAGGTGCTCTATTGTCAGGGATCGGGTGGATGGAGCGATCCCCGGGAAGCGAGCGCGGAAAAGGCAGGATTGCCTCCGGTGCAACTATATGATTTGGAAGCTGATCCGAAAGAAACTACCAATTTATACAATGAGCATCCCGAAGTGATTTCAGAATTCTCGGCTATCTTGCGGCGCTACGTAGAAGAGGGACGAAGTACCCCTGGAACGCGTCAGCAGAATCATGACGGTGCGATACACTGGAAAAATATACCGTGGGAAAAGCCTGCGGAAGTTGAAAAACCTGAGGGAGTCAAAATCGAAACTCCGAAGGGGAAACTTTCCAACCACCGAATTGTTACGGTCTACGGAGGAAACGAAAAGAGCGCAATGGTGAAGTTGCCGACTCCGTTTCCGAATATCGTTCGCGCGACGAGCGGGAAGGAACCGGAACTACTGCGCTGGAGTTTTAACAAAGATGCTTCCGAGATTGATCTGCATCTTTCAAAAGCAAACCCGGGAGTAGTTCACCTCGTTACTGCAGAAGAATCAGGCGTTCAGCCCGACGGACTGGTAGTCTTGAGTGCCCTGGATTCCACAGTAGTCGGCAACAAGGCAAAACTCGAAACGCACCCCGGCAATCACCGGGTCGGTTTCTGGACGAATGGAGACGACTTTGTGAAATGGGAACTCGGAACGCCGACCTTGAAAGCTGGAAGATACGACGTCGAACTAGTCTATTCCCGGGCCGGAAAGAGTGATGCGACTGCATCTGTCACTGTCAACGGAACAGTGATTCCCGTCTCGCTGGAATCGACAGGGAGTTGGTATGTGTATCAGGCGCAGCCTCTCGGCCCTGTCGAAATTTCGAAAACAAAGGCTCTGAAAATCGAGGTTCGCAGCGTGAAAAATAGCGGTGCAGTAATGAACCTGAAAGCCGTTTTGCTGCACCCTGAAGAATAGTTTGGCATGAAAATTAATCCTCAAACAAACCCTTTTCAAGAATCTCAATTACTCCAGAATCGCCGGCATTTCTTTGGCACCGCTGCGACGGGGATCGGAACTGCAGCGCTGGGAACACTGCTGAACCGCGATGCCTTTGGAGCGCCGGGCGAGCAGGATGCGTTGAACGGAGTTCTCAAGGAATTCAGCAGTCCGCCGAAAGCGAAGCGGATCATTTACCTTTTCCAAAGTGGTGCGCCATCGCAGCAGGACTTGTTCGATCACAAGCCTCTCCTGCAACAGTATTTCGGGGAAGACATGCGGGACCATTTCGAGATGACTCAGCGGGTCACCGGGATGACTGCCGCGCAGAAGACGTTTCCGCTCGCGGGAACAAAATACGAATTCAAAAAGCACGGACAGTCCGGTATCGAGATCAGCGAATTGCTTCCGCACATCTCGGGTATCGCGGACGACATGTGCCTGATTCGCTCGATGCACACCGAGGCGATCAATCACGATCCGGCGGTGACTTTTTTCCAGACGGGGCATCAGCTCGCCGGTCGACCCAGCATGGGCTCGTGGTTGTCCTATGGGCTGGGTTCGGCGAACGATAATTTGCCGACGTTTATCTCAATGGTTTCGCGGGGAACCGGGCGCCCTAATTGCCAGCCGCTCTACGACCGGCTTTGGGGTAGCGGTTTTTTGCCGACTCAACATGCAGGGGTCAAGTTCATGGGGGTGGGGGACCCGGTCTTGTATTTGAATAATCCGGAGGGCTTTGACGCGACCGCCCGCCGCCGGATGCTC
>Ga0222633_1001467_pt1 | contig 12420 bp, 15 predicted proteins | sample AntAcemetageno48_FD_179816 | JGI IMG/M metagenome (GOLD analysis project Ga0222633, IMG submission 179816) | Saline water microbial communities from Ace Lake, Antarctica - #48 | ecosystem: Environmental > Aquatic > Non-marine Saline and Alkaline > Saline | place: Antarctica: Ace Lake | collected... | reverse complement strand
TCGCATACTTGGTCCAACAAAACCGACTTATCGGCCTTCGACGCGGCTTTATAGGCGGTCGCGAACTTCTTGGTGATTTCTGTTCGTGCGTTCATTGAGAGTCCCTTTTCCATAGGCAGAGAGTGTCATGGGTATGCGGGCATTTCTAAATGAGGCACGGGGAGCACTACGCGGGCAAAATAGGTGAGGCACGTCGCGTGCTTGCTTTTCCTCCTACCTGTCATTATGATGGAATCGTTACCAAATCCTCCCGGCAAAGGCAAAAAAAGTCACGACAATGACACTAGTTGAGAGCATCGAGACCATCCCGGTGAAAGTGCCCCTTGAGCAGCTTTACAAGGGCAGCTATTACAAAATGCGTAATCGGTGCACGATTATCACTAAAATCCGCGCTAGCAGTGGAGTGGTTGGTTGGGCCTACAACAACGACAGCGTTGAAGAGCAAAGCCATATTCTTGCAGTCCACTGGGGGCCGCTGGGGCCCGACCGAGCGGTGAATCCTAGAAGGTCCGACGTCCTACGATTGTCTGCCAACAGGGGTTCTTTGTGACGGCCATGCGCCAGCCGGTTGCGGTTGTGACGGGGGCTGGTCGAGGTATTGGCAAAAGCATTGCCACTGGTCTCGCTGCGAGCGGAACGGAGGTGATTCTTGTCTCTCGTAACCCCCAGGAACTGGAAAACGTTGCTGAGGAAATCACCAGCCACGGAGGTCGCGCTCAGGTGATTGCGACGGATATAAGCACGATCACTGGCGTGGGAGCGCTAGTTGATGCTCTGACGGGTTTCCCTCCTCCGTCAGTCCTTGTGAACGCAGCGGGCACCTTCGGGCCGATTCATCTAATTGTCGACACAGATCCGGAAGAATGGCTCAGGACAATTCATACAAACCTCTTCGGCGCCTACCTAACGAGCCGAGCACTCGCGCCGGCGATGGTGCGACAGGGGTGGGGGAGAATTTTGAACGTTAGCTCGGCGGCCTCACTGCATTCCCCGGCGGTTCTGAACAGTGCTTACGCAACGAGCAAAGTTGCCTTAAATCAGTTCACGCGAAATCTCGCGGCAGAGTTGGATGGAACAGGTGTAACTGCCAACGTGTTTCATCCGGGGGAGGTAAAGACCGAGATGTTTGAGTCAATACGCAATCAAATTGCTGCGCTCGAACAATCCATTGCTAAGGATTACCTAGCATGGGTTGAATGGGTGGAACGCACCGGGGGTGATTCTCCCCAAAAGGCAGTTGACTTGGTCTCTCGCGTCATCGCCGATGGCGACTATGTCCCCAATGGGCAGTTCTTGTGGATTGATGACCCCCTCCAAGCGCCCATTCCCTCCTGGCCCCCGTTCTCTTCGGAGAAGGAGCGATAATGCTCATCGTGTCGGTCGAACCAATTCCGGTTTCGTATCCGGAACCAAACGACTTCGGGGTAACGCGACATCTGTGTCTGGTGAAACTCACGACGGACGACGGGGTGGTCGGTTGGGGCGAGTCCATTACTCAGTGGCCCGAGGCCTCGCTCGCGACAGCCGAAATTATTAGGGGTCTTGCCGAGATCGTCGTAGGTCGAAACGTAGCCGATGTGGAGAGCATCTGGGAGGCAATCAAGAAGCACACCTGGTGGTACGGCTGGCGCGGTGGTATCGCCGCCAATGCAATCTCGGCGATTGATGTCGCCGTCTGGGACGCTAAAGGCAAGACACTGAACACAAGCGTTCTCGACCTTATGGGGGGGGCGGTGCATGACAAACTCCCGGCACTAGCCTCGTGCCACGCTTTCAAGAGCGATATTGGCGAACTCGTCGCCGACATGGGCTCTTGGGTTGCGGAGGGCTTCTGCGGTGTGAAGGTCGGATTCGGGAAAGCAGGGGAGGCACGTCTGGGCTTCGAACGAGACCGCGACGTCGAGTTCGTGCGGCGTCTGCGCGAATCTATCGGGCCGGATGCCGAACTCATGGTTGACCTGGGTGTGGCAGTGTATTGGAATCCTTCCACAGCCATCCTTCGAGTAAAGGCATTTGAGGAGCATGGCCTAACCTGGATTGAGGAGCCGCTGGGCCCCTGGAATCCGGACGGCTACGCACGTCTGCGAGGTGCCGTCGATACATTGCTTGCGTGGGGGGAGCGCGAGTGGGATGTTCGCGGCATCGATGAGGTGCTCGCTACTGGCTGTGTTGATGTGCTTGGCGTAGACCCTGGCCGCGTCTACGGACTGACCGGCTTCCGAAAGATTGCAGCCCGAATCGAGGCGGCGGGCCGACAGTTGAATGCGCACGCCTGGTCAAGTGCAATTACGACCGCGGCGAGCCTCGCTGGTTCCTTCGCGTCGCCGGCGGCTCGACGTTTCGAAATCAAGCCGATGGAAAACCCCATGCAGCATGAGCTTGTGGTCGAGCCCTTCCGGCACACGGATGGGTGGATGTTTCCTCCAACTGGCCCCGGTCTGGGTATTGAGGTGATTGAAGATGTCGTCGAGAGGTATCGGGTTGGATGATTTGAGCCTCAGCGAGTGCTTGACATCCTTGCGTAGAAGCAGTAAAATTGAGACTGATATTATTAAGGTGGGCCCAAGTGCCAAAACTTAGAATGAGACAGGCAATTGCAGCCGCGATAGCGGACGAGATGGAGGCAGACGAGCGCGTTGTGTTGCTCGGCGAAGACGTGGGAGATGCCGAGGGCGTTTTCAAAACCTCGGAGGGTCTTCTCGGTCGGTTCGGCTCGCAGCGGGTAAAAGATACCCCAATTGCGGAGATGGGATTTCTTGGGGTTGCCGTCGGTGTTGCGGCCGCAGGTTACCGGCCCATCGTCGAAATCATGTTCGGCGAATTCATGGGCGTTGCTCTAGACCAGCTCTCCACCCAAGCGGCGAAGATGCGCTACCTCTCTCGCGGCGAATTCACCAGCCCGATGGTGGTGCGCATGTCAGTTGGTCCAGGGCTCGGCTTTGGCGCGCAGCACTCCCAGACGCTTGAGACGTGGTTTGCCAACACACCGGGCCTCAAGGTCGTGGAGCCCTGTGGGGCCGCGAGCGCTTATGGTTTGCTCCGAGCGGCCATCCGCGACGAGGATCCAGTCGTGTTCCTCGAACCGCGTGTCCTGTATGGCGAGCGCGAGGAAGTCGATCTTTCGAAATATCACGAGTACCAAATCGGTAAAGCCCGGACGGTCGTCGGCGGGTCGGATGTCACGGTCGTCGCGGTCGGGCAAACTGTGCCCATCGCCGTTTCCGCTGCCGCCGAGGCATCCGTAAGCGTTGAAGTAATCGACCTCGGCTCCATCAGCCCGTGGGATGTCGACTGCGTTGCTGAATCCGTCGAGCGTACCCGTCGTCTTGTTGTGGTCGAGGCTAATCCTTACTCTGGCGGATGGGGCGCTCAGATTGTCGCTGAAATTGGTTCGCTCTGTCATGGCAAGCTTGTTGCCCCATCGCACCGAATCACCTGTCCCGACGTACCCGTGCCTTACGCTTTCGAGCTCGAAGCCATGTATGCGCCGACCGTCAGGTCGGTGAAGGAGCAGCTGGATCAGTTGGTGGCGACGGGCGCACTACCCGAACCCTGGTGGCATACGAATAACAGGGAGCAGAGATAATGGGGGCAGTAACGCGCCAGCTTGAGCGACGAGCGCAACTTAGCGAGCCGATAGAGCGGCATCGTAGGATGCTCGAAATCCGACACGCAGAAGATGTCATCAAAGAGTTGTTCGCGAGCGGACTGATTGCTGGATCGACACACACCTGCCAGGGTCAAGAAGCGGTCTCGGTCGGAGTGGCATCCGTTATACGCCCCACCGACCTTGTGATCGCGACCTACCGGGGTCACGGTCATGCGTTGGCCCTCGGCGTAGAACCCCTATCAGTGATTGCCGAAATCCTCGGACGCCAGGCTGGCACGACTGGTGGGATTGGTGGATCTATGCACCTTTCAAGCCGTGAGGTGGGTCTCATGCCTACGTCGGCGATTATTGGAGCCGGTATACCCATTGCGGCAGGTGTAGGCTGGGCGGCGCAACTCAGCGGAACCGATGACGTCGCAGTCTCGCTTTTCGGTGATGGTGCCAGCAACATCGGCGCATTTCATGAGGCACTCAACATTGCGTCAGTGTGGAAGCTTCCCGTTGTCTTCATTTGTGAGAATAATCTTTACGGAGAGTACAGTCGCATCGATTTGACGACCGCTGTCGAAGACATTGCCGACCGCGCCGCTGCTTATGCCATGCCGGGTGTCATCGTCGACGGCCAAGATATTTCGGCCGTGATCGAGTCGGTCACGGTTGCAGTCGGTCGAGCGCGCCGCGGCGGTGGCCCGACGCTCATCGAGATGAAAACCTACCGTTACGCGGGGCACTCTCGGTCGGACCCTGCCACCTATCGCCCAGCAGGAGAGCTGGATGCATGGCTTGAACGCGATCCAATTCGCCTCCATGCAGAGACGCTGATCACGAGCGGCTCCGCGACGCGAGAAGAGCTCGACGCGATGGAGGCTGAGGTGGCCGCATCTATTGAACAAGCTGTCGAGGGCGCGAAACAGAGCCCGACGGCGGAAATCTCCGAGATGTTCGCCCACGTCACTGCGGCGGGGAGTCGCTAATGCTGCACAAAATAAAATTGTCCAAAATCGCCGAGACGACAGATGTTGTGGTTGTCGACCAGTGGAATGTGGCAGTCGGCGATCTGGTTACTGCCAATCAGTCACTGGCGCTCCTTGAGACTGACAAAGTCACGGTCGACTTCCCCAGCCCGATTGCGGGCCGGGTGACCGAACTTCTTGTTGGCCAGGGGGAAGAAGCTCGCACAGGTGACCAGATGTGTGTCATCGAGGCCTAGGCCTCCATCCACTGGGGAGGGGGGGCTAGGTGGTAAGACCGTCGGCAACAGTGGCGTCCATCCGATGTCCCGGTGCATCCGCTGGCGGAGAGCAAGCAAGATTTTCCTGGTGGAGTTTGCGCCAGCGGTAGCAAATTACGAAGTGGCCACCAAGCTGCGAACCAGCAATTTGCTGTTACCTCGACCAGTAGTTCCCTACGCCCGCCTGCGCACTACGACCCGGGATTACGGTGGTTCGGCAGTACCAGCGGACCCCACTGATATGGCCATGGTGTTTTCGACTGGGGCGACGCGTCACCGCAGGTGCCGAAGAGCTGGCCGATTCCCTTGTCCGCCTGCATTCTTGTCGCCCCCGGGCCACGGTTTCCGGGGTCATCGTGATTGTTTTTCCTCCTACTTGCCACTATAGTGGAATCGTTACCAAAACCTCCCAGTAAAGGCAAAAAAAGTCACGACAATGACACTAGTTGAGAGCATCGAGACCATCCCGGTGAAAGTGCCCCTTGAGCAGCTTTACAAGGGCAGCTATTACAAAATGCGTAATCGGTGCACGATTATCACCAAAATCCGCACTAGCAGCGGAGTGGTTGGTTGCGCCTACAACAACGACAGCGATGAAGAGCAGAGCCACATCCTGTCAATCATCCATGATGAGCTCGCCCCGAGGGTTATTGGTCTCGACCTCATGTCTACAGAAAGAATTTGGGAGGCCATGCTCCCGTCGACGTTCGACCAGTTGCGGGACCGCGGACTCACTATGCAGGCAATCGCGTGCATCGACTCCGCGGTGTGGGACGGTGTTGGTCAATTGCTCGGCCAACCCCTTTGGAAGCTGTGGGGCGGCTATCGCTCGACAATTTCCATGATTGGAATCGGTGGCTACTACGGGACTAGCGAGGCCGACGTAGAGAAGGACATGGAGTTCTTTTCCGGTCAGCACGGCATGGTCGGAATGAAGTTCAAGATTGGTGCCCGACCCCCCGAAGAGGATGTCGCGCGCCTGTTGTTTGCGCGAACATTTGTAGATGATAATTTCCAGTTCGTGGTCGACGCCAATCAGGGCTACACAGTAAGGGAGGCTCTGATGTTTCTGCGGCTGTTGCCGGATGATCTCGAGCTGCGCTGGTTTGAAGAGCCCACCCGCTGGCACGCAGACAATAATGGTTTCCGCGATGTTCGTTACCAAGGCAATGTGCGCGTCGCCGGTGGCCAGAGCGAGATATCCCGCGTAGGCATGCGCAGCATGATTGAGTCGTCGTCCATCGATGTCTGTAACTTCGACGCCTCGTGGGGCGGTGGGCCAACAGAGTGGCGCCGTGTCGCCGCGATTGCGTTGGCGCACGACGTCGAGTTGGCTCATCACGAAGAGTCCCAGATCTCCTCACACCTACTCGCGTCCGTGCCCAACGGCACATACGCCGAGGCATTTTCGCCGCAGCGCGACCCTATATTTTGGAACATGATTACCAACCGCCAGCCCCTCGTCAGCGGAGCGCTTACGCTGCCGGATACACCCGGGTTCGGATGGGAACTCGATGAGGAATTTATTGAGCGCTACCGGGTGGACAAGTAGGCTCGCCCCGCGAGAGATCCATGACCAAACTTAGGCTCAGCGTAATCGGAGCGGGCTCGTGGGTGAGCAACTCTCACCTTCCCGTGCTCGCTGAGCGCGGCGACGTGGAGTTCGTCGGAGTCTGTCGAACGGGGGCCGACGAACTCGTCGCGCTGAAGGAACGCTGGGGTTTCGAGTTGGCGAGCGAGCACTACCCTGACGTTCTGGTGGTCCAACCGGACATCGTGATTGTCGCTAGCCCGAGTGCTTTCCACTTTGAACACGCGAAAGCCGCACTGCTCGCGGGGGCTCACGTTCTGGTCGAGAAGCCCTTCACACTTAATTCCCAAGATGCATGGGAGCTCGACTCCATTGCGAGTGAGGTAGACCGTCAGATTGTCGTGAGCTTCGGCTACAATTTTAGGCCGGTCGTGCTTGGCGCCAGGGCTCTGCTGGACAATCATGGCGGGGCTGGCACGCTTGGCGTCATCGAAAGTATGTCGATTTCAATGAGTTCGGGCACCCGTGCCCTTTTGTCGAACACGGGCTCCTACCCCAAGGCGTCGACCGAGAGCCCTCCAGACAGTGCAACGTGGGTCGACCCGGCACTTTCAGGGGGCGGCTACGGTCAGGCTCAGTTATCGCATGCCCTTGGTGCTGCTCTCTATCTCACTGGCCTGCGGGCGACTGAGGTCTATGCGCTCATGTCTGCTGTCGGCAGCGGCGTCGAACTGAACGACGCGATTGTCGTCCGCTACAGTGGTGGTGCGATTGGCACTGTCTCTGGTACGTCGGCACATCCCGGCTACTGGAACGAGCGGGACTTACTTCACATTCGGGTCGTAGGATCGAGAGCACAACTCGACGTCGAGTTCGAACGCGATCGCGCCGCGCTGCACGTCGACGGGGAGACGTACGAGGCAACTCTCTCCGAAAGCGATGGCAGTTACGACTGCGTTGGCCCGCCAAACGCGCTCGTGGAGCTCGCCCTCGGACTCCCAGTCATCAACCACGCGCCGGCTGAGTTGGGCGCTAGAACGGTGGAAGTGCTCGAAGCAGCATATGAGAGTGTTCGGACAGGAATGCCCGTAGCTGTTCCGTATTCAGGGGGCCAAGGATGACACAAGAGTCTATTATCGACACCCATGTTCATTTCTGGGACTTGTTACACCCGACAATATCCTGGAACTGGCTCGCGCCCGAGGCGCAGCACCCTATCCTGGGCAACATCGACGCAATCAAATCGGTGCGCTACGACGTGGCTGCACTCACCGCTGAGGCGCGGTTCGCAGGGGTGACCGGTGCCGTGCACGTCCAGGCCGCGGTCGGCACACTGGTGCCGGTCGACGAAACCCTCTGGCTCACCGAAATGGCTGAGCATTCGCCAATGCCGTTCGTTATCGTCGCGGGTGTTGACTTGTCTGCAAACGATGCAATGAATCAACTCTCGGCGCATGCGCAGTCGCCCTTGCTGCGCGGTGTTCGGGACTACGGGCGCGAGGGCTACCTCTCCGATCCGGCATTCGAGCGCGGCGTTAGAGCGCTTGAGGAGTTTGATCTTGTTCTTGACCTTGACTGCAAGTGGGAGGACATGCCGCTGGCTCGGGACCTGGCTCGGGCTGTGCCCGGCACGACAGTCGTGCTCGAACACATCGGTTACCCTCGCGACACCTCAAGCCCGGAATATTTCGCATCGTGGAAGGCAGGGATCGAATCCATCGCCGAGGCTCCCAATGTCATGTGCAAAATCTCCGGCCTCGGCATGAAGCGGATGGGGTGGACGATTGAAGATTTGCAGCCCTGGGTCGAACACTGCATCCAGACATTCCGCCCGGACCGCTGTATGTTCGGTTCTAACTGGCCAGTAGATCGTCTATACGCATCGTACGACGCCTACGTCGCTGCGTACCGCACGCTCATCGCACGGTATTCTAGTGTAGAGCAGACACTCTTGCTCTCAGGTACGGCCGACCGTGTCTACTCGATCCCGGGGGTCACAGTCGCATGAGGCCTCTCGAAGACCTGCGCGTTCTCGCAATCGAGCAATACGGAGCAGGCCCGTTCGGCAGCTTGCAGCTCGCTGACCTCGGGGCGGACATCATACGCATTGAGACACCGGACGGCGACATTGGTCGGCACGTTCCGCCGTTCACAATGGACCAAGACAGCCTCTTCTTTCAATCGTTCAACCGAAATAAGCGCAGCATCGTTCTCGACCTGACGAGTAATGCCGGTCGTGCGGTGTTCGATGACCTGGTGAAGGTCAGCGACGCCGTGTACTCAAACCTGCGCGGTGACGTGGTGGAAAAGTTGCGTATTCGTTACGAGGATTTAGCTCACCTAAACCCACGCATCGTGTGCTGTTCACTGTCGGGTTTCGGGGTGACCGGGCCTCGTAGCGCAGAACCCGCCTTCGACTATATGGTGCAGGCAATGACCGGGTGGATGGACCTCACGGGCGAGCCTGACGGCCCGCCCACCAAATCGGGCCTCTCCGTCGTCGACTTCTCGGGCGGGCTCGCCGCGTCAGCAGCCCTTCTCGCGGGAATTCTGGCAGCTAGACGCGACGGTGTCGGCTGCGACTGCGACGTTAGCCTGTACGACACGGCGATGTCGATGTTGAACTACGTCGGTACCTGGCAGGCAACATCGGGGCACTCAACGCAACGCCAGTCGCACTCTGCGCACCCCACGATGGCCCCGTTTCAGGCGTTTCCCACGAGCGACGGATGGATTGTCGCTGGCGGCTCAAAAGAGAAGTTCTGGAAGCTCATGGGGGCGGCAATCGGCCGACAAGACATGGTGGATGACCCACGCTTTGAGACTTTTGCAACCCGCAGGCAGTTCAGAACTGAGTTCATTGGCGAGCTCGAGATGACTTTCGCCAAGAGAACTACGGCAGAGTGGATTGTGCTGTTGGCGGCGGCGGGCGTCCCATGCAGTGCCGTCAATACCGTAGCTGAGGCGCTCGCTGAGCCGCACGCGGCAGTCCGCGGAAGCGTGGTGGAGACCGAGCACCCCGGGTTTGGAACCGTTCGTTCCATGGCATCCGCTGTCCGCGTGGGCGAACCGATGACAAACCATCGACGCGCTCCCATTCTCGGTGAGCACACACGTTTGGTGCTTGGCGAGTTGTGCGGTTATTCAAGCGATAAAATTGACGGCCTGGTCGCCGCAGGGGCGGTGGGCGAAGCCTAGGTTTCCTCGAGGTGATCAGAACGCGAACGCGTCATAGAGTGCGATCGCGCGAGAATTGATTGGGCTCGGCGAATGACCGGGGCATCCACCATCGAGCCGTTGAACTCGAACACGGCCTCATTACGAAGAGAAGCCTCCGCGATAACGTTGGAAGCCCATGTAAGGTCGTCCACTCCGGGCAGGAAGGCCTCACGCACGGTATCAAGTTGTCCTGGGTGAACGCATGCCTTGGCGTCGAAGCCGGCTTCAACAGCTTGAATCGTTTCACTCCGGAAACCGGCGTCGTTGCGGAAGTCGGGGAACACGGCATCGATAGAAGCCTTGCCATACGCCTTTGCGGCGAACAGGACGGTGTAGCGCGCAAACTCGAAGCTTGGACTTAGATGACCTTTAGGTCTGCTGTTCGACATTCCCAGCTCGAGGGCCAAGTCCTCAGAACCCCACATCATTCCAGCGCAAGAGTCTGTAGCTGCAATCGAGGTCGCGTTTACGACTCCCAGCGGGGTCTCACACAAAGCGATGATCTGAAGTGGAGCTGCCAGCGCAAGTTGATCGGGGGACTCGGTTTTTGCGAGCATGCACGTGGAGATGCTCGTTTTGAGCACGGTGGCCAAGTCGAGAGCGAAGTCGGCAGTTTCCACAGGGCTAATGCGAACAATTGTCCGAGCCGGATCGAGTTGAGTTGAGATTTCAAGCAGTTTACGTCGTGCGTTAGCACGAGCCTCCGGGGCTACGGCATCCTCGAGGTCGACTACAGTTATGTCCGCTATCTGGCTTGCATTGAGCACACGCTTGGGCTGATCGGCTGAGACAAAGAGCAGTGCCGGTCCGATTGCTTTCACATTGGAAACGGTACCATAGTGACCGGACTCATCCGGCTGACAGCCCGCGACACCTGATGAGTACCCACGCTCTTTGTATTCTCCGCTGTGGGAGACCGACAAGCGTGCCCGATATCGCATTGTGGTTATTGCCCCTTTGGGTGATGACATTGCCGCAGCGATTCGCGATTGGGGGAGAGCTCAAGCGGATGAGGATGAATCGGGACAGGACGCGGGCCCAGATTGCTGTCAACACCCTAGACGAGCTGCGATTGCTCCTCGGGGAGCCAGATACCTGGTCCAGGGGTCAACAGTTTACGCGGAGGCTCGTTTGAGCATCTCAACGATTTTCTCTTCCACCTCGGGGTTTAGTTGGCTGATGGCATAGGCGGTGGGCCAAAAGTTGCCCTCATCGAGGGCTGGGTTTTTATCGAAGCCAATGGTTGAATAGGGGTTCTTGAATTTACTGGCAGCTTGGAAAAGGCAAATCACTTTGCCCTCTTTTGCCCAGGCGTGCATCCCATACCAGGTCTTAGGCGCTAAATGCGGCGTATGCAGGGTTACGAGGGCGTGAAGTCGTTGGGCAATTTTTTGCTCCAGCGGGCTTTAATCTCCGCAGCTCGCTCTCGGGGCTTTGAGTTGGTTTGACAAGGACCAGGACGTGGAGGTAGCCCATCTGCTACTGCTGCCGGCATGGTTTTACATACCAGGCCCCGGCAGCCGACCGCTTTGTCCCTAACAGATGATGACCCGGTTCTTAATCCGGCACTGAGTATCAAGGTTCAGGAATTCGCTGTGGACCTGCCACCCGAAGGGGACATTCTTCAAGCCTACTTCGAGTCTGGCCTTGATGCCACGCTCAATCTAATCCGACAGAAAGAAGTTCCCGGAGGCTGGTGGTTTATTGATTTTCAGGTTTTATCGATGTTTACCATCCAGAAGGAAGCGATGTATCGAGATTGGTCACGTCCCGCTGAGTGGTGTGGTTTCTCAACACCGTGCGGGTCAGTTGTTCTAGCTTAGGCGGCGGCGAGTTCGGGGAGCATCACCGCCTCGTTGAGAACCTCGATCGGTTTGTTCATGGTGGTCAGTTCGAGCATGGACGCTTCAGAGAAGTAGCGGCGTTCGCCGGCTTCCCATTCGTCGTGTTGCTCGATCAGGACCGACCCGGAAAGACGCAGCAAGGCCGCCGGGGTTGGGGAACACGCCGACGACGTCGGTGCGGCGTTTGATTTCCTTGTTAACCCGTTCGAGCGGGTTCGTCGACCAAATTTGGCGCCAGTGGCGGCGGGGAAACGCGGCAAAGGCCAGGAGGTCGGCTTCGGCGTCGGTGAGCATTACGGCGACTTTCGGGTGGGACCGGGCGAGCATGGTGGTGACTTCGGCGAACTGCTTCTGACTGTGTTCCGCATCGGGTTGGGCGAAGATGGTGCGGATGATCGAGGCCACCATCTCCTGGCTGCCTTTGGGAACGACCGCGAGGACGTTTCGCATAAAGTGGACCCGGCAGCGCTGCCAGCTGGCACCCTGGAATACGGTGTTGATGGCTTTCTTCAGCCCCGTATGGGCGTCAGAGATGACCAGCTTCACCCCATCAAGGCCTCGGGTCTTCAATGACCGGAGAAAACCAGTCCAGAAACCCTCGTTCTCGCTGTCTCCGACGTCGAAACCGAGCACTTCCCGGCGCCCATCGGCGGTAACACCGACAGCGACAACAATCGCTTGGGAGACGATCCGTGTCCGACCGGGGCTTTGCAGTATGTCGCGTCGAGGAACACGTAGGGGAAGTCCTGGCTCGCAAGCGTGCGGTCACGAAACTCGGCCACTTCCGCATCCAGGCCCGCGCAGATGCGGGATACTTCGGACTTAGATATCCCGGTGTCCGCACCGAGTGCTGTGACGAGATCATCGACCTTGCGGGTGGAGACGCCGTGGACGTAGGCCTCCATCACGACCGCGAACAATGCCTGGTCGACGCGGCGGCGGCGCTCCAGCAAGGCGGGGAAGAAGGAGCCCTGCCGTAACTTCG
>Ga0222633_1001466_pt1 | contig 12424 bp, 14 predicted proteins | sample AntAcemetageno48_FD_179816 | JGI IMG/M metagenome (GOLD analysis project Ga0222633, IMG submission 179816) | Saline water microbial communities from Ace Lake, Antarctica - #48 | ecosystem: Environmental > Aquatic > Non-marine Saline and Alkaline > Saline | place: Antarctica: Ace Lake | collected... | reverse complement strand
CAACAGACCCAGGAAATATCTAAATTATAAAACACCAAGCCAGCTAATAGATGATGTTAGATTGGAATTAGCGGCTTGAAATTTGATGCACTTCATTATTGAATCCAAGAGCTCATTGAAAAAGGAGTTCGGCAATAATGTCATGAACCCCGTTTCAGATATTGACCGACCCTTTACCACGAGTGAGCTGGCAAACTTTGCTGCTGATGACTTCGTGGATATCGGTAACCACACCAGTCACCATTATATTCTTGACGGATACCCTCAGGAGATTCAACGAGCTCAGATGGTAGCGTGCCAGACAGACCTTGGAGCAATGCTGGATATACAGCCAGCCATCGTTTCTTACCCCAACGGCAACTATAACGAAGTAACCCTGAAGACCGCCGCGGAAATCGGCTTCAGTTTTGGCATTACCGTTGATAAGCGCAAAAATTATCTCCCGCTGCAGCAGCAAGATCTTACGCTGGGCCGGTTTGTTCTCTGGGGAAACAATTCCCTCAAAATGCAGTGCGATATATTCAGATCAGACATGCCTTCTTTATTCAGAAGTAATGCCAAATGAAAAAAGTCATCGCTTTTATCAAACTAAATGCGCCGCTGGTCTATTTCGTCAACCAGGTTCACCGGCACACGCCGATTCATACCGTTGTCATTGAAGACAAACATCTTGGTGAGCTGTCAGCGCTGAACCGGATCAAAAGGAGGATAGCGCTGGGCCCAAGTCAGCCAGTTGACCCTCACGTCACGGTTAGAATAAAGACGGGCAAAGCTGCTACGTTATACACCAGGGTATTTGGCCAGGACTGGCTTGACCTGGACCGGTCCATTCAAGTGGTTTACTGTCGGAACATAAACGACCCTGTTGTTGAAGAACTCCTTCAAAGAGAGCAGCCCGATCTGCTGCTCGATCACGGCACGTCAATCGTAAAAGACGCAATTATCGAAAAAGTACCACTGGCCCTTAACCTGCACTGGGGGCTTTCACCCTACTATAGAGGCACCCATTGCACTGAATGGGCACTCATCAACTGGGATCCTCGCAATATCGGTGTGACTATCCATCGGCTCACTAAAAAGATCGATGGTGGGGATCTGCTTTGTCAGGCTCGCGTCGAACCTGAAGCCGACGACAGCGTTGACTCTATCAACATGAAGTTAACTTCAGAGGGTACCAGGATAGTGATTGAGGCTTTGGCGTTATGGGAATCAGGCAACGACCTGGTTTTCCACGAGCAAGATCATTCCCTTGGGTACTTAACCTTGAATAGACAGTGGAATCGTTCTCTTCGCGCTACGATCGAGAATATAGAAAAGAATAAACTGATCGCCAAAATGATACGAACACCCGCCCGAAAAGAACGTCTTCCCATCATCAGTTTGTAAAGGACATTACAGGCATGCACACCGTTGCGTGCAGCTTGACCCAAAATAAACCAATCCGTGACCTCCCTAAATGCGAACGGCCACGACTCAAGCAGGCTACGTATTAAGCCGCACGTGACAGATCACCTACTTCACAACCCCGGTGAACCAAAAGGTCAAAGTCGACAGGTCCACGAAGCATCAATGCAGCATCATGCCGACGTCTGTTGAGATTCTCATCGCTGCATCCGTTTGGTGATGGTACGCAGGTGACAACCAGATCGCCGGTATCCTGACTTAGCCGTCTCGGCGCTGTCTGAAGTACATGAACGTCAGATTCGAAACAGACTCCCAGAGTGTTTGCCACGTGACAGGTCAGCACGTCATCCTCGCGAACGACATAAGCCCCATTAACGCGCGCACTTATTTCATCAATTGACGCGTCACTGTTGGTGAACCAGACAGGAAACGACGCCGAGCTAAGCAGATCAATACTCAATGTATCGGTCTTGTCCAGAGAGTCACCGGCGTGCTGTTTAAGCAGAAGATCTCCGTCCAACTTCCCAAACGCGTTGCTAACCGCCTTGAAGCTGGTTGCCGCATACTCCACCGTTGACTCAAATTTCGCGTCAAAGTATTGATTCGCACGCTGCACCAGAATTTTCATTGAGATTAATTCCTTAACGTCACTTTCAGGTCGCATTCTTTCAGTGACGTGCAGGATCGTTACACGACAGCCCGTCTGTTTTTGAATGTCCGCAGCTCGTTTGAAAACCAATGATGTTTCAGGGCTGACAGGCTTAAGGAGCGCAGTTGTGATTAGGGCAACAACGTGGCTCGATTGATCAAGATGAAGCGTTGATTGTGGTGATAACATGTTCTGACCTTTGATGTGGTGAGTGGGTAAGATCCCAGCCTTAAAACCCAGCTGGCTATTTTTTCTTAACCAGCCTGGTCAGCCACGTGTGGCGAGATGATTTTTCCTGACGGTTCGTCTGCTGTGGTTCAGCCTACGTTGAGACATGAGTCCTCCATTGCTTTAGGTCGGGCTACGATAACAATATAGTTGCGATAACGCAACTAATGCTGTACAACTAGCTTGTTGGGAGGATTTGTAAAATTGGAAAACAAAAAAATCGCGAGTCTTGCGCTTCAACTGGACCGACTCCTTGTTGCCGCCCGTCAAAAACTCGGGCCTGACGTCACAGTTCTACGATTGCATATCCTGTTAAATGTCTATCTCCATGAAGGATGCAGTCAGAATGAATTACTTTTCCTGCTGGATGTCACTTCCGTGACGGCGCTGTCCCGTAACCTCGCAGATCTATCAACCCTGACCTCCAGCAAACGGCTCGGCCCCGGGTTGATAGAACTCAGACCTGACACGATGAATCTCAGGCGAAAAACCATTCACCTCACGCAAAAGGGACGCTCCATAGTCGCCGTGATACTCAAGGGCGTGCCGAAGTAAACGCCCCGCCTGCTGCGATAAATTTACCCACAATCATTCAGGCTCGCGGCTACTTGCCATGAATGCCTGGTAGACAAACAGGGCGAATGCAAACACACCAACGGTAAAGACAATGTCACCCGGCACTCTGGCCCACACAAAGCCCTCCATCAGGGCGCTGTGCATAAATTCAGCGGAGCGTGCGTACGCATAATAGTATTTAACACTGGCGTAAGCCTGCCAGAGCCCCTGTGGTAACAAAGATAGAAAGGTCATCATCGCAAGACCGATATTAAGCGACCAAAAAGAAATCCTGAGCAGTTTGTTATTCCATAAGTCAGCCCTGGTCAGTCCCCGCAGGCAGTAAAGCATCAGCCCAATACCCAACATGCCATAAACGCCAAAGAGAGCAGCATGACCGTGGTTCGCCGTCGTGTTCAGGCCCTGCATGTAATAGAGCGCGATGGGCGGGTTGATAAGGAAACCAAACAGCCCTGCCCCTACAAGGTTCCAGAACAGCACGGCAGTGAAAAACATAAACGGCCAGTGATAGGCCTTCTCCCACATCGCCTGTTTCTCCATCTTCGCGTGGTTGTATGCTTCAAAACCCACCACCATAAGGGGAACAACTTCCAGCGCCGAGAAACTCGCCCCCAGCGCCAGCACCGCAATCGGTGTTCCGGACCAATAGAGGTGATGGAACGTTCCAAGCACGCCACCACCCAGGAAAATAATCGTCGCGAACAGCACCATCGTCGTTGCCACCGAAACGCGAAGTAAGCCCATCCGGACGAACAAGGTAGAGATGATTGCCGTAGCAAAGACTTCAAAGATACCTTCTACCCAGAGATGAACTACCCACCACCGCCAGTATTCCATGATGCTGATGTGCGTGTGCTGTCCCCACATCAAGCCTGCGCCGTAAAGCAATCCGATAGAGATGGTCGAGATGACCACCAGGAATACCAGCGAATTGTCGCCGGCACTTCGCAGCACGGGCCATAACGCGCGCAGCATCAAACCAACCCACAACATCAGCCCAACAAACAGATAGATCTGCCAGAATCGTCCCAGGTCGATGTATTCATAACCCTGGTGACCAAACCAGAAATTAACCTTGAGATCATCCACATACCCATGCACAGCAGCCCACTGGCCGGCGAACGATCCAACGACGATCAGCAACAGACTGAAGAAAAGAAAATTCACCCCAAACCGCTGGAACCTGGGTTCATGTCCGGAAAGCAGTGGTGCTACATATAATCCGGTGGCGAGCCACGCAGTCGCAATCCACAACACCGCAAGCTGGGTATGCCAGGTACGTGTAATCACATAAGGTAAATAGTCCACAAGCGGCAAACCGTATAGACCCTGCCCTTCAACCGCATAGTGCGCAGTCACAATGCCCAGCAGCACCTGGCCGAGAAATAGCAAAGTAACCACCCAAAAATATTTCGCCGTGGCACGCATTGACGGCGTAATCGTTGCCGCTGACATGAAGTCTTCGGTGGCATAGCCTTCTTCGGGCTCCATGTCCTCCTGCCAACTCGGGTATTGCTGCACGTAATACCAGACGAGCCAGCCAATCCCGGCCAAAAGCAACAGAATCGAACCGATACTCCAAAGAAGTACGCTAGCACTGGGCGTATTACCCACGAGCGGATCATGCGGCCAGTTGCTGGTGTAACTGATGTCATCATCAGGTCTATCGGTGACGGCGCTCCATGCTGTCCAGAATACAAAAGCCGAAATCGCTTTGGCATCTTCATCACTTAGCGTTTGATGAATAGGAAACGCATAGTCCCGTCGGAGATCAAGGTAGTCATCATCACCGCGAAACAGCGATTGGTAATGCTGCGCAACAACCTGTATCGCCTGCGCCCTCGCGTTGGACAACGTGACTGTCTCTGAAGCTGGATCATAGGTATTCCTGCGGATTTCGTTCCGCAACGCTACCTGATGCAGCTCATCCAGGTTGGGTGTACCTGGCTCAAACTGACCCGCATCGCGAATAGAGATGAAGCGCAGCATGGATTCCGCTTCCCTGTGCAACCAGTCTGCACTCCAGTCAGGCGCCAGATAGCTGCCATGTCCCCAAATTGATCCCTGCTGCATCCCGCCAAGGGATTGCCAGACATTCTGGCCACGCTCTATATCAGCGCGCGTAAAAATCACCTCACCACTGGATGTTTCGTACTGCAGGGGAATCGGGGGAGCCTTCTGGTAGATCTCCCGGCCAAAGAACAACAGGATCGCAAACATGACAAACATGCAGATCCCAAGAATCATCCATAAACGCTTGATTGTAAAAGTATTGCGGTAAGTAGTTTCCATACATCCCTCATTCTTCTTATTATTTGTCTGCGTTCTGTATAGCTTTCGGGGTTCAAAAGGACCCGATACAATGATTCATATTAATTACTTCTTTAAAGATGTACAACAGATGCATGTTAAGATCAGGCAGGAGAGTCCATGCGGCTAACACAACATACTGACTATGCGCTGCGAGTGCTGATCTACCTGGGTCTGAGGCCGAATGAGCTGTCAACTATCCGACAAATCTCCGAGAGTTACGGCATCTCAAAAAACCATTTGATGAAAGTTGCCCTTAAGCTTTCGAAAGCCGGCTACATCGATTCTGTTCGCGGCCAGAGCGGCGGGCTACGCCTGAATAAGCCCCCCGGAGACATAAGGCTAGGCGCGCTCGTTAAGGAAATGGAGCCTGATTTCGGGCTGGTAGAATGTAAGCGCCCGAACAATCAATGCATTATCACGTCTGAGTGCAAGCTGCCCGCGATCTTGGATATTGCTATCGAGGCCTTTATAGAGAAGCTCGACGAACATACCGTCAGCGATCTACTGCCCGAACAATCTCACCAGGAATTTATCCGCCTGCTGGGAATCTGATTGCCGATGTTGTGTACAATGAATCTTTCGCCGTGTTGATCACGGCTTTGTGCATTTTGAGGGAACACTAAATTGCAGCCACTGGTCGGTATCATTATGGGATCGCGTTCGGACTGGGAAACCATGGAGCATGCGGTCAGTATCTTCGATTCATTCGGTATCCCTTACGAAGTCGAGGTGGTTTCGGCACATCGCACGCCGGACAAGCTATTTCACTATGCCGAGTCAGCAACCGGGCGAGGCATTGAGGTCATCATCGCCGGTGCCGGTGGTGCTGCTCACCTGCCGGGTATGATTGCGGCCAAAACCAGCCTGCCGGTCCTTGGTGTGCCCGTTCAGTCCAAGGCGTTAAATGGTATGGATTCTCTCCTGTCGATCGTGCAAATGCCCGCCGGCATCCCGGTTGGCACCCTGGCCATTGGTCGTGCCGGCGCTACCAATGCGGCGCTGCTGGCAGCGTCAATCCTGGGCAATAAGTATCCCGAGCATCGACAGTCACTGGATGCTTTCCGCGCCAGGCAGACCAGTGACGTACTGGCCAACCCGGACCCCAGACCGGACCCAGCGCCTAGATAATGATAGTAGGCATTTTAGGTGGTGGTCAGCTATCGCTGATGTTAGCCGAGGCAGCGAAGCCACTGGGCATTGATGTTGTATTTATTGATCCGGCACCGGATGCCTGCGCTAATCGTGTCGCACGGCAAATTCTGGCCGATTATGATGACCCTGCTGCACTTGAACAGTTAGCTGATCTGGCCGATGTAATTACCTACGAATTCGAAAATGTTCCAAGCGAAGCAGTGCGTATTCTCTCCCAGCGGCTTGAGGTGTACCCCCCGGGCAATGCGCTGGCGACCTCTCAGGACCGACTGCTTGAGAAGAACAAATTTGTGGCACTGGATATTCCCGTCCCGGCTTTTAAAGCCATAGATAGTATCGATGAACTTCACGAAGCCGTTACCGGGCTTGGATTACCCTGTGTGCTGAAAACCCGTCGCTTTGGCTACGACGGCAAAGGCCAGGCTGTCATACGATCAGCAGACGATGTTATTGCAGCATGGCAAGCTATCGGACAGGCACCTGCGATACTTGAAGCCTTCATGCCGTTTGATCGGGAAATATCAGTGATCGCTGTGCGCGACCCAAAGGGTAACCATAGAACCTACCCCTTGTCTGAAAATATTCACATCAACGGCATACTGGATCGCTCCTGCAGTCGTGACGATGACCCCTTCTTTGATCAGGCCTGTCAGTACGTTGGCCGGTTAATGGATGCACTGGAGTATGTCGGCGTTATCGCCCTTGAATTGTTTCAGGTGGGTGACAAGTTATACGCAAACGAGTTTGCGCCACGCGTACACAACTCCGGGCACTGGACGATAGAAGGTACTGTTTGCAGCCAGTTTGAAAATCATATGCGAGCAGTCGCTGGTTTACCTCTTGGTGAAACCGGAACCACCGGCAGCTCCGTTATGTTGAATTGTATCGGCGCTATGCCGAACGTCAGCGACATACAAAACATCAGCGGTGTGACGGTCCATGATTACGGTAAGGCACCGCGAGATAACAGGAAGGTTGGACACATTACGTTAAACGCCCAAAATGATGACGCAGTCGAAGCTCTGCTGGGACAGGTTCAGCACAAGATCTCCTGAAGTCTGAAGTCTGAAGTCTGCAGTCTGTGCATGACTCTATTCCACTACCTTGCACCAACAGACACAGGTCAAGGGCTTGCCAGAATCATGAACGTCCCGAGCGCCTGCGCGACCAGTTTGCCTTTGTCATTTTTTACCGAGCTTTGCATCACGCCGGTTCGGCTGCCCTTGTTGACGATTGACGTTTCACACACCAGCTCGCCGCTGATCGCCGGTCTGAAATAGTTGATCTTGATTTCGATCGTCGAGCATATCTGGTTTTCCCTCAGCACCGATGTGAGCGCACCGCCCATTCCGGTATCAGCGAGTGCATAAATCACAGCCCCGTGAACAACACCGTGCGGGTTCATGTGCTGCTCTGCGACCGCCAGTCTGGTAGTGCAACTACCATCCCCCCGGTCAGAGACTTCCATGCCGATCATGTCGGCAAAAGGATGCGGCAGTGCTGAGGGTTGGATCATGGATTGGCTCTCTCATCTATTAGGCAGTTATCAGGTAGTTGGTTATCAGGCAGGCCTTTGTATTGCCGTCAGGCAGTCGCGTTGATGATGACCTGAATCACTGCCCTACCCGGTCATTCTGCGCTAGTCTTATAACAATGCGTATAGTAACGGGTAACCGATGAAGACTTCGATAGCAGGTTTGTTCCTGATCGCCGTTGTTGCTTTTCCAGCAATGGGTGATTCGCTGGACGATACAGCCTCTGGTCTGGTGCAGCGTTTCGGTAGTCAGCTGAAACCAGCCCTGTTGCAAGCCATGTCAGCCGGCGGTCCGACGCAGGCAATACCCGTCTGCGCCGAAAAAGCGCCAGCGATCAGCCAGGCGCTGAGCGAAGCGAGCGGCTGGCAAATAGCCCGAGTCAGCTTGAAGGCAAGAAACCCCAACGCGGTACCCGACACTTTCGAACGCCAGGTACTGGAAGATTTTATGCAGCGAAGACAAGCCGGCGAAACGTCCGGACAACTAAAACATTCAGAGCGCGTCGATGGTCAGTTTCGGTACATGCAGGCTCAGCTTACTGAGGGTATCTGTCTGACCTGTCACGGCACGGAGATAGAGCCCGGCGTGAAGGATATGATCAGCGCGAAGTATCCCGATGACCAGGCCACCGGGTTCCTCCTTGGTGATGTGCGAGGCGCCATCAGCCTGATAAAGCCACTCACCTCAGATGAATAAACCCTCAATCAGGAGAAGTAAATGCAAGGCTTTCCTCATACCTACGTAGCCAGCGCAGCCGGTTCAACTATGGGTCAGTTAACGGTTACCGGCGACGGCCTGCCGGACCTATCGACGGCGCCGCCCGCAGAGTTTGACGGTCCCGGTGACCAATGGTCACCGGAAACACTGTTGATGTCGTCACTCGCATCCTGCTTCGTCCTTTCATTCCGCGCAGTCGCAGCAGCGTCAAAGTTCGAATGGATCTCAATTGACTGTCAGTCAAGTGGTGTTCTCGATCGTGTCGAAAAAGTAACTCGTTTTACAGGGGTAACCCATCACGTAGGGCTGCTGGTCAATCACGAAGCAGATGCTGAGCTGGCCGAAAAGTTACTGCACAAGGCAGAATCAGTCTGCCTGATCAGCAACTCCCTGGCCGCCGAAGTTCACCTGGAAATCGACATCACGGTCAAATGACCCGGACTATTCACTGGACTACCCACTGGACTACCCACTGGACTACCCACCAGCCTACCTTTTAGAGGTCTTATTAAAATGATGCAAAGCTGCGACGAGCAAGGACCAATAAAACATGGATAAAGTACGTCCGGATCAGGCTACCGACCCTTACGGTTTCTATCGCCACCTGCGTGATCACGAACCGGTTTGTCGGATGGAAGGCGATGGCCCCTGGCAGATCGCCCGTCATGAAGATGTACACCGCATCCTCAAAGACTTCGATACTTTTTCATCTGATGTGTCGATGCAACCACTGGAGGAAAGGCAACCGAGCATGCTGTTTAGTGACCCACCGGTCCACAACCGACTGCGCAAACTGGTCAGCTATGCCTTCAAACCAACGCATATTGAAGCGCAACGAACCGTGGTGGAAATTCGTTGCGAGGAACTGATTGCCGAAATGAAACAGCACCAGAGCGTCGATCTGGTAGAGACGCTGGCTTCCCCGCTACCCGTTACTATCATTGCCCATATGCTGGGCGTCGTTGACGGTGACATGAAAGCTTTCAAGATCTGGTCCGACACGATATTCAGCAACATTGGCGATATCCTGTTCGGCGTGACCAGTGAAGATGCCCAGCGCTGTGCTGAGGAGATGAACGCCTACTTCCTGGAGCGTATAGCAGAGCTTCGCGTCAATCCTGTTGATCACCTGCTTGGTCGGCTAATCCAGACTGAAACCGAAGATGGCATGCTGACCGATGAAGAATTGCTGAGCTTCTGCCGGCTGCTTCTGATCGCCGGCAACGAAACCACGACAGGACTGATTACTGCCGCGGTTCGCGTTTTTGATGAGGTACCAGAGACGCTGGGGCAACTGCGTAAAAATCCTGAGCTTGTTCCAGGTTTTATTGAAGAGGCATTGCGGTACTACTCACCCTTCGCCGCTACCATCAGGAAAACGACCAAAGATGTCACCATACAGGGGACTGACATCAAACAAGGATCTTTCGTTCTACCTTTAATCAGCAGTGCGAACCGGGATGAACGAGTGTTTGATCGACCCGAGGCCTTCGTTATCGACCGGCACCCGAACCCGCACCTGGCATTCGGGTTTGGTATTCACTTTTGCCTGGGCGCATATCTGGCGCGCCTGGAAGGACAGGTTGCAGTAGAGCAACTGGTACGCAACTTCTCTCACATTTCTCTTGCAACGTCGGTGGGCGCAGAAGAAGGCAGCGGTCTGGGTGGTCCGAAGAACCTGATGGTTGAGTTGAAGGTATAACGGCCAGCTCACCTCTATTCATTTGATCTGGATCATTTAGTTCCACCTGAAATACCATCACCCTACTGGTTTTTTATCAGGGCCAATTGTGATGAGTGGTGAGAATGGTTATGCGAAAGCGCTAGTGAATGAATCAATTGAAAAAGCTGAACTGAGCAGCTCCATGAGTGCCGATTCCATGGCGCTCGCCCTATTAAGCCAGTCCCTTCGGGTACTGAGTCAGACACGTTCACGAAAAGATATTGAGAGCTATATCGAATATGACCTCGATAACATGGTCGAGTCAGACATGGTCATTACGCGCGGTTGCTGAGACAAACCCCCTGCGAAACACTCCTCACAGATCCTGTTGGATATCTACTAACAGGCCGGTTATTTCCCGCTATTCCTGGCGCCATACGCCAACAATCTTTCTACAAAAATCTCTAACGGGGTGCTGGACTCAGAATTTTTTAGCCTAACCAGGGCCAGGGGGCGCAACAATTTTGCATCCCGAATTCTAAGTCGGCTCAGAGTACCCTGGTGAACTTCCTCGTTGACAGAAGTTGCGGGCACGATGGACACACCATTGCCAGCTTCAACAGCTTTCTTAATGGTATAAATGTTGTCATTGGTCATCCGCAAATCGACCGACAGTCCTTTCTCACTGAGTAACCGGTCAGTAGCTTCTCTGGTGGGAACACCTTCGTCAAAAGCAATAAATGGCATCCCGTCAATCTGCTTCAGCAATACGGTCTTTCTTGAACTCAGAGGGTGCCCCTTGGCAACAATGACTACCAGCTCATCTTCACTATAGTTGATGGTCTCAATCTTCAAACGCTTCTCGGGAAACGCAACGATGCCAAGGTCGATCTTTTCTTTTAGCACCAGGTCATAAATATCGTCGAACCGACGGTATTCCAGATGTATATGCACTCGCGGGAAAGCCTTCATAAAGGAAGATAAAAAATCACCGATTTCATACATGCCAATCGAATGAATGGTGGCAATCCGAATGTTACCTTCGAGCACACCCTGGCTATAGCTCGAGCTGATCTTCAATCCATCACACAGCCGTAGAATTTCTTTCACGTCTGTGAGAATCGACATACCTTCCGGCGTTAACTGAGTATTGTGCGCGCTACGAGTAAACAGTTTTTTACCCAGTTCGCTCTCAAGCTTTTTGATGTGAACACTCACAGCGGGTTGGCTAATGTGATTCTGTTGAGCAACTTTGATGAAGCTGCGTTCTCTCGCGATATCACGGAAAAGTCTGAGTTGAGTAATGTTCATTTAATATAGTTATTACTTATATGAAAGATAGTTTTATATGATTTATATTATCTTAAGCCATGCACCATAATTCAACCTTACTTTAGCGCGACATAGACATAGCGCTAATCAGCCGTCGTTCAAATGAACTCGTCCAGTAACGTTACCCACATCCTGTTTTATCCCTGAAACAGAATAGTCGTGCGGTACGCAGATTTTCAAGGGCGAGAAACGAGACGACGCATTTTATTGTCTGTATCACCAAGGATTAGAACCAGCCAGTGAACGCAAAGAAAAAGACAACGGAAAAAGAATTACCCAAGCCCAGCGCAAAAAAAGACAAGAAGGGCAAGGAGAACAAAAAAGCCGGGAAAGGCAAAAAAGCCAAGCCCGAGATCGTGTTTGATCTTAACGCCAAAAATGGAAAGATCGCCTGGAACGCCGACGGCACCTATCCTTACAAAAGGAAGATGAACGTCGTTGACTATGAAAGCCAGAAACATGAGTTGCAAATTGAGCTGCTCAAAATGCAGAACTGGGTGAAAGACACTAACCAGCGAATAGTGCTCATTTTTGAAGGACGGGATGCGGCGGGAAAAGGTGGAACCATTAAACGCTTTATGGAGCACCTGAATCCTCGTGGAGCTCATGTCGTCGCGCTGGAAAAGCCCAACGCCCGTGAGCGAAATCAATGGTACTTCCAGCGTTATATACAACACCTTCCTAGCAAAGGTGAGATTATTCTATTCGACCGCTCCTGGTACAACCGCGCGGGTGTAGAGCGTGTCATGGATTTTTGTACTGACCAGGAATATCTGGAGTTTCTCAGGCAAGCACCGGAATTCGAACGCATGCTGGTCAATAGCGGCATCATCCTTATCAAATACTGGTTCTCCT
>Ga0222633_1001465_pt1 | contig 12427 bp, 12 predicted proteins | sample AntAcemetageno48_FD_179816 | JGI IMG/M metagenome (GOLD analysis project Ga0222633, IMG submission 179816) | Saline water microbial communities from Ace Lake, Antarctica - #48 | ecosystem: Environmental > Aquatic > Non-marine Saline and Alkaline > Saline | place: Antarctica: Ace Lake | collected... | reverse complement strand
TTTCTCAAATGAACGCTACGTTTTGAATTGGGCGGGAAAAAGTGATGCTTTTAAAGTATTGCAAATGCCCACCACCAAAACATTGATTCCTGCCAAGGACGAAAGTGTAAACTTTGACGAAACCGAACATATTTTTATTGAGGGTGAAAATTTGGAAGTACTTAAAGTGCTACAAAAAAGCTACTTCGGTAAGGTGAAAATGATTTATATAGACCCACCATACAACACAGGAAATGACTCATTTATTTACCCTGATAAGTTTAGCGAAACCAAAGCCGACTATGAAAGACGTGTAGGCGACAAAGACGAAGAAGGCAATATGACCAAAGATGGTTTGTTCAAAAAAAACAGCAAAGAAAACGGACAATACCACAGTAATTGGCTCAATATGATGATGCCAAGATTATATTTAGCTAAGAATTTACTGCGACCAGATGGCGTTATTTTCGTTTCTATTGATGATAATGAAGTCCATAATTTGAGGCTTTTGATGAATGAAGTTTTTGGTGAGGAGAATTTCGTGGGTGAGTTAATTTGGAAAAGTAGACAAAATAAGGATAATCGCAATATAACGGGATTATCAATTGACCACGAATATGTTTTGTGTTTTTCAAAATCAAATAATGAAAGAAAACTAAAAGGTGCTGAAAGGAAAATAGAGCAGTATTCAAATCCTGATAATGATACAAGAGGTGATTGGGTTAGTGGAAATATGGTTGGATTACTTCCACAAGGCCAAAGACCTAATTGTCATTATGACCTAATAAATCCAGAGACAGGCATAAATTATGGGAAACCTAAAATGGGTTGGAGATATGACAACAAAACAATGTCTCGGCTTATAAAAGAAAAAAGAATACTTTGGCCAGATAGTAAAGATGGTAGACCTCGAAGAAAAGTATTTTTACTCGAAGTAAGTTCAGAATTGCCAAATTTCACATCATTTATTGGTGAAAGAATTTATACTAGAAATGGAACAAAAGAAATTGACGATTTATTTGGGTATAAATATTTTGATTTCCCTAAGCCTTCTGAGCTAATTGGAGAACTAATTAATCAAGTTTGTGAAGATTCTGAGAATGAATTAGTTCTCGACTTCTTCGCAGGCAGCGGAACAACCGCTCACGCAGTAATGGACTTAAACAAAGATGATGGTGGCAATAGAAAATACATTTGTGTGCAACTACCCGAACTCATAGATGAAAAAAGTGAAGCTTACAAAGCAGGTTATAAAACCATTGCAGAAATAAGTAAAGAAAGAATCCGTAGAGCAGGAAAGAAAATACAGGAAGAAATCAATGTCGAAATTACGAATTTAGAATTTAGAATTACGAAACTGCAAGGTGAATTACCTACGGAAGAAACCAAAACAGAGATTGACAATCTGAAAACCAAAATAGAGCAGTTAAAAACACAAGATTTGGGTTTCAAAGTCTTAAAATTGGAGGACAGCAACTTCAAACAATGGCAACAAATTGAGGGCAAAGATGCCAAAGCACTTGCCGAGCAAATGAAATTGTTTATTGACCCTGTTTCTGAATCTGCAACCATTGAAAACATGGTGTATGAACTTTTATTAAAAAGTGGCAAAGACCTGAACAGTCCTATTGAGAAGAAAGGCAGTTTTTACAAAATCAACAACAGCGAATTGATTTTGCTTTTAGAAAAAGCAACGCAAGAAATTATTGATTCGGTAATTGCTGAAAAACCTATAAAAGTGGTTGCATTGGATAAACTTTTTAAGGGCAACGACCAATTGAAAACCAATACGGTACTGCAAATGCTCGATGCAGGGATTGAATTTAAAACGATATAAAAACTATGAAATTAACGTTTGAAGCCAATCTCAACTATCAACAGGAAGCCATAAAATCCATAACAGATTTGTTTGAAGGACAGCCTTTGGAAGATTCCATTTTGGAATTTAACCTGAAGGAAGAAGGTACTTTGAACCTGATAAATGGCGTAAGTAACAACCTGATTTTATCGGAAGAACAAATATTTGCCAATTTGCAATTCGCACCAGCCAACGCTAAAGCCAAAAATTGCAAAAGAGTATGTCTTTGCCAACGCTAACAGACGGACGAAAAAATAAAGCCAGCAGGTAACAATGTATATAAAAAATAGGCGAAACAGTAGTAAAATCAAGGCTTTTGGTTCGTATCAAACTTTCTGCTTAACCGAAAGTTTCGTGCTTCGAAAGCGCCTACTTTTCATATACTAACCGTTAGGTGCAAGCGTAAAACGACCGACAGTGCAAACATAAACCGACAGAAAAACAGTGGACAAAATGCCAACCCTTCGTAAAATTAAAAGAGCTGCAAGCCGACACTCGAGCCAACGTATTTGCAGCACATTTAATTTTACCCAACCGCACCAAGACATTATGAACATTGCGGACAAAGACCTGACAAAGTAAAGTTCATTTCGCTGACCTTGTAATTTTTAGGCAACTTGTAGGACGGCTCAACATCTTCAAGACAGGTTACAGACTTACACTTTTGACAACTAAAATGTATATGATTATGGTTATGTTTTGCCGAACACGAATGACAACCTGCATATTTTACAACACCATCTACATTGACAATTTTATGAATAACACCTTCTTCCAATAACCTTTCCAAGACACGGTATATTGTTACCCTATCGCAAAGTCCATCCAATGCCTTTTGAATTTCAGAATGTGACAACGCAACGTTAGACGCTACAATCAACTGTTGTATTTCGGTTTTCGCTGTGGTATTTCTTGCTGACTTCATAGACTTTTAAAATTTATTATTGCAACATTGTTGCGTTTACAAAGATAATGATTACTTTTGCAACATTGTTGCATTAGACAACTAATTTTTATAAATCATTAAAACAAAGTAAAATGAAAGTAGCATACATTTTTAAATCAGATATGGCATCAACATTTCAACTTTCAACTATGATATTACCGCAGCTTGAAGCTGGGATACACGGTGTTGAAGTTATTGGAATGTTTTTCTTTGATGAGAATGCCCATATATTAAGACAAGGCAACGCAATTGGCGAACGACTTAACAAGATGGCACAAGAAACAGGAATGCTAATAATGGCTTGCGACCAGTGTGCATTAAGACGAGACTTGGCGGAAGGCACATTTGATATGTGTGGCTCTGGCAGTGTAAAACCCAAAAATATGATTGAAGTCGGACAAGTAGGTTGCTTTCCACAGCTTTATGCTGCCTTGGGTGGTAATCTACCAAATTTAGTAATAACACTTTGATTATGATACCACAAACATTCAACGACTGGACAAACTGCATTGTAAACGACTGCAAAATAAACCTCACAAAGGAATTTGCCTTACAGCGGTTATCCGTTTATCAAGACAATAAAAATACTGAAACGCAAAAATTCATTTCGCTTTATGGCGAACAACATTTACAGAATATTATTAAATGGTTTCAAAATATTACCAATGATTAAAACTACGAAAATCAATAAAGCAGATATAATAGGTATTTTAAGTTCCTCAATTTGTTTAGTACACTGTATTGCAACACCATTATTAATAATATATGGAATAGGATTTATGACAAACCCTATATTCAAATATTTATTTCTAATCATCTCTTTTGTTTCAATTTTCAAAGCGACTGAAACTGTACAACATCCTAAAATTGCCTTATTGTTATGGGTTTCCTTTTGGGGATTTCTATTTTCCAACCTGTTTCACGAAGAATATCATTGGTTAGATTATTTTGAATACTTGTTCGCAGGATTAATCATAATTGGACACATCTTAAACATAAAACATTGCAAGCAATGTTTGCAAAAAGACGAAGATGAGAATTAAACTATTCAACATAATATTGTTTTTATATTGCTGCACTTTAGCCCCAAGTTGTAATCATTCGCACCACACCGAAGCTTTACAAGCAGGTGATATTCTGTTTCAAAATTTGAATTGTGGCGAAATGTGCGATGCTATTGAAGCAGTAACAACAGGAATTGACGGAAAAGACTTTTCTCATTGTGCTTTTGTGGTAAATATCAATGACACATTAAAAGTTATCGAAGCAATTGGCGAAACAGTTCAAGTAAACTCATTAGAAAACTTCTTTGCACGAAGTGGCGATACTGCTGCAATAAAAAATATTACTGTTGGCAGAGTTAAACACCAATATGAAAATCTTATATCTAAAGCAACATTAAATGCAAAACAACTCATAGGGCAACCCTATGACGATGAGTTTTTATTGAACAATGGAAAATGGTATTGTAGTGAATTAATTTATGATGTATTCAAAGAAGCAAATAGTAGGAAGTCTTTTTTTGATTTAGAGCCAATGACTTTTAAAAACCCGAAAACACAAATCTTTTTCCCTGCTTGGAAAGCTTATTATAAAGAACTCAATAAAGAAATTCCCGAAGGACAAGCGGGAATAAATCCAGGACTAATTTCTCGTTCCAACAAAATTCAAATCATAAAAATAGACAGTTATAAATGACAACAACAGCAACAAAAAAATTGCCAGTAACCGTATTAAGCGGTTTCCTTGGAGCAGGAAAAACAACATTGCTCAACCATATTTTGCACAACAAAGACGGCTTAAAGGTAGCAGTAATTGTGAACGATATGAGCGAAGTAAATGTAGATGCAAGATTAGTGAACGAACAAAATGTTCTTTCGCGGACAGAAGAAAAATTAGTTGAAATGAGCAACGGTTGTATTTGTTGCACACTTCGAGAAGACTTGATGATAGAAGTAGAAAAACTTGCTAACGAAGGCAGATTTGACTATTTACTTATTGAAAGCACAGGCATAAGTGAGCCAGTTCCAGTAGCCCAAACATTTAGTTTTGTGGACGAAGAAAAGGGAATTGACCTTTCAAAATTTAGCTATGTTGATACAATGGTAACAGTAGTGGACTGTTTCAATTTCTTCAACGACTTTGGAACAAACGAATTGTTAGTTGACCGTAAATTAACCGATATGGAAGGCGACAAAAGAACCATTGTAAATTTATTGACAGACCAAATAGAATTTGCCAATGTAATTATCTTGAACAAAACAGATTTGGTAGATGCAAAAACCGTTGGACTTTTAAAAGCATCAATTCAAAAATTAAATCCAAGTGCAAAGATTATTACTTCTGATTTTAGCAAGGTTGACCCTAAAGAAATTTTAAACACAAAACTTTTTGATTTTGAAGAAGCACAAACTTCGGCAGGTTGGCAAAAAGAATTAGAAGGTGGTGTTCACACACCCGAAACAGAAGAATATGGAATTTCATCATTCGTTTTCAGAAACCAAAAACCATTTCACCCCGAAAGACTTTGGAAATATATAAACGAAGATTATCCAAGTGGCGTAATCAGAGCCAAAGGACTTTTTTGGTTAGCATCAAGACCAGACGATGCCATAAATTTTAGTCAAGCAGGCGGTTCTTCAAAACTTGAAAAAGCAGGTGTTTGGTGGGCAAGTATGACTTTTAATGAAAGAATAAATTACCAATCATTTACCGACAACCGAGAATACATTGAAAGCAAATGGAGCAAACAATGGGGCGACAGAATGAACGAGTTGGTATTTATTGGGCAAGACATTGAAAAAGAAAAAATGATAGCCGACCTTGAAAAATGTTTACTGCAAGACAGCGAACAGCAACAATTTGAAAGTAAAAAGGTATTTACCGACCCATTTCCAAAAGAAATTTAACTTGACAATGTGCCACCGCTTTTGGTGGCACATTTGTATTTTTTGCCAACGCACAAAGCCAAACAAAAAAATCCAAAAGAGCTACCAAGCCAACGCACCAAAGACACCGTAAACAATGGACAAAACAACTACGAAAGAAAGAACGCCAGCACCTAACAGCACCTACAAAAAATTGGCGGTTCAGTGCTCCGCAGACAGTTTTGTGGTTAAACAAACATTTGTTCTCCGCATCAACATTTGTGGTTAAAATCGCCTCCATCGTATAGCACCACCGTTACCTGCAAGCTGAAAAAAAAGCCACTGCACGGTCAGGCACATTTATTTTTTGCCAACGCTAAAAGCCAACGCACAAAAAATAAAAGATCTTGCCCTTTCCCAACCCACGACAATATAATGAATATTTACACTGAATAATAGTGTATTTTTCCTATATTTGACCCGAATAAATAAAATTAGGTTTCAAATGAACCGAATTAAAGAAGTTCTAAAAGACAAAGGAATATCACAGACTTGGCTCGCCAAACAAACAGGGAAGAGTTACAATACGATTAACGAATATTCTCGTAACGTAAGACAACCAAGTTTAGAAGACTTATACAAGATTGCTGAAATCCTTGATGTTGAAGTCAAAGAATTATTAATTGAAAGAAAAGCACACTAAAATATGGACGGAACAAGTCTGACACCCGAACAAGAAAAATTAAAAGCATTGCGACAGGTACTGCCCGAAGCATTTAGCGAAGGAAAGATAGATTGGGAAAAACTAAAAGCAACTCTTGGAGAAGATATAAATTTCTCAAATGAACGCTACGTTTTGAATTGGGCGGGAAAAAGTGATGCTTTTAAAGTATTGCAAATGCCCACCACCAAAACATTGATTCCTGCCAAGGACGAAAGTGTAAACTTTGACGAAACCGAAAACATTTTTATCGAAGGTGAAAACTTGGAAGTACTGAAAGTGCTACAAAAAAGCTACTTCGGGAAAGTAAAAATGATTTACATAGACCCGCCTTACAATACAGGAAACGACTCTTTTATATACCCCGACAAGTTTAGCGAAAGCAAAGCCGACTATGAAAAACGTGTTGGCGACAAAGACGAAGAAGGCTATATGACCAAAGATGGTTTGTTCAAAAAAAACAGCAAAGAAAACGGACAATACCACAGTAATTGGCTAAATATGATGTACCCAAGACTGTTTTTGGCTAAAAACCTATTACGTCAAGATGGAATTATTTTTATCTCTATTGATGATAATGAAGTTGACAACCTAAGACTAATGATGAATGAGGTTTTTGGTGAAGAAAATTTTTTAGCTCAAATAACTATTATTACAGGAGCTAACCAATCTGGAGATGGTGTGAAAATTCAAAAAAATACTGAATACTGTTTAGTTTATTCAAAAGTGCCTGATTCTGATTGCATTATTAGAGTTGATACCGTAAACGAATCATTTCGCAACTTAAATGATGCCCCTACTCCCTTTGAAACAAGAGATGAAATGGGATATACAATTTATTATCATACTGAAACAAAAGAAATAGTGCCTTTAAAAGATTATGATAAAACAAAGATTAAAACAAATGACATAAATCAAGTATATTCTGATAATCAATCGCTAATTGAAAAAGGGTTTATCCCAATAAGACCTGGTATTAGAAATAAAAAACTGCATAGATGGAGATGGGGTATTGAAACTTTTAAGGCAAGAATAGATGAAATTGTCATATTTGAGGATGAAGGAGATTATAAAGTAACATTTAAACAAGAGGGCTTAAATCCACCAAAGAATTATTTAAGTTTTGGTGGAGGTGCTTCTGAGCTTAAAGACCTATTTGATGGTGTTCAATACTTCGATTATCCCAAAAGCACAAAATATATTAAATATTTAGTATCAATCGGGTGTAGCAAAAATGATATTCTTATTGATTTCTTTTCAGGTTCAGGAACAACAGCTCACTCAGTTTTGAAATTAAATTTAGAACAAAATAGTAATAGGAAATGTATTTCTGTTCAATTGCCAGAACTTACAGAAACGTCAAGCGAAGCATATAAAGCAGGCTATAAGAATATTGCAGATTTATCAAAAGAGAGAATACGCAGAGCAGGTAAAAAATACAAGAAGAAATAAACAAAAAAATACAAGCCAAAGAAAAAGAAATAAAAGAACTTGAAAGTCAATTAGACATTAACAGCAAAGAAGAAAAAATTAAAACACTGAAAGCCGAAATTGAGAAATTTAATAATCAAGATTTAGGTTTCAAAGTTCTTAAATTATCTGATAGTAACTTCAAGCAATGGCAACAAATTGAGGGCAAAGATGCAAAAGCCCTTGCCGAGCAAATGAAATTGTTTGTTGACCCTGTTTCTGAATTTGCAACCATTGAAAATATGGTTTATGAACTTTTATTAAAAAGTGGCAAAGACCTGAACAGTCCTATTGAGAAGAAAGGCAGTTTTTACAAAATCAACGATAACGAATTGGTTTTACTATTAGAAAAAGCCACACAAGAAATTATTGATTCGGTAATTGCTGAAAAACCTATAAAAGTGGTTGCATTGGATAAACTCTTTAAAGGCAACGACCAATTGAAAACCAATACGGTACTGCAAATGAAAGATGTAGGGATTGAATTTAAAACGATATAAACCATGAGTACTCCAATCGATAAAGTACTTTTTAGCGACCTTACTCAAATCATAGAGCAAGGCAAAAAACAAGCAGTTGCACAAGTAAACAGTGTACTTACGCTAACCTATTGGCATATTGGCAAAAAAATAAACGACCATATTTTAAATAACGAACGAGCGGAGTATGGAAAAGAGATTGTGTCAACGCTGTCAACACAATTGGTCGAAATGTATGGAAGTAGTTTCGAGTCAAAAAATCTTTATCGGATGATGCGTTTTTCCGAAGTTTTTTCTGAATTTCCAATTGTCGCACCACTGGTGCGACAATTGAGCTGGTCTCATTTTTTAGTACTAATACCCTTAAAATCAGATGAATCGAGATTTTTTTATGCTCAAAAAGCAATAGAAAGTACATGGAGTAAACGAGAATTGATTAGACAAATAGAACGCAAAGCATTTGAACGCAATGAAATTGCCAATATTCAAGCCCATTCCGAATTGCAAGACATTCAAAATACCTTTAAAGACCCTTATTTTTTAGACTTTTTAGGATTGAAAGACGGCTATTTAGAAAAAGATATAGAAAGTGCCATTATAAAAGAACTAGAACTTTTTATACTAGAACTAGGACTTGGATTTTCTTTCATAGAAAGACAAAAACGCATCATTTTAGACGGAAAAGATTTTTATTTGGATTTATTGTTTTATCACAGAAAATTAAAGCGATTGATTGCGATTGAATTGAAATTAGGCGAATTTAAACCAAGCCACAAAGGTCAAATGGAACTCTACCTAAAATGGCTCGACAAGTACGAAAAACAAGATGGAGAAAATAGTCCAATAGGGTTAATATTATGTGCTGGAAAAAGCAGTGAACAAATTGAGCTTTTAGAAATGCACAAAGACGGTATTATGGTAGCCGAATATTGGACAGAACTTCCTGCTAAAGAAAAATTAGAGCAAAAACTGCACGAACTACTAATTGAAGCTAAAGCACGAATTGAAAACCGTAAATTGTTATAAGAATGAAATTAACGTTTGAATCCAATCTCAACTATCAGCAGGATGCTATAAAATCCATAACAGATTTGTTTGAAGGACAACCCTTGGAAGATTCCATTTTGGAATTTAACTTAAAGGAAGAAGGCACTTTAAACCTGATTAATGGCGTTAGCAACAACCTGATTTTATCAGAAGAACAAATCCTTGCTAATTTGCAAGGCATACAAGCCAACAACGAAATAAATATTTCGGAAAAATTGGACGGGATGCACTTTTCCGTAGAAATGGAAACAGGTACAGGTAAAACCTATGTTTACCTGCGTTCCATTTACGAACTTAATAAATTGTACGGTTTCAAAAAGTTTGTCATTGTTGTTCCTTCGGTGGCTATTCGTGAGGGTGTATTGAAAAACTTGGAAATTACTCACGAGCATTTTCAGACACTTTATGACAATGTACCTGTCAATTTTCAGGTTTACGACAGTACCAAAGTTTCTACTTTGAGAGGTTTTGCAACTACCAACAATATTGAAGTTTTGGTAATCAACATTGATTCTTTTGCCAAAGACGAAAATATTATCAATAAACCCAATGATAAGCTAAACGGACAAAAACCAGTTGAATTTATTCAGGCTACCCACCCAATTGTAATTGTGGACGAGCCGCAAAATATGGAAACCGAAAAGCGTATTTCTGCTATTGAAAACTTAAAAGCACTTTGTACGCTTCGCTATTCGGCAACGCACAGAAACCAATACAACCTTACTTACAGTCTGAACCCTGTGAAAGCTTATGATTTAGGTCTTGTAAAGCAAATTGAAGTTGATTCTATCATTGAAGAAAATGCCTATAATGATGCTTTTGTTTCAGTAGAATCTATAACGGCTACAAAAACCAAAGTAACTGCAAAAATTTCTATAAACAGCAACGAAAACGGAGGTGTAAAAAAGAAAACGCTTACCGTAAAAGTGGGTGATGATTTGTACAAACTTTCTAACGAAAGAGAAATTTATGCAGATGGCTATATCATTGAGGAAATTGATGCAGTAAACCAGTGTATTTCTATTTCTAACGGTAATTTATTATACAAGGGCGACAGTCAAGGCGGATTAACTGATGAAGTGATGAAGTTTCAAATCCGTAAAACCATTGAAGAACATTTAAAGAAAGAAAAACGCCTGAATAAATTAGGCATAAAAGTACTGTCCTTGTTCTTCATTGACAAGGTTGCGAATTACCGCAGTTATGATGCAGCAGGTATTGCATTAAAAGGAAAGTTTGCCGAATGGTTTGAAGAAATTTATCAAGAGTATATTTCAAAACCAGCCTTTAAAGAATTGGATAAATTTTCAGTTGAAGAAACGCACAACGGATATTTTTCGGCAGATAAAAAAGGTGCATTTAAAGACACTTCAGGTGAAACCAAAGCAGATGACGATACTTACAGTTTGATAATGAGGGATAAAGAGAAATTGTTGGGAATAGATAATTCTTTGCGTTTTATTTTTTCACACTCTGCACTTCGTGAAGGTTGGGACAATCCAAATGTATTTCAAATTTGCACCTTGAATGAAACCAAATCCGACATTAAAAAACGTCAGGAAATTGGCAGAGGTTTGCGTTTGGCGGTTGACCAAACAGGAAAACGAACCTATGACCAAAATATAAACCGATTGACAGTTATTGCCAATGAAGCGTATGACGATTTTGCCAAAGCCTTGCAAAAAGAAATAGAAGATGATTGCGGTGTAGCATTTACGGGCAGAATCAAAAATCATAGAGACCGCACCGCTATCAAGTATAGAAAAGGTTTTGAAGCCGACCCGAAATTCTTGGAGATATGGGAAAAGCTGAAAAAGAAAACCACTTACCGAGTAGATTACAAAACAGACGAATTAATTACTTTGGCTGTAAAAGCCATAAAAGATTTACCTGAAATCAAAGCCCCTTCATTACGTTCTACAAAGATTGGAATTACAATGACAGATGAAGGGGTAGGAACAAACTATGTAGGTGAGAAAGTAGAATCTTATGGTAGTTACGCTTGGAAAATACCTGATGTTTTGGGCTACATTCAAAGCAAAACAGAATTAACACGTTCAACCATTGAAGAAATATTAAGCAAGTCAGGTAGAATTGAGGATATTATCATCAATCCACAATTATTCTTAGACTTGGCGACACAAGCCATAAAACGAACTTTGTACGATTTAATGATTAACGGAATCAAATATCAAAAAATCGGTGGTTCGGAATATGAAATGGCATTGTTTGAAGCCCAGGAATTAGAAGTGTATTTGAATGACTTTTCGTTTAAAGTATCCGACTCTTCAAAAACCATTTATGAAGAATTTGTGCCTTTAGATTCGGGTGTGGAAAGCAAGTTTGCTCAAGACTGTGAAACAAGTGAACAGATAAAGTTTTATTTCAAACTTCCGAATTGGTTTAAAATACCTACACCGATAGGAAATTATAATCCTGATTGGGCATTGGTATTTGAAGACGACAAGAAAATATATTTTGTAGCTGAAACCAAAGACACAGGCACACCACAAGTGGACTTATCAAAATTAAGTGGTGACGAACAAATGAAAATTAAATGCGGAAAAGCTCATTTCAACGAGTTTGACGACTTGGAATATAAAGTAGTAAATAAAGTAGGACAATTGATAGAATAATGCCAACGCTAAAAGCCATACACATTTGCAATTCGCTTCAGCCACCACACAAGCCCAAAATTGCAAAAGAGTATGTCTAGCCAACGCTAACAGACGGACGAAAAAATAAAGCCAGCAGGTAACAATGTATATAAAAAATAGGCGAAACAGTAGTAAAATCAAGGCTTTTGGCTCATATCAAACTTTGTGCTTAACCGAAAGTTTAGTGCTTCGAAATCGCCTACTTTTCATATACTAAACGTTACCTGCAAGCTAAAAAAAAGCCGCCGCACGGTCAAGCACATTTGGTTTTTGCCAACACACAAAGCCAACGCTAAAAAACCAAAAGAGCTTGCCCTACCCCACCGCCACCCAAACATAATTATTACATTATATACACAGTTTTATGAGATATTTAAAATAAACTTACTAAATTAGTAACCGA
>Ga0222633_1001464_pt1 | contig 12430 bp, 12 predicted proteins | sample AntAcemetageno48_FD_179816 | JGI IMG/M metagenome (GOLD analysis project Ga0222633, IMG submission 179816) | Saline water microbial communities from Ace Lake, Antarctica - #48 | ecosystem: Environmental > Aquatic > Non-marine Saline and Alkaline > Saline | place: Antarctica: Ace Lake | collected... | reverse complement strand
GGAGCACGGATAATTCTGCGGTTACTGCGATTACGCAGTGATCACAGGTCATGCCCAAAACCTCAAAGCTGTAGCTCGGCACACTAACCCCCTCACGGACACTTCTCACCGTAGCAAGAAGACTATGAAGCTTCCCTAGGAGCCGGAAGCTTTTGCTCCGCCCGAGAGGCATAATAAGGACTCCCGTGTCCACGGGAAACACCCATGGTGCTGTGAGATTTCACATCCGATGCGGGCGCCCGCGTTGCTGACGACGGTGCAGACCCTGCCGCCACGCCCCCTGGGCGCCGACCAAGGGTCGAAAGACTTCCGTAGCAGCATCTCGCCCCATCGCCGTGTCTTGTTCTGTGGGGCGTTCGTGAACCTCGGGGTACTGCGGCAGTGCTGGGCGGTCTCAACGCGGCTACCTCGTAATTCCAGGCTTAGCCACCATGCGTTCGGCTGGAAGCCGGGGGACCTCGGACCGCGTCGCCCGGAGGTGCCGGGTTGCTAGCCGGAGAATTCGGCTCACTTCCGGACTTTTACCCGCCTGCGGGAGATCCGCTCGATGTGAACATCGTTGAAGAGTTGAATGCCTTTAGCTCTTCGCGGATTCGACGTTCCCAAATTTTCCTCTGGTCCACGTCGGAGACGGCCCCCTCGCTCCCAGGCCAGTTCGTGACCGCATACTCTCCAGGACTACTCCGGAGGAGGTCGGCTCTGCCACCAAGAACCGCAGACAAGGCTCGGTGAGGAAGGGCAGGACCCCCCACAAGCGTGTAGGTAAGGTCACGCGACGCACTCTCGCCCGTGAACGTCACGCCAGATTCCGTGATGGCCATGCGTTCTTGGTGTTGACGACAGAAAAACGTTGCCTGGCTCGCTTTTGGCCAGGCCGAGCTTTTCGCCCTTCCACATAGCCAAATACCTAATCCAATAACGGCAATGATGAGAACAACGCTGAAAAAATCTACGGCCAGCGCCTCATTCCATGGTTTGTCTTTGCATCTTCGCTCCCCGGCCCAGGATTAAGAGCCCACTCAGCGTGATCAGACCATAGAAGATGAACAGGGGCACGGAATAGGTGCCAACCCCCAAAAGAATTGAGCCCAGAATGAAAAGGGCTCCCCCAAGCATCATTACCCTTCGTGCGGTGATTTCTGGTGTCATGATTCCTCCTTCGTTTCGTTTTCGCAACACCCTTTGAGCCGACGAGAGTCAACTTCGCTCATTGAGCAACGAGGGTGCCGCCGATCAGGCCCATAATGATGACTAACCGTTGCATAAACCACTCGAAGCCGCAAGTGCTTTTTGAACCGCCCTGGGTTTGATGAATACTCGCGAGGGGACAGGTTTCGCGAGTTGCATCCCATTGGTTCATGCCTGGACACGAGGAAGATTGACACTTTCGGGTGTGCGATATCCACAGTCGTGGGGGGACTCCTGCCCTCCCCGGGGCAGGAGTCGCTGACGGAAGGAGAGTCCAAGGTCAAATGAGGCTGCAAGAAATAGAGGCTTGGACAGCTTCTTTGTCCTATGCTTTCGTCAAGTATTGGATTCTTTGTGACTATGCACGGCGAAAAGAGTTGTTGTGAGAAAAAGTCTCCTGCGCGTGATGTCAATAGTTTCTTTGGCGTCGATTGCGGCTTGCGCCATGATTCCGGTGCCAAGCTCTGGTGGGTTGAGGAACTTTGACAGCGAGCCAGTAGTTGGTTGGTGGCACGTACTTCCCAGCGATTCGAGTGAGGATCCGGAGGGACTCGTGGGCTTGTTTGGTTGGCCAGCCCGATCGGCAGTCTTAGCCGTGAGTTCCGTCTACGACGACTACCTTCTGGAGCTACTTGACACTAAGACTGGAGAGGTACTCGAGTCCGAATATTTATCGACACTCACTCCAGTAGAGCTACGCAGTCGTAGCTTCCACTTCCAGGGTGCCGAGACAAAGGAAGGGGACCTCCTCCTCGCTCTAAGCGGCTCTTATTCTCAACTTCTTGTAATTGGCCAGGACGGGTTTAATCTAACCTCCCCTTTCCCCATGTTGTCCATCGGAGACCCGTCCTACCGCGACGTACAATTCCGGATAACTTTTGACCCTATCTACTCGGACTTGTGGGACGAAGATTTAGTTTTCTCTTACGCCCGTGATCCAGATTCGCTTGTCGTGCTGAGAGATGATTTGACCGAGGTGTGGGAGGTTGCATATCCCGATCCCGACGATGGCTACGTTCATGATTACAGAACCGGAATGGTTCGAGCCGTGTACTCCAGCGAATCTTTGTCTTTCGAATACTTTGACTTTTCGAACCTGAATAGTGGTCCGAATCTAATAACGTTGCCGATATCGCAGAGTGGCGCTGTTCCGAATTTCGCTTCGGAGCTGGGGTCTGGCTATCTTTTCCTCGGGTCCAGTAGCTCTGGGACTACGAACTTGTTCACGGTTTCCTCAGAAGGTGAAGTGATCGACATTGCCTCACTTGCCCCATCAGGGGGCGGGAGGGAATCGGTTTCGGTTATTGGAGAGAAAATATTCGTGACCCAGGAGATTCGCGAACAGGTTTCGGTGAAGATATTCGACGCATCGTTGTCGACAGTTGCCGAAATCCCCCTACCGGGAGTTGAGCGCGTGTATCTTAACGACTGGGTTCACCGATCCGAGTCTCTGGGAAAGCTCATATTAGAGACTGACAATTCTTTTGCTTTACTCGACATTTCGAGTCAAGAGGTCACAGGATTTAGGCCGCTTTCGGGATCCGACGCTTTGTTCAACGCTGGGTTCAGTAACGATGCCTTTCTGATTTGGGATAGTGAGGCGTTGGTGAGTTACGATTTCCAACTCGGTTTAAACTGGTCATTTAGCTTGCTCGAAGGCGAAAGAATTCTCCGAGTCGGTGAGGATCTCTACTTGGTGAGTGAAAACAGGTCGGAGTTGTTGCAACTGACCTCCGATTAGTCTTCAGGTATAGAATCGCGGCGGATGATTGTGAAGGCTGGGGTGCTCTGCTTTTCGTTCAGAAGAATTACTCGTACAGCAAGAGCTAAACCTTTCGCCAACTTTCCCCAATAAGGCAGCTTGTTCCCGAACTGGGTCCCCTGGCGTGCGGACAAGTAACTTCACGAACCTGCAGAGTCCGCTAGGCGGGCCGAATCCCCTGGCTGCTCTTCGATATCTGCGCTTTCCCACCGAATTCCCTCCCCTTTTTGGAAGCAAAAGAGTAGAGGCGCTTGGCGCTGAACAGAGGACTTGTACTCCCAGCTCTTGTGTCTCCGTTGATGAAACCTCAGGATCCCCCAGCCCCACCACCGGTAGGGCACGGTTGCATCAGGAAGCACCACCTTTTAAGCCTAAAAAACGGCTCCGGTTAAGATCGCCACGCCCACTCTTCTGACATCAGCTCGGAGTAAATATCGCCGGGCCTTGTGCGGCATTCTCGACACGCGCAGTGTTGGTCTCGCCAGGGGCCAACCACCACGGCATGCTGCATGCTCCGACTCTCAGCCTGGACGCCGGCATCGCGAGCAGGGCATGTGAACCAAAGAGCGAATACAACGACGACCCACTTGTGACGGTTTGGGTGGGTGTCACCGTGGCGTGTGGCCGGGTGTGAGTCTTTGTGTGTGAGGGCAATAAGTGTAGGTTCTACCTGAGTGGTTGTGGGCTTTTTGCGCCAACACCTATCACCGCATGAGCGAAGGATTAGACACAATGTCACGAGCACATAAAGTGGGAGCCGGCCAGTCACGTGGGCACAGGTTTGCTTTAGCCACCAAGCTTTTCCAAGCCGGCGTGGTTGTTCCCTTTGTGGGCGCACTTGCATTGACAGGATGTGCCGAGAACGTGGAGCCCCTGGAACCAACCAACATTTCGGTACGTGGCGTCGAACTGCCCGCTGAACTTGCCGAAGTGCGCACACAGGTGCTTGAACTTTGTAATACCGGCGAGGGGTCGGGTGACGTCCGCAAGGCTTGGACAGACCTTGGGTTTGAGGAAACAACTGGCACCACATGGATTGATGCGTTTACTTTTTCGGCTGACTTTGGTTACAATGAAAACCCAAATGCGGTAATTTTTAATGGGGAAGCAAGCTACCCAACTATTCACGAAGTTGCCCAAAACTGCTTAGAGGCAGCAAAACTAATAAGTACAGGCCTGGTTTCAAGTAGTCGTGAAGATGCCAGCTTAGCGCTTGAAGAAATGCGAAGCCTCCCGTATGATCCGACAACAGATATCCTGAGTCAAATCGCCACCAATATTGAAGTGTCTCAAGACAAGGGAATCATCTAGTCGCAGGTTAGCAAGTCCACATCAGCCCCCCCGGTTATACAAGAGCTTGCAGAAAATTGTCTTGATGCTGCAAAACTCGTGTCACTGGGTTCAGGGACGGATAACGTTGATGGTGCAAAGAAGATGCTCACCGACATGCATGCTCTTCCTTATGATCCAACATCTGGTGTGTTCGCTCAAATTGCTCACAATGCCAACGATGCTAAGTAGCAACTCTTGATCATTGCCGGTACACGGCCGAGCGGACTGCTGTAATCAAGACGGAAATTGACCACGACGTCTCAGTGCGTGATGTGGTCAAGCCTCTGTGCGAGCGAGAATGTCGAATTCAAACAGTTCGAGGCCGGTGTGTGCTTCCTGATCGACTCGGGCATCCAGGCTGGTTCGTCTGAAATTGTGGCTGAGTTCGAAGACACAGGGTTAGTCGACGTTATCGTGCGACGCGGCGCAGGCGCCCTCGGCCGGGGCCCACCTGGAATCCCAGAAGGAAGCAGCCGCCGCCAACAACGTGCGCGAGACAATCGTCGACGAGCACGCGATGAACAGAAAATACGACGAGACGATGTCTTCACTTCTTGACGGATGCCTGGGGCAGCTCGTTTGGTGATCTCGTGCCCTTCACAGGTGACGAAGGAATTGGCGTCAAGTTTAAAAAAAGCGACCGCTAAAACTGCCGATGCAAAGGACTTACACAAAGCCATTTGTCTCGCCGATTTCAATAGTGGAGCAAGACCTGACTGGGGCAAGGAGGAGCAGGATTGTCTGACGAACCCTCATCGCGATTTTCCCAGACCTCTGGTTTCGTGGTTCACGTGCAGAAAGTGACAACATTCTTTGCACCGCTTATGAGTACTTGATGCGTCGCTTCGCGACAGAATTTGGCAAGCGATACGAACAGTTTTATAGGCCAACTGAGTTGTCGCAACTGATTCCACAGCGCAACGGCGTTACGCCCGACCCTCCGTGCTCTGCCACCGATTAACACCCCAAATGTGAATCAGGTCCGCTCCAATTTGCCTTCCTCGCATAAACAGTCGAACTTCATTTCGTGGGACTTAAGAAAAACTATCCTCATATATCGGAGGCGTTGCGCCTTACTGCGCAAGAAGTACAGACAATTTCGTACCTTAATGAAGGTTTTATAACACCCGCCCAACTAAATGGTCAGGGGCTTTACCTAGATCAATACACCAAGAGGTCTGAAGCCTTACTTGTCGACACCGGCAACAAAATAACGGCGGCACGGATGATTCACACCGAAAAAAGAGTGGGCATCATGTCTCTGCCTACGCCCAAGAAGTTCTCCCTTGATTCTGATGCGGTCCAAAAAATAGCGGGCGTTAACCGACTGGCAGATATTCGGTATCGTGACGTTGTCGAAATCTCTGGGTTAGGTTCTTTGCGCTCACAAAACGGCGAGCCTAGTGCGCCTGCGGAATCGTTTGATGCAACGCGGCAGGTTTATGCCACCGCGCTAAGGCGTTCGCTCGACCAAGGCCACAAACTTTGGGTCATGAACATTGAAGAGCGCTTGAAAAATCAGTTAACTACGTTCTTGGGCAAGGGAGTGATTTCTCAGGTAGGTGAGCCACGTGCGCAAATGGGCCCGGCTACTATGCCGGTAGCGGTTAACCCCCAGCAAGTTGTCGAGTCAATTCTGGATGGCAATAGTGCTCGGTTTGACGATATGAATCGCGCCGACATTGCAAAGGCACTGCGGGGTGTAAGTGAACGTTACCTCCCGCCTAGACTTGTTCGAAAATTACATGCAAGCGGTATTGAAACAACACAAGACACCCTGCTGTCACGGGCTCTGCGTCATAAAAAAGCCCTGCTGTATGGTGCCATTATTGGATATGCAGCATTGAGAGCCATCCCCGTCGCTGCTCTTCCTGAATTTGAAGGTAGTCCATTTATTTTTGCTGGCGTGGACATTAGCACTGCATTGACGCAGGTTTGGGGTATGGAAAGATACCTTACTGGTAGAAGTAGGCTCGTGCGCGCCGTTGGCGCAACCACTGCGGTCGCAAGTCTTGTCGCACCCTATGTCTATGTGTACGCCAACGGAGAAGATTATCCGGTGTATGTAAATGTCATTGTTGGAGGACTGATTGGTGGAGCTATCGTCAGTGAAGTCATAAAAACCAGGAAAGATATTGCTATACGACGCGGTCTCCGTGCAAGTGAGCTTCCAGTAGCCGCAGTACCGGCATGACCCTGTTATCGGGCCGGTAAATTACCGCAGTCGGGTTCCTGCCAACTGAAGCTGGCTGCAAGAGGACTCTCATCATTCCTTGATGTGACCCCCGTTTTTGTGGCCGGGCTGACGTTAATTACAGCACAGGGGCATGTAGTTGTTCGTACTCGGTTGGTGTCAGCATATCCAACGAGGAATGGCGTCGTTTGTCGTTATGGAAAGAGTCAATGTAATCGGCCATTGCAGCACTGAACTCGAGAATCGTTACCCACTTTTTTCGATCCAGCAGTTCGGTTTGCATCCGGCCCCAAAAGGATTCGATCATGACAGTCATAGCAATCACCCACCGTGCCAAGGCTTAACCGCAACCCGTAGGTGTCAACATTATTCGTAAACGCCCAGGACGTGAATTGAGCGCCATTGTCGGCATGGATGATGCTCTCCGGCGTTGTCTCACGGGTGGACCAGGCCATGTAAAGGGCCGAGTTCACCAGGGTGGTTTCCGCTTTCCGATCAATAGCCCACCCGACCCCTTTTCGAGAAAACGCGTCCAAGACCACACAGGCATAAACGAGGCCTTCCCTCGTGGGATGTTCCGTAATGTCGGTCACCCATAACTGGTTCGGACCAGTCGCGCTAAAGTTCCGTTTCACCAGGTCACTCGTGGTTCGAACACTCACCAGGTTACGTTTGCGGGATTTCCTTTTGGGGAGCCACTCAAGGCCCAACTCGGCCATGACTTGGGCAACAAGTTTGTGGTTGACTATCAGGTCTCGTTCGATTCGTAAGGTTGCTTGGACCCACCGGTAACCATACGTGCCAGCAGACTCAGCATGGACCTGCCCGATCGAATCAGCGATGAGCAGGCGTCGTATTTCCCGGTTGCCAGGGGTCCGTGGCCTGGTCCGATATCCAAAAGTGGACCTGTTCACACCACACACCCTGGTGGCCTTTCTGATGGAATGACCGGCCGTCACGAGTTCTTCCGCGACGGCCTGTGTTCTTTTGGGTCAACCACCGCCAACGAATCAAACAATGCTGAAGCTTCTCTCACCAGTTGCAGTTCTTCTTCCAAGGCCTTGATCCGCTTCTTCGCTGCACGTAATTCAGCGTTCTGGGTTGAGTCAACACCTTCCACGAGGCCTGCGTCGATGAGGGCTTGGTGTTTCCACCGGTGGAGGGTCTGCTCCGGGACACTGGTTTCTAAAACCAGGGCTACCACGGCTTCACCGCCGAGCATCCGGTCGACCATTTCCCGTCGGAAATGTGGAGGGTATTGGCGTGGCATGTGGTGCTCCTTTCGAAGCCCACCATCCCACAACTCTCATAAACAACAGCCAACATTTGGGGGTCACATCAACCTGGACCTAAAAATCAGGGTCAGACCACGGGCATAATGGAGCAATGAACATGAAAGCTGCTCTGTATTTGACGGTGTGTGTTGCCACCTTCATGTCGCTTGGTGCGTGTGTTTCAGCAAGCGCACCAACTTGCGGCTCATCGCCACTAGACAAGCTGGGCGCATTGTCCACATGCGAAGTGTTTGACTACTTCGCACCACTGTCAGAGCGATTTGGTGTCCAGATACTGGCTAGCAACTCAATAAACACAGGTTCATTTCTGGGAGCGGCCGCTCTTGGGTCAGAGTGTGTCGTATTAATATTTTATTCGGCGACGGACGATGGGAGCAGGGAGCTGCTGTACAACGTCAGCGTCGAAAACAGATGGGTTGTCGATGATGAAGATTTGTATTACGGCAGAATCGACGACGCCACACCTTCAGAAGTGAGGGAGCATGTTGATCGCTTTCGCGGTCAGTGTGCCTAGTACATCTGCGCGCCCCTCACGTCATCTTGATTGACAATGTGAAAGCCCTCTATTCCGGCTCCGCCGTCCCTCAGATACCCTTGTAATCGGAGGGTGGTGCAGCGACCAGTTGAATCCGCCCTGTCCTACATTGTCACTGTGCCGCTGGCAGCAGTGCTCTTCGTAGTCGGTTTGGTGTGGACTGCGCTCGAGCTTCGCCCCCATCGCTAGCCGTGGCGCAGCAAATTCCGTTCTATAAAGGCGTCCAAGAAAACAGGAAGAGTCTCAGAGTCAGCCGTGACTTCGCCAACTACAGTCGGACTATTACTAAGGCTTAGAGAAAGAGAATACTAATGTCGACTGACCCCCCTCCGCACGATCAACAACACGGTGAACACGACGGAGATCTGCCCGAGAAGCCCAGGCGTGATTGGTACCGGAGCCCGTCCGTGTTGATAGCTGTCGTGGTAGGAAGTGCACTACTCATCCTGGGTATGGTCCAAATAAATGCTGCATTGAATCAATCCACCCTGGACCAGGCCATCGTAGATCTCGCCAAATCGAACGCTGGACCCGAGAACTTCCCCCGCGATATTCCACGAATTGGCGGAACTCTTTTGAGTCAATCCCACGAAGGTGGCAGTAGCGGAAGAAAGTGGGAGGTCGCAATTGAGTCCTATTCCGAACCATCATTTGAAGCCATGAAGAACAAGATCGAGTTCGCTGGTTTCAGGCTCGTGGAGCGCCAGACTTCATCCTGGGGTGTTATCGGTATGTTCGTCAATGATTACTATCAAGTCGTAGTCGAAGTGCCCGGAGTGACGGATGGTGATGGGCGCTGGGTAGTCAACTACTCCGCCATGAACGGCGACCAGCGAACATCCGGCTGAGCCATCTTCCAGCTTGGCAATTCCTGATGGGATCGCAGGCTTGCGATATTCGATTGGAGGCTTGAGGGTTGTCCAGTCCGTGGACCTCTACACGTACGACCCTTCAGCGGGGACTGTCACCCTCGATGTGGCCCCTGAATACGATTTCGACGAAGGGGTTAGAGACGATGCCTGGGAATTCCTCAGGCTTTTTGCGGGAGCGTTTTACCAGGCTGGTTCAGATAACGACGCTTGGACAGCAGAGGATCCCTGCTTCGCTCCAGACTTTCGTGCCAAAGTTTCCTCAGCCACTTATGGGTGTGACGGAGAGACAACGCGTAATCTTGCTGAATCGTTGTTGAGCCGCGGAAATTGGGAGGCAACCTGCAGAGTTCGCTAATTTAGGCAGAATTCCCGCTCCGCTCGTCACGCTGTGCGCTTTCGAGCCAAACTCCCATCGTGTTGACCTGCTCCCTGGTTCAGGTCCGGTTTCTGCAAGAATCATCGCTATTTTTTGGGGGGGTAAATTCTTCAGGCTCATAGATAGGCGTTCTATGAACCTCGAGCGACTTCAGTCTTCGTCTTACACTCCGAAAGCAACACACAAACCATGTCTCTGAGAATTGCCTTGCGAGGGGAACAAGTCTCGCGAGTTGCATCCCATTGGGTCATGTCTGGACAGTAGAAAGATTGACGCTTTCGGGTGTGAGTTATCCACAGTCATGGCGGGACTCCCAGCAAACCGTGAAAAACTGGCCGGCCGCCAACCCTCGGGGGAGTCTGCTTTTCTCGCCGACGAGTTGCTCATGGCTGAACATGGTCGAGATCTTCTTCGGCATCATTACCCAGCAAGCCATCCGGCGGGGCTCATTCACCTCGGTCGAGGAACCCGAGGCCACAATCCGTGCCTTCATCACCAGCTACAACCGGAGCGCAGATCTCTTCAATTGGGTCAAAACGGCCGATCACTTACTCGGCAAGATCCAAACGTAAAGAGGTCCTCAGCACGCGACACTAGCAGCAAGCAGGGGGCAGTTAGCTGCCGACTTCAGCCTCCGGCGACCTTATTGTCTAAGGTGATTACTTTCTCACTCCCTGAGAGCCAGGCGCTCGCTGAGAGCCCGATGCCGCTGAGCAGACGACTGTCCCCATCGGGTTGGTTCGGGTTCTTGTATCCCTTCACTATGAATGTGAAGTTAAAAGTGCTGGTGCTCCCAGGAGGAAAGGGGCCCCAGTTCACGCCGATTAGCGTTGAATCAGATTGCCAGCACGAGCTGCCGCTGGAGTAGTACAGCTCGGCTTCGTAGCCGCCACGGAGCTTGTTCGCGGACCCATACCCCCCGATCGACCAACCGAAGGACGGGGAAATTTCCACATCTCCAAGGCCGTAAATGAAAATGCCGGTCGTCATATTGGGGATGTCGAAGTTTTTTGTAGTCGACGTTAGGGTGACCGTGTACGGCACGGCGAGATCCGTATCCGGATTGAAATCGCCACATCCTTCACCGACGATGTGCCCCGAGCCTGTCTGGCCGATTGTCGGCCCTCCGGCCACGAGCGTTATATCAAAGGTGTATCCGTTGCCGGCATCAATATGCGAGGTTCGTGCCGCGTGGGCTGCAGCGTCCTCCTTCGCCTGGACACTCGCAGTGACGACATCAACCGCGTTCTGCAGCTTCACTGCCGCCGTGCTGACGCCGGTGATTGCCGACTGCAGCGAACTCGTCTGAGCCTTTATCGCATCAGTGTCGGCGGCCATCGCTGGCGCTGTGCAGGCGGGAGCCACGGAATCCTTGGTGCTGGCGGTCTTCAACGCGTCGATGAGCGTAGGGTCCGCGAGGGATGACGGGTCCGTGTTCACCGTTATAGCCGCGACGGCCATCGCCGATTTCAACACCGCATTCTCGCGATCGCACGCTGTGGCGGCGGTGTTGAAATTGGCGATGGCCTGCTGTGCGAGGAGTGATGCATTGTGGGCAGACAGCGCGGTGACCGTGCCTACGATTGCAAGCAGAGAGATGCTGGCGAGGACAATCGCGAACCGAGTCTTACGGAACGCTGGCCAGTGTGATTTCCCTTGCCCCGCGTCTTCTGAAGTTAATTCACCTCACCAATATATCACTCATCACGTCGGCGCTCGGGATGGTTGCTCGCCACTCAACTGCTGAGATATACTTGGGTCTCGCAATCTTTCCACTCTTCGAGAAAGTTGGATTTATGAACACCATGCGTCGTATTGGGGCAATTAGTCTTGCCTCACTGGCTATTGCTTTCCCGTTGTCTGCCTGTAGTGGTGAACCAGATGTCGTGGGAGTGTGGATTGCTCCCAACGGCGCCTCGGCCTTCGTCAACCAGGACGGAAGCTGCGCTGGCATGTACTACAACAATAATCAGCCCTTGGACATTGGTGGCCGCATGACGTGCGCCTTCTCGGGTAGCACCCTTGTTGTTTCCCAACCTCCGAATCAGGCCACCTACAACGTGTCGTTTTCGGGAGACTCAATGACCCTCACTGCGGGCGGTACGGACGTCACCTTCACCAGGGGATAGAAGGGGCTGCCACACCAGCAGCTGACATCCTCTCGCGACCCACCCGATAGGTTCCGGTTTCTGTGGCGAAGTGAAGGCCTTCCCAAGAGGTCGAACAGCGTGCCCTGTGCGTATCGAAGGTATCCAGCACGACAGAACAATAGATTGTGCCTTCCCCGTGCGGTGCTCTGTGGCACCGGTAACCCACACCTGGCTGGTGTGTGCCCTCGCACATTGTCGTTTCATCAGATCACAAAGCTCACGCGTTTGGTGGCGTGTTTTTCGGCTACCCCCCTTCCCTGGAATTCCATGAGGGCCAGTACGGCTGCCTCAATGCTCTCCTCATCAGTTGCAAAGCGCTCGAGGGGCGCAAACCCTGGCTTACCGAGATCAAGCTGCTGCAAGAACTCCTCGCCCCCCGCGATCCCTACCGCGTGCGGTCAACTGGCCGGCGAGAGATTCCAGCACAAGTTCGTCTCCATGTCCAAAGATGTCGACTGCCTGGCATGGGGAAAGATTCATCATCGGGAACAATAATGCGCACCTAAGAGCCGGGCGCAAAGAAGACCTCGCCAACCCATATAAGCGGGGCGGTCGCGGGTTTGCAGAACAACTCCTCGCCCCCATAGCCTTATTTTTTTTGTGCGCGAGAGGGGACTTGAACCCCTACGCCCTTGCGGGCACTGGCACCTGAAGCCAGCGCGTCTACCAATTCCGCCACCCGCGCAATGATGGTTTCCCATCAACGTGCAGACATTACCACAGGCA
>Ga0222633_1001462_pt1 | contig 12453 bp, 9 predicted proteins | sample AntAcemetageno48_FD_179816 | JGI IMG/M metagenome (GOLD analysis project Ga0222633, IMG submission 179816) | Saline water microbial communities from Ace Lake, Antarctica - #48 | ecosystem: Environmental > Aquatic > Non-marine Saline and Alkaline > Saline | place: Antarctica: Ace Lake | collected... | reverse complement strand
GGATTCCCCGCTCTACGACCTATCAGTTGCTGGAATCCCTCTCTGATCGAGGATTTGCCATTCATTTCCCCTCGGAAAGGACATGGGGGCTGGGTGTGAGGGCTTTTGAAATTGGAAGTGGTTACGCAAAGCAACAACCTTTAGTTCTGGTGTCCGCGCAACTCTTGCGCCAGCTTGCGCAGGATCTTCAGATGGGAAGCCACCTGGCCGTCCTTCATGGCCTCGACGTCATCTACTTGGTGGAGGAACGCTCTAGCCACGGGCCCTGGTTAGTGAGCGATGTCGGGGTCCGATTGCCCGCCCACCTCACCGCCACGGGCCGTGCAATCCTCGCCCATTTGCCCAAAAATCAAATGCGAGCGCTCTATCCTGACGGAGCAGCGCCCCTTCCGGTTCGACACAGTCACGGGCCCAAGAGCGTCAGGGAACTGCGTGACCTACTCCAGCAAACCCGACAACGCGGGTGGTCCATTGAGGATGAAGAAATCTCGCCGGGCTTCTTTTCTGTAGCCACCGTGATTCGGGATTACACCGGATGGCCGGCTGCGGCGATTGCCCTCACCGGAGCCAAAGAAAAAGTGGAGAGCGCAATACCGGCGCTCGCTCAGCGCCTGATGCAGGTTGCCACAATAATCGAAACACGACTCGGCGGTACCGGTGGTGCGTCAACTCTCTAGCGCTCTGGTTTCTCAGCGCAGAACGATAGTACTGGGCGCGCTTAGATAGCCTGACCTAGGAGTTATCGCCCGAGGGTTCACTGGTGCGTTGACCCTCGACCACCCACGCGGCAACCAGTGCCGTGAGCGAGGAAAACAACACAATACCGACGAACATCATTATCCCCGCAACAGCCTTGCCATCTTGAGTGACCGGGTAGAAATCACCGTACCCCACAGTCGTGACGCTCACGACGCTCCACCACAGTGCATCGCCGAACGACTGGATATTGCTCCCTGTGGCATGCCTCTCTGCTTCAAACACGCAAAGGGCAGCGGTGTAGAGGGCGAGGGGAAACGTCACCCCCACGACCAGTCCCACTTTGTGGGTCCGATCCACCATGTAAGGAGCAACACCTCTGAGCACAATCAGAACTCGCAGAGCTCGAAACGCAGGAATGAGAGCGGCGAGAATGCTCAACCAGTTTCGCTTGATGAAGCTCACTCATCGGGGAATTTCTCCCAAGCGAGGAATGTGGATAACGAACCGTGCTACAAGATCCACAAGAAATATGACGTAGACCGTAGTGCTGGCAGCGCCCAGGAGTGTGGCCACCACCCCGGGGGCTCCACAAGAACCTAGGCGGTGTAAATACCCAAATAGGCGAAGCCCAAAATCATCAAAAAAACTCGGACTTCTTGAAAAAGGAGTGAGCCCTATCCGAAATCGATTCGACCTTCAACTCAAAGGACATGCTCGCTCCGCCTCACCAAGGGATGGGAGACCCCGATAGGGGCCCGTGAACTCAAAGCGACCCAGCTTTGAGCCCGGTGCCCACAACAGGAAGCTGCCCGGAGCGCTCAAAGCGACCGAAGGGCTGGCTTCAGACTTTCCCGAGTCACCGAACGAAGTGGCAGCAGTAAATCCCACCACTCTTAATAGGCCTCTCAGCGCTGGGTCTGATCACCCTCATCACAAGAGTTGCGATAGCGACCCGCAGTAAAGGACGTAAGCCCAAGCTCGCACCCGCTTTATGGTGGCGCGTGTGAGTCACTCCCATGGGGACCGAAAACCTCACTCAGAGTTCCCGTCGCGCTACGTTGCATGGGCAAGCTCAACGGTATGCTCCCGCTATGGCGACCTTTTACCCCGCGGCACTGAAAGCTGGCGCCCTATTCTTTGCTTCGGGCTTCCTTATAGTCGCCTGCGCTCCAGGACCCCTTGTGGGGGCGAGCGACCAGGATACTGATGGGACCACAGACAGCTCCCAAGAATTTGCCCCCCCGGTGGGGGGAAGCGGTTGGGAACCCGGTACCTACCTACCCGAGCATTGTGAGGATGTCTCCCCCGATGCTGTCGCCGTGTTCGAGAATCTCATTAGCGAGCGTGACGCATCCGATTGTGTCGCCCCTTTTATCGCCGAAATATCCATGGGCACAGAAGTGGTCACCGCCGAGGAGACGGGGGAGGATTTGTATGGAATTTCCCAGTATTTACGGGTCTACCGCTTGCTCGATAGGGTCCCGACCATCGGCCAGTTTGGCCAATGGGGGCAATGGATTGGCAGCGATGCCCACCACCAGGGGAGCTTCAACTCGATTGAGGGAGGATTGTTTGTTCACGACAAAATGGGACGCAGCTACTACCCCAAATACATGGCCAGTGCTGCAACTCACCTCTATTCGGGGACCAGCGACACCGGCGGTGGTTGGGGCTTCTATGAGAGACGAATATCTTGCGACGTGCTGGGAAGAATCACGGTGTCGAACAAGATGATAGTTCCGCCAAACCTCATTTCCTTCGATGAGGACCAAGACCCCTACGAAGAGGACGGTGGGATCTCGGTGGGAACCTCGTGGGTCGCCCTGCCCCTGATCGATGGTCAGGAACGCAACGATGCCACAGGGCAAACCGACGGTCTCCTCACCTGGACTTTTGTGATCGACGCTGCCAACTATTCTGGTCCGCTGATCGCCTATGCCCCCCAGCACTGGGACATGCGCCTGGCTCGGTGGAATTCCCTAGAAATGCTGGCAGACGTTTTCGAATGGCTCCCCGGCGAGAAACTCACCGACCCGGCCGGGCAAGCACTGGTCGATCACGTGGATGGAATCATCACCGAGGAAGACATGCTTCCTCTGATCCGCAATGAGCAGTGGTACCAGGACTGGTGGGCAGACCCCAGCAAAACCCACGGAGTTTCGCCCGCAGGGCGATATGTGCCCACCGGAATAGAGTTGGCACCTGTGCCCGTCTTCGCAATTGAGGAAGAGGGAAGAACCTTCCTCAAAACTTTCCCCCCTCGCGTACCCCGCGTACTCGACCAGGAAGCGTTAGCGCTCAATCTTCAGACCTTCGATTCGAGCGTTTATAACGCCTTTGTCGACACTTTCCAGCCGGCGTCCCCGGCCGCAGCGTGGGAGAAGACCCTCGACGGGCTGGGTTTCCCCTCACGGGTCGAGAGAAATCGGGAAAAAGAACCTCTCGTAGTTTTCCATCACCTTGACGAACGCGGCGAGGACTACTACGACAACCCCAACATAAGCTTCACGCTCCCTCTGCTCGCCTTGGAGCAAAAAGGGGAGACGAACATCGTTTTTGACTGGTCCAGCACCCCCCGGGCCGAGAGGGAAATCTCTACCTACTTCGAGCTTGTGGGGTCCACGCTCGTCCCAAGGGACGAATCCCAGGTCCCCACGAAGCTGACGCTGCTGGAATACGGGAACCTCGAGAGCCCCACAAATCTGCGTAACCATCTGCCCCACATAGAAAAAAGTGGAGTACTAGGTCCAGAGGACACCTTTAGCACGAAGTGCTGGTCGTGCGACGACCCGGCAGGGTGTGATCCAGAGATTCATGAAACAACATTGGATGATGGAAGCGTGGTCCGCTACCGCTGGTATCGGTTCACGGACCAGCCCGTTTTCTGGAACCTGAAGAACGAATTCCCTGACCTCTACAGTGATGCAAAACTTCAGGAGCTTCAGGAAACAATCGAGATGATGCACCAAAAGTGGGATGGCAGCGTCAATCTGCTCGAACGGCCCGCCTCCACTGATGCTTTCCACCTGGCAGAGATTGACCATGGCCTTATCGTCGAACCCCCCGCGGGCAAAGAAATCGGCTGGGTTCCGATTGTCTGGGAAGTGGAACATCCCGATGGGCAATGGCAAGACGAGATTGTCGTGCCCGAGGTTGAGGGGCAACCCTGGCCGCGCCGGTAAAAGCCCTCTGGGTGCGCCCCAAGAACCGGGGCGATGGCCGCCCTGTGGTGCTGAAGTGAGGATGCGTCAAAAATAGCCGAATGCGCAGAGCCCACAGTTTCAGGGTGTTCCTGTGTCCTGCGACATCAGATGGCGGTACCGGTGGGATTTGAACTCTCCGGTGACCCCTGTAAGGGCGGTCCTGTTTATCAACAAACCCTATTTTTCCATGCTTCTGGGCAACTACGGCCTGTGTGAATATCGTTAGTTGTTGTTCAATTGTGTGGTTCTTGTGGGGGCCATTTTCGGCACACCTCCGGCTGGCGACGCGGAGTGTCTCAAGCAGTGTGCAGGGGCTTTATCAATCTGCGATTTCAAGAGACATCGAAGTGATTACGTGGAAACCCTCTAGAGCTGCTTCCTGAATGCCTCGCGCGAATTCCTCCGATTGCGCCCTGTGCCCGACGACGGGGATGTTGGCGCCGAAACTGGTGAAGTCGCCTACCTCACCAATGGTGACTCGGACTAAACCCCTTGCATTGTGCCGAGCACGATTACCCATCCAAGTATTGACTTTGATGTGAGGCTCAAGACAATGTACGCCTTCTCTCCGTATGCGTAGACCTTCCATTTGCCGATTTTCTTGTACTGCAAGAACATGTTGATGGCGAAGGTGTTGAAGAAGATAAAAGTAAGGAGGAATCCGAATTGGGCATATACAGGGATAGCATCTGCGATGTTGTTGGTGGAGACCACGAAGTAAATGCCCCCCATAATCCATGGAACGATTCCAGCCAGCACACCAACGTTGAAGGAGAACCAGCTGGTTTTCTGGGTGAGCTGATTGTGCATCTCCATCATCAGCCCCATCATGTTCATGATGAAATTCAGGGTGAAAATAAACACGATTGTGGAAATCTCGATGAGTCCACCAAGCATGAGCAGGACAACCAACATCAGGGAGGAGCTGATCGCATATTCCCACCAGCGAGCATGGTTGATTCCCTTTTCGATGCCGGTCTCATAGCGACGGACATACCAAGGGGAGGAGATAAAGAGGTGCGCGGCAGCGGAGAGCAATAAGAATATGGGTGCGATGAGAGCAACCGGAAACTCGAAAAGGATGTCGCTTTCCGGCCGAATACCCGCGGGGGTGTCAGTAAAGAAGCGAGTGATAACTGGGATTCTCGTTTCATCATTAAGAATAAAAAACAGCGCGACCCCTTGGACCAAATGGAAAACTCCTGCAACCCTGTTGAAGGTTTGGAGTTGCTTACCTAATTTGGTTCCTGGCTTCATGACACGTCCTTTCGATAACCGAAGAATCCAAACCTACCGAAGGAACCCCTGGGTTTCTGAGCTTTTACCCAGAGTTTGCTCGACCGCACAATGAGACGCTGCCCACGGCGTCCGACCATGGAATTTGGCGCACTGACAGGCGTAAGGGCGCATTTTCTGCGAGTAAAGTTCCTGCTCAAATACGGGGAACAGGGGATAGGGTTCAAACGATTCCGTCTCCGCTCCTGAGCCACAGCCCTCCGTAGCGCTGGACCTGAGGCGGTTTTTGGCGCAATGCGGTGTGCCCAAGGGGTTGACAACACTTTTGCCACTCTGACGCGACATGATTCTAGGCACACCGGCGCAAGCCTCGCCGCATCCGCTGAAGCAAATATCAAGGCGCTCCAGAGAATGCTGGGGCACGCATCGGCATCAATGACACTGGACACTTATGCAGATCTTTTCGACGAGGACTTAGATAGCGTCGCTGAACGGCTCAATCACCGGAGAACCCTCGAAATTATCGGGTTTTATAGGGGGCTTCCACAAAAATACCCTCCGTGGACGCTCGAACGCTCCAGGTAAAGGGAAGCAGGGAACTTTTGACTGGCGGTACCGGTGGGATTTGAACCCACGGTGGACTTTCACCCACACAACTTTTCGAGAGTTGCACCTTCGGCCGCTCGGACACGGTACCGGGACTAAGTTTACACAAACACCCGGACCGGCTTCAGCCTGGGTCGGTCGCTGCCCGTAGGCTCCCATCATGGCAAAAAATGAGGCGCCTTACCGGTGTGACGAATGTGGGTGGACAGCCTTTAAATGGGTAGGGCGTTGTGGAGAATGCCAGGCGTGGGGAACGGTTATTGAAGTGGCGGCGCCCACTACGAGATCACGACAGGTGAAGCCCGTCATCCCCCTGGGTGAGCATGTGGCCAAGCCCATCACCGAATACTCCGGCGAAGAAAGCGGCCACCGCCCGACGGGAATCGGCGAATTTGATCGCGTGCTCGGGGGCGGGATTGTCCCTGGGGCGGTCATTTTGCTCTCGGGTGAACCCGGTGTCGGCAAGTCAACACTCTTGCTCGATGTCGCTGCCAAGGTTGCGACCCAGGGGAAGTCCGTCTTGTATGTCAGCGCCGAAGAATCTGCTGGCCAGGTTCACCTTCGGGCGACAAGAACGGGAGGCCTTCATGAACGCCTTCTTGTCGCCAACGACACCGATCTTGGGCTGGTTTTGGGACACATTGAATATCAAAAACCGGACCTCGTCATTATTGACTCTGTGCAGACCCTTTCCTCAGGACTCATCGACGGTTCGGCCGGGGGCGTGGCCCAAGTGAGAGAGGTCGCGGCAACGCTGATTCGAGTGGCCAAAGATACGACAATCCCCATCATCCTGGTCGGGCATGTCACCAAGGATGGCCAAGTGGCGGGCCCCCGAACGCTAGAGCATTTGGTGGATGTCGTGTGTCAATTTGAAGGCGATCGACAAACTGCGCTCCGGTTTGTCCGAGCCCTCAAGAATCGTTTTGGTCCGACCGACGAGGTGGGGTGTTTCGAGATGAGCGGTGACGGCATCCTGGAGGTCCCCGACCCCAGTGGCCTGTTTCGCTCCGCTTCGGGCAACCCCGTGAGCGGAACCTGCACCACGGTTGCCCTCGAGGGAAGAAGAGCGCTCCCGGTGGAGGTTCAGGCGCTCGTTGTTCCCAGCGGCGCACCTCAACCCAGACGGGTCGTAAACGGCGTCGAATCCTCCAGGGTGGCGATGTTACTGGCGGTTTTGGAGCGAAGGGCTGGAATCCCTCTGTCCTCAGCAGATGTGTATGTCTCCACCGTCGGTGGCATACGCCTCCACGAACCGGGCGCCGATCTCGCCATCGCTTTGGCTGTAGCGAGTGCGGCTAAAGATATTCCCCTCTCCAACACAACGGTGGCTATCGGTGAAATTAGTCTGGCTGGAGAAATTCGTCCCGTCTCGCAGTCCGCGCAACGCATCAATGAAGCGCAGAGGCTCGGATTTAACACCGTCCTCGACCAGTCTCACACCACCATTAGCAACGCTATCGCCGATGCTTTCGCGAAAAGCCCCCAGCGGCAGAAGCAGCCCGACTTCTAGTCCAGGAGGAACTGCTTTGTTTCAGCGGAAGCAATGTCGCCCAGATAAATGGTGAGGTGATAGCTTGCGCCACCACCGGGCATTGCCGGTCGATTGGCCTCACAGGTGTCGGCTGCGGAACGAGTCCGATCCCACGCAAGCGGAGTTGTCTCTTGAGCCTCACCCGGAGCCAGAGTGATGTCCATCGGAACAGACGTGGTCTGGCAATCATCAGAAGCCCAAATCTGGTCGTCGCCTGAGGTGATCACATACCGCTGCTGGTCCGTCCCCACGGCCATCGTGCACTCCAGACCGGAGATATTTGTTACCCTCAGCCACAGTTGGGGAGCAACACCCGAACTGTAGTTGGATTGATCAGTCATGGCAGTGAGTTCAATTTGGCTTGGCAGACAGTCTGGGGGTGCGACCACGGGCAGAGCGACAGAGGTTTCAGCCTCAGGGGCCGGCGTTCCGCCAGACCCTGGCTGAACGATGATCAGAACGACAACTCCGATAACCGCGACAAGTCCACCCAGAACCGCGAGGCGCCTACGCCAATATACGGTCGCCGATACGGGTCTTTGTGCCTGAGACATAGACCTAGAGTACGGCTGAGGAGCCTAAAATCAGGGCTTCTGCCCCGGCGAGCCTGAAGACCCACAGCCTCCCTACAGGTTCTTCACCATTCGGGAATTACCCAACGTATTAGGTTTCACGCGTGCTAAATCGAGAAACTCTGCAAGACCCTCATCAGGTGAGCGCACCATCTCGGCATACACCTCAGGGTCGACCAAGAGGTCGTCGTGGGTGACAAACCCGTGAGAGGTAAAAAACTCCACTTCAAAAGTCAGGCAAAACAACCGTGTGAGGCCAAGTTGCGTTGCCTGTCTCTCCAACTCTTCAAGGAGCTGGTGACCCACACCCTGTCCCTGAGCCCGAGGGTCAACGCTGAGAGTTCGAATCTCGCCTAAGTCTTCCCAAAATGCGTGGAGCGCGCCACAGCCCACAACTTGGGCTTGAGAATCCACCGCGACCGTGAATTCTTGCACCGCTTCAAAAAGGACCACCAGGTCTTTGCCCAGGAGAACACGGGAGTCCACCAGAGGCTGGATGAGAGCTGCAATGGGGCGAATATCCGCCGTCGTTGCAGCTCTCACCACCCAAGACTCTGCTGACGTCACGTCGCCAGCGTACTGGTTAGGACTCGAGGGCGCCTGCCGGAGTGGGCTCTACTTCACGCTTGCTCACAGCAAACGTGAACTCGGTGCCATCGAAGCCCACATCCACGTTGTCCCCGGGGGAAAGCTCTCCCTGGAGGATGCGCTCACTCAAACCGTCTTCCACATTTTGCTGAACAGCTCGACGCAGGGGTCTTGCCCCCAAGGTCGGATCCCAACCCAAAACGGTGAGCTGTTTACGCGCATCTTCTGTGAGAGTCATTGTGATGTCGCGATCCAGTAAACGTTCACTCAAACGCTTCATGAAGAGAAGAACAATCTGCATCAGCTCGTCCTCAGTCAGCTGAGGGAAGACGATGGTTTCGTCGACACGGTTGAGGAACTCAGGTTTGAAGTTCTTTTTCAGCTCCTCGACAACTTTGCCTCTCATGGCCTGGTAGCTGACCTCGCCGTTGCCTTCTAACGTGAAGCCCACCGGGCCGCCCGTGATGTCTTTCGTTCCCAGGTTTGTTGTCATGATGATGACCGTGTTCTTGAAGTCCACAACGCGACCCTGACCATCAGTCAGACGTCCCTCTTCAAGGACCTGCAAGAGAGAGTTGAAGATATCAGGGTGTGCCTTCTCGATTTCGTCAAACAACACGACGCTAAAGGGCTTGCGGCGCACCTTCTCGGTCAACTGGCCACCTTCTTCGAACCCCACAAAACCTGGAGGGGCACCGAAAAGCCGAGACACGGTGTGCTTCTCGCCATATTCGGACATGTCGAGTGCGATCAGCGCATCCTCGTCATCAAAGAGGAACTCCGCCAGTGCTTTGGCAAGCTCCGTCTTTCCCACACCGGTCGGCCCGGCGAAAATGAACGAACCGCTAGGACGCTTGGGGTCTTTAAGCCCAGCCCTCGTGCGGCGAATGGTCTTCGAGAGAACGGAAATCGCTTGTTCTTGACCGATAACCCTCTGGTGAAGGGCCTTCTCCATAAACATGAGTCGGGCGGTCTCTTCTTCGGTGAGCTTGAAGACAGGAATACCTGTAGCGGCAGCGAGGACTTCCGCGATGACGCCTTCGTCGACAACACCGACACCGCCGGCTTCGCCGTTTCTCCACTGCTTTTCGAGCTGCAAGCGCTCACCCAGCAAGGTCTTTTCTTCATCGCGCAGGGAGGCAGCTTTTTCGAAGTCTTGTCCCTCGATGGCTGCTTCTTTGCGGGAGCGGACATCGGCGATTTTGTCGTCGAACTCGCGCAACTCTGGCGGGCTGGAGAGAATCGACAAACGCAAGCGTGCGCCCGCCTCGTCGATAAGGTCAATGGCCTTATCGGGCAGGAAACGGTCCTGCACATAGCGATCTGCCATGGTCACGGCCGCTTCAATAGCACCATCGGTGATGGACACCCGGTGGAATGCTTCGTATTTGTCGCGCAGGCCTTTCAAAATGTTGATGGTGTGGGCCGGGGACGGTTGGTTTACCTGAACGGACTGGAAACGGCGCTCCAAAGCAGCGTCTTTTTCAAAGTGCTTGCGGTACTCATCCGAGGTGGTGGCACCGATCGTCTGAAGCTCACCCCTGGCAAGCAACGGCTTCAAGATACTGGCGGCATCAATCGCACCCTCGGCGGCACCCGCGCCCACCAGTGTGTGGATTTCATCGATGAAGACGATGATGTCACCCCGGGTGCGAATCTCCTTGATGACCTTCTTCAAACGCTCTTCGAAGTCTCCGCGGTAGCGGGAGCCCGCGATAAGGGATCCGAGGTCAAGCGAATAAAGCTGCTTATCTTTGAGGGTTTCTGGAACATCGCCTTTAACAATGGCCTGAGCCAACCCTTCGACCACAGCAGTCTTACCCACACCGGGCTCGCCCACCAGCACAGGGTTGTTCTTGGTCCGACGAGAAAGAATCTGCATGACGCGTTCCATTTCGCGCTCGCGTCCAATCACGGGATCGAGTTTGCCTTCGCGTGCGGCGTGCGTGAGGTTGCGACCAAACTGATCCAAGACTTGGGACCCTTTGTCGCTGGAGGTTTCCGAGCCTCCCACGGACACAGGGTCTTTGCCCTGGTATCCCGAGAGAAGCTGGATAACTTGCTGGCGGACACGGTTGAGGTCAGCGCCAAGTTTCACGAGCACTTGAGCAGCAACGCCTTCACCCTCTCGGATGAGACCCAAAAGAATATGCTCGGTACCAATGTAGTTATGGCCCAGCTGCAACGCTTCGCGCAGGCTGAGCTCTAAGACCTTTTTGGCTCGCGGGGTGAAGGGTATGTGACCTGTGGGGGCCTGCTGACCTTGACCGATGATTTCCTGCACCTGCTCGCGGACTGCCTCCAAAGAAATGTCGAGGGATTCCAAAGCTTTGGCAGCGACACCCTCGCCCTCGTGGATGAGACCCAGGAGGATATGTTCGGTGCCAATGTAGTTGTGGTTGAGCATCTTGGCCTCTTCTTGGGCCAACACAACGACTCGGCGGGCCCGGTCGGTAAAGCGCTCAAACATCTGCGGTACTCCTTAGTTTGGCGGTAATGATGAGACTCCTCATCGCTACTCGTAGTACGACCATAATTGCCTCCAGGTGTCTTTGGGGCATTGTTCGCCCCCAGCGTGAGCAGTGACGGTGTGCTTGCCAGGCAGCAAGACTTGACAGCGGGTTCCGAATTCCCCCCTTTACACTAAAGCTGTGTCTCAAGAGCCGAAGAAATCACCGTGGCCACCGGCCAGGGTGGCTCTTCTCGTCATTCTTGTGGGCTTTATCGTCTATGGGCTCACCACCCTGATTGGCTAAGAGGACAACCGTGATCGAGAACTTCTGGCTCAACGCCCTGTATTCCGTAACCCCCACCGCCATGATGGGTGTGTTGTTTTGGTTCATCATTCGCTCCATTCTTCGCGCAGATCGCAGCGAGCGCAGCATCTACAAAAAAATGGAGCGAGAGGAACGCGCCCGGCGCGGGTTGCCCAGTGAGGACTAAGGTCACTTCACAAGCGGGAACAGCACCGTTTCTCTGATTCCCAGACCGGTAAGCGCCATCAGCAAGCGGTCGATTCCCATTCCCATGCCACCTGAGGGGGGCATGCCGTGCTCGAGGGCGCGCAGGAAATCCTCATCCACTCGCATGGCCTCTTCATCGCCTTGGGAGCCCAGGCGGGCCTGTTCGACAAATCTTTCGCGCTGAATGACGGGGTCAACCAGCTCAGAGTAGCCGGTGGCCAGTTCGAAGCCCCGCACGTAGAGATCCCACTTTTCCACCACCCCAGAAATTGACCGGTGCTCACGCACCAGCGGTGAGGTATCAACGGGGTAATCCATCACAAACGTGGGTGTAGTGAGGGACTCAATCACGTAGTGCTCCCATAGCTCTTCAACCAGCTTTCCGTGGGTGGGTTGCGACACCTCGATTCCCGCGCTCTTTGCCATTTTCTCCAACGTCGCCATGTCTGTCTGAGGGGTAATCGTGCTCCCACAGGCATCCGAGAGGCTTCCGTAGAGCGAAAGCCGATCCCAGCTCCCACCCAGATCATGCTCGGTGCCATCGGCCCAGGTGACCGTGTAGCTTCCGGATATGGCGTGTGCCGATTTTTGAATCAACTCCTGGGTGAGATCCGCCATCTGGTGGTAGTCCCCGTAGGCCTGATACGCCTCCAGCATCGAAAACTCCGGGCTGTGGGTGGAATCAGCACCCTCGTTGCGGAAGTTACGATTGATTTCAAAGACGCGCTCCAGCCCTCCGACAACCGCGCGCTTGAGAAACAGCTCTGGTGCAATGCGCAGGAAGAGGTCAGTACTAAAAGCGTTCGAGTGAGTCACGAAAGGCCGGGCCGTAGCCCCGCCGTGCAGAGTTTGCAACATAGGGGTCTCCACCTCCAGATACCCATGGGTATCGAAGGTGTGGCGCAGTGATGCATTCACCCCGGCGCGCTGGCGCACCGTAACGCGAGCCTGGTCTCGCACAATGAGGTCGAGATATCTTTGGCGTGCCCTGGTTTCTTCATTGAGTTCAGAGTGCAAATTGGGCAAGGGCATTAGTGCTTTAGACGCCATCT
>Ga0222633_1001461_pt1 | contig 12466 bp, 10 predicted proteins | sample AntAcemetageno48_FD_179816 | JGI IMG/M metagenome (GOLD analysis project Ga0222633, IMG submission 179816) | Saline water microbial communities from Ace Lake, Antarctica - #48 | ecosystem: Environmental > Aquatic > Non-marine Saline and Alkaline > Saline | place: Antarctica: Ace Lake | collected... | reverse complement strand
CAGATCGCCAAGATCGTGAAGGTAGTCCAGGTCGTCAAACTGTCGCTGTATTGCCTCTGCCACGGGAATCGACTTCGCATTCGCCAGAGAGCAGTAGTCGCCACCAGGACAGCAGATGATGTCGGTTAACAAACCCAGATTAGGTGTGGCAAGCTCGGCGCTGACCAGTGCCTGCCAAAGGCTGAACAGTGATTTCTTTGGAACATCTGCGAACGTCAGGTTTTGCTCGTGCGTGACACGAACTTCACCGAAGCTGAATTCGTCTGCGAGATTCGCGACGATTTCCAGTTGTTCGTCTGTGACATCTCCGGGTGGAATGCCGGTCTGCTTCAGGGCCAGATTGACGATGGAGTAACCGGCTTGTTTGTGGGGCTTCACGTTTTGCTTCAACCAGTTGCTGAAGCCGGAGTTGTCGGCAATGCGGTCATCGATCTCTGCGACGTGGTCGTCCAGCGATTCATAAGGCGGAATAGTGAAATGCCCTTTGACTCTTTCGATTTCCGCTTCAGTCAGCGTGCCGGGACCACCTTTGAGTGTTTCCCACTCGGCATCCACTTTTTCTGCGAACACTTCCGGCGTCATCGCCCGGACCAGGATCTTGATCCGTGCCTTGTATTTGTTGTCTCGCCGCCCATACCGGTTGTAGACCCGCAGGATGGCCTCAAGGTAAGTCAGTAGATGCTCAGGTTCCAGGTTCTGCCTGATCACTGGTGCAATCACAGGGGTGCGACCAAGGCCACCACCGGCCAGTATTTCAAAGCGGGTGACACCCTCGTTGTTGAATATTCTTACGCCGATATCATGTACCTGCACTGCGGCACGATCCTGTGTAGCGCTGGTGACCGCGATCTTGAATTTACGCGGTAGCCAGTTGAATTCAGGGTGGAAAGTTGACCACTGCCGAATGATTTCAGCCCAGGGTCTGGAATCTTCTATCTCGTCCTGTGCGGAGCCCGCATACTGGTCTGAGGTAACGTTCCTGATGCAGTTCCCGCTGGTCTGGATAGCATGCATCTCGACGCTGGCGAGTTCTGCAAGAATATCGGGTACTTCTTCGAGTTTAGGCCAGTTTAGCTGGACGTTCTGGCGGGTAGTGAGGTGCGCATATCCCCGATCAAAGTGACGGGTAATGTATGCAAGCTTCCTTAATTGTCGGGAGGATAGCAGTCCGTAGGGCACAGCAATCCTTAGCATGGGTGCCAGTCTCTGGATATAGAGACCGTTGCGAAGACGAAGATGCTGGAATTCCTCCGCTGGCAGTTCACCCGAAAGGAAGCGGTTTGTTTGGTCGCGATACTGCGCGACGCGTTCATCGACCATTTTCTGATCGTATTCATCGTATACGTACATGGGAAGTGGCGCCGGATTCCTTGGAGGCCGCTAATATAGCGGCTAGGATGGATAGGGTGAACGACTAGTTCATCATATGGTTATGCTGAATTGTTATTCATAGGCTTCAGCGAAACCAGGGTCTGGGGTAAAGCTGATCCTGGGTGGTGTTACCCAGGGTGGTGTTACCCAGGGTTATAGCTGACTACAGGCTCACTCGGGTACGAAGAGGACATCAGCTTTAGCATCAGCCAGTGTAGGCTCAGCGTGTACTTCCGAAAACAATCGATCCCAGCGGCCAATGTTTGTGGCACCCATCACGATCAGTCCTGCACCCAACTGCTCGCATACTCTCGTGATGACTTCAGTTGGCTGGCCTTTTTCAAGCATGATATCGTCGGTTTCGAGCTTGTACCCTTCACATAGTCGCTGCACAGCACTTTTGTGATGACGCTTCGTTTGTTCATCCTGCTTACGCTGAGATTCCGACAACACCGTTGCAGTACCAGGGGACATGGCAAGTGCTGGGTCTGTGCCTGCATAACTCAATGCCATTAACGGCAGTTGGGCACCGGGATATGCATGTACCACCTTAAGCTCGGCCTGCAATGCCTCACGCATATAGGACGCCTGGTGGAGTACTTTACCGTCCAGACTTATGTTGCTGGACTCACCGTCTCCTTCGAGATCAACTGCAGCAACAACGCGCCCTATAGGTTTGGTTTCGGATTTAACAAACCAGACAGGTACGGGTGATCGACGGATCAGTTCCCAATCCAGGTTAGAGAAAAGACCCAGCACAAAGTTGTGATCGCGTGACCTCTTAAAAACAAGATCAGGTTTGTGTGTTTCTATCTCGTGCACCAGTGCATTAGCGGTGACTGGCATGAACTGTGTTTTCGCTGTGACGTTGAATTCTGATGAATCGGTTTTGGTCACCAGATCATCAAGCCAGCGTCGCTCGATTGTCTGCAGTTGTTCGCGCAGCTTGATCACCTCAGTATCATCAGCGCTGCCTGTTCCCAGCGCACTGTCGTGCACGAGGTGACTAAAATGAACGTCACTTTTGGTTGCCTTTGCCACGTCGATTACGCGACGCACGAGAGGTAACTCTATGGCAGGTTGTCCTTCCAAGCTGTTCCATTCATCGAGGTTGATAAAGGCCAGGATCTTCATGATGGATCTCCTGTTTTGGTTTTTTATCGAGTGGGGCACGGTGAGAGTCAGTCGGCTCTGTCGTGCACGCGTGCCATTGGGAATGATTAGCTGACTATTGCCCTCAGCATCCAGGCATTTTCTTCATGGACACCAATTCGCGTTGTAAACAAGTCAGCGGTTTTTACGTCTGACATCGCTTCGATTTCTGGCAATGCGTGCCGAAGTGACCGGGCGATTCGTTCGTTGCCTTGGATCAATGTCTGTATCTGAACATCCAGCTCATCCTGATCCTTCGGACTGACCAGCGAAGAGTGTTGGGTAATCTCTTCAGCGGAATGTGGTGCAGGAAACCCGAGTGACCTGACGCGTTCGGCAATTTCATCTACAGCCTCAAACATGTCCCGGTACTGCTCCTCGGTCAGCTTGTGGATGCTGTAAAACATTGGGCCCTGTACGTTCCAGTGAAGCCCCTGTGTGGCAACGAGCAGGGTAAATGTGTCTGCCAGAGCCGATTTAACAATCGCCGCAGCTTTCAACTTTTCGCCGTCCAGAAGCCCATTTTCTGTTGGTAATTCAGTAGTTTGGGTTTTTAGCACTGGCTGAGTCTGAGTCATGGTTCCTCCATAGCGCAAATGTGAAATGATGGTAACAATATAGTTGCGGAAACGCAACTGTAGGGGTATAAATACACTTACCTTACAGAGATACAAATGGGGCACAGCATCATGATGGGGGTCTTTTTACGTGGAAGTTGAACAATTCACCAGCGACGCACTGTCGGGAGCCGAGAAGTTGTTTGACCAGTTTCTGGTCAGGGCGAGGAATGCCCTCGGACCAGATGTAACTGCATTGCGAATTCACATACTGCTGAATGTTTTTGCACATGAAGGCGTTAACCAGCGTGCACTTTTGAATTTGCTGGATATGACTTCTGTCACTGCGTTGTCACGTAACCTCGCTGATATGTCAGTGCTGACGTCGAGTAAAAAACCTGGCCCAGGTCTGATCGAGTTGCATTTTGACTCAATGAACCTGAGACAAAAGTCGATCCACCTGACCCCAAAGGGCAGGGCTGTTGTTGCCAGTATTCTTCGCTAGTCTGTCAGCGAACAAACTCGTTCTCGCAATGACGCCTTACCAACTGGACTTATGAGTAAAGGAAACCCATGAGCGAACAAACAGGTTCCGCAATCGACGCTATCCTTCCGATGAGTGAGGTTATCGCACTCGCCCAAGATCTTAAGATCAACATCCTGAGTGCGCTGACGAACCCTGAATTTCTGTTGCAGATCGTGCTCCTCATCGTTGCCATCGTACCGGCAATCCTTTTCGGCAGCCGGTTTAGTCGACTCGTAATGGAGCTTGAGAAACGCACTGACGTCCAGTTGCTCAAGAGAACCGCGCACGCAGCAGGTGTGTTGAGTATTCCTATTATTGCCTACTTGTCGCTGACCGCGTTTCGCATTGGTCTTGGCAGCTTTGGCCTTGCGAGCGCATGGATATCCGGAGCCATTGCACTGCTTAGCGCATGGATTGTTGTCCGTGCTGTCACTCTGGTGATCCAGTCAGAATTCTGGTCAAGGGCTGCATTCTTCATTGCCTGGCCAATCGCAGTGCTCGATGTCTTTGGTCTGCTGGGTCCGGTGGTGGAACAGATGCAAACCCTCGCCCTGCCATTGGGTGAAGGCCAGGATGGTAAGGCAATTGAAATCAGCATGCTCGATATTGTACGTACTTTGATTTATTTCGTTGTGCTGTTCTGGGGCGCCAATCTGGTCAGCAGGATACTGCAACAGCAGATCGACCAGATCAACGATATCAGCCCCTCTTTCAAGGCGTTACTAGGCAAGATTCTGAACGTTTTGCTCCCGATTATTGCCCTTGTAATTGCTTTTCAGATCGTTGGTTTCAACATAGCAACGCTGGCTGTTTTTTCTGGTGCCGTCGGTTTGGGTATTGGTCTTGGCCTGCAGAGGATTGTGGGTAACTTCCTTGCCGGGTTCGCACTCGTTGCTGACAGGTCAATCAAACCCAATGATATTATTGAGATTGATGGCAACCTTGGTCGGGTAACATCAATGCAAGCCAGGTATATCGCACTCAGGACGAGGGACGGTACCGAATTGCTGATACCTAATGAACGGTTGCTGACGGAGGGTGTCGTTAACTGGTCTCGCTCTGATCGGGTCATTCGTCTCTATGCTCCCTTCGGTGTCTCCTACAGCACGGGAGATCTCGAACAGGTACAGAGGTTGGCAGTCGAAGCGACCGGGGATGTCGACCGCGTTGTCAGCTTGCCCGAACCAACCTGCAATCTTGTCGAGTTTGGCGACAGCAGCGTGAATTTCAATGTCAGGTTCTGGATCGGTGATCCGGAAGAGGGCACTGAGAATGTTACCAGCGATGTGCTGATGGCTATCTGGAAAGCGCTGAAAGCCAAGGGGATCGAGATTCCGTTTCCTCAGCGAGATCTTCACATCAAGACCTGGAACGCAACGGAGGTTTCGAGTAATGAATGACAGACAGTACTGTTCACTCGACCGTCCGATATTCTGCGACACGGGGCAGAAGCGTCGCGTGGGGTTTGAGCTTGAGTTTTCTGGTCTTGAATTGGAAAGCGTGGCACAGACCCTGGCTGATGTCCTTGAGGGTAAAGTCGTCCCCAAAACAAAGGCTGAATGTCTTGTTGAATCAAAGGACCTGGGCACATTCAAGATAGAACTCGACTGGCAGTTAGGCAAGCGCATGGCCAGGCAGCGTGAGGAAGACCGAGATTCTCAGGGCGACGACCCGCTCATGTCCATGTTAGCGAGTGTAGCCAGTGAGGTCGTCCCGGTTGAAGTAGTGTGCCCACCGATTGACGCCGATCGACTTGAAGCACTAAACCCTGTTGTCGAGGCACTACGAGATGCTGGCGCAATCGGAACCAGCGCTTCACTGGTCTATGCTTTCGGGGTGCATATCAATCCTGAGTTACCCGACACTAAGGCAGTAACGATTGCGGGGTATCTCAAGGCTTTCAGCCTGGCACAGGAATGGCTGGTAGATCAGCACAGCGTAGATCTTTCCCGCCGCATAACGCCTTATATCGATCTTTTCCCCGCTTCTTATGTCAGGGAGGTGCTGGATTACGATGAGAATGTCACACTCGAACAGCTTATCGATGACTATGTAGTGCACAATCCGACGCGCAACCGCGCACTGGATATGACGCCGCTGTTCAGGCACCTTGACGAAGATCGACTGGTCAGCGCCATTGATGATGAACGGATCAATGCCAGACCTACCTTCCACTACCGTCTGCCGAACAGCCACCTGGGCGAAGATGGCTGGTATCTGAATCGTTCGTGGAACCTTTGGTGCGTCATTGAGCGGTTGTCACAGGACAGCGCGATGATGGATGAAATTTCGCAGGCCTGGAAAGCGCGAGATGATCAACTAATTACCCTGGAAGGATACGCTTGGCACAAGCAACTCAGCGACATACTAAACGACCTGTTGTCGGCGTAACCGGTAACCACCACGTAATTTCACCTTCCTGGTGGTGTCTCCGTCTGTCTGTCTGGCTCGCGGGCGGCCGCGCCAAACGAATCAGTGTCAATCATCACGTTGAGCTGGCAGAAATCGAGGCGCTCATCATTAGTGGTGGCGATGATATTCATCCCTCACTGTTTGACGAAGAGCCGAAACCCAGTCAGTTCTACGATGTGGCCAGGGACCGACTGGAATCTGAACACATACGGTATGCGCTGGAACGCTCGATCCCGCTCCTGGGTATTTGTCGCGGGCATCAACTGATCAACGTCATTCTTGGGGGAAGCCTCCATGGGGACATCCGGAAAATGCGACAGAACACCTATAATCGGCGCGGTCTGCTCGCAACCAAAACCGTTGCTGTGAGCCCAGGCTCACGCCTGAACGATATTGTCGGTTCGGAATCGATAAAGGTAAATAGTCTTCATTTTCAGGCGGTGGACAGAGTCGCTGCCGATGCCAAATGCACAGCGAATGACCTGGACCTATTCTGCCAGGCTATCGAGCTACCGAATGCCAATGTAATCGGTGTTCAATGGCACCCTGAATATCTCTTCTACTTGCGGGCGCATCTTGGCTTGTTTCGCTGGTTAATCGAGCTGGGCCGTTTTCGGAAAAAGTTGTGAACCCAGGTTCGCGGCGAAGAAGGAAAGCTTCCGGTTTGGTTGGGTTTCTCCGTATTGGTTCGATCTGCGGGCGATTGTATTTATTCTGATTTATTAGTGATTCAATCGTATAATCGCATTCGGTCAATTTTCACAAACAGAGACGTAAATGAGCGACGAATCAACAGAAGAATTAGCAAAAACAGAAAATGAAGACGGTTTCGCAGATGCACTGTCAGCCGTTGCGATCGTGGTGCTTCCCGTGATGGCTATCGTATATTGGTTATCGGGTATGTCCACCAGCTAGGCTCTGGCTCCGTCACACCGAGCAGACTCCCGTTATTTCGAGCGTAGTTCCGGTCATTTCGAGCGTAGTCGAGAAATCTCCTGCTCGCGAGAATTAGAGGACAGACCTCTCCACTCCAGGTCCTTTGGACCTTCCGGTCGAGGTGACGGTGTTCGGTGATGGTGTTGGGGAGCTACCGTCGTTTCGAGCGTAGTCGAGAAATCTCCTGCTCGCGAGAATTAGAGGATAGACCTCTCCACTCCAGGTCCTTTGGACCTTCCGGTCGAGGTGACGGTGTTCGGTGACGGTGTTCGATGACGGTGTTGGGGAGCTACCGTCGTTTCGAGCGTAGTCGAGACATCTCCTGCTCGCGAGAATTAGAGGACAGACCTCTCCACTCCAGGTCCTTCGGACCTTCCGGTCGAGGTGACAGTGTTGGGTGACGATGTTGGGTGACGGTATTCGGTGACGGTATTGAGGCAGGCTCAGTGGTTCCTCTCTAAAGCACCAGGTTCACCACGCCGATCAGCATCAACACGAACAACACCGTAAAGATCAATCCGGCTGCAATGAATACCAGCGGGTTTCCATTGGTGAAATCCCGTTCGCGGTTCTTTGAATTCTGCACACCCAGTGCAGCGGCCAGCACGCTCATGACAACTTGCCAGAATCCGGGTTCCCGGGATTCTTCCTGATCAGGGGTCGAGTCTTTTTCAGTGGTCTCTTTCATGTGCGTCATTATGCGTACTTGAGGTTAGGAGACAACCATCTTTCAGTCACATCAAGGGATTGGCCCTTACGCTCTGCATAAGCCTCGATCTGATCCTTATCGATTTTCCCGAGGCCAAAATATCTTGATTCCGGATGCGAGAAATAAAAGCCGCTAACGGCGGCAGCTGGCGACATTGCGTAATGTTCAGTCAGTTCAACTGAAATTTCCCTTGTCGCATCCAGGAGTTCAAACAGCGTTCCCTTCTCTGTGTGGTCCGGGCAGGCCGGATATCCGGGGGCGGGGCGGATACCCTGGTATTTTTCTTTGATCAGTTCTTCATTGCTCAGGGTCTCTGAGCTTGCATATCCCCAATACTCGGTGCGAACCAGTTGGTGCATCTTCTCCGCGAAAGCCTCTGCCAGACGGTCGGCGAGAGCCTTGACCATGATGGCGTTGTAATCGTCATTTTGATCTTCATATTTTTTGGCAAGTTCGTCAGCACCAAGGCCGGTGGTGACCACAAAGCCGCCGATATAATCCTTGAGTCCTGTACCCGTCGGCGCCACATAATCAGCCAGGCAGAAGTTTGCCTGGTCATTTGGTTTATTCATCTGCTGTCTTAAATGATGAAGCCTGGTCTTAACGGTTAAACGCGTGTCATCTTCAAAGACGATGATGTCGTCGCCGTCAGAATTAGCCGGCCAGAATCCGATAATTGCGTTTGCCTGAAGTAAGTCGTTCTCAATGATCTCATTCAGAAGCTTTTGTGCATCATCGAACAGCTGCCTGGCGGGCTCGCCGACGACTTCGTCCTCGAGGATTTTCGGATACTTCCCTGCCAACTCCCAGGCGATAAAGAAGGGCGTCCAGTCGACAAAAGGCAGAAGCTCTTTAAGCGGGAAACCGGTAATTGTTTTGGTTCCCGTAAATGTTGGCGCAGGTGGCTCGTATCCTTGCCAGTTAATCGCTGGTTTGTTCGCAACAGAAGCAAGGTAACTCAGCGTATCGCTCTTGGCAGACCGATTGCTGTTCCTGATCCTGATTTTTTCGTATTCCTCGGACAGGCTCTTCGCCAGTAACGGCTTTTTCTCCGCGTTCAACAACTGGGCAGTGACGCCAACCGCTTTTGATGCGTCGGGAACATAGGCGACGATATCTTTATGGAAACAGGGATCAATTTTGACCGATGTATGTGCCTTGGATGTGGTGGCACCTCCAATCAATAGTGGCTTCTGGATTCCCTGTCGCTCCATTTCAGAGGCAACATGAACCATTTCATCGAGTGACGGTGTAATCAATCCCGATAAGCCGATGATGTCGACATTTTCCTCGATCGCCCTTTTCAGAATCTGATCGGCAGGCACCATCACCCCCATGTCGATGACGTCATAGTTATTACATTGCAGGACAACACCTACAATATTCTTCCCAATGTCATGAACATCGCCTTTCACGGTTGCCATTAGGATTTTACCCTTTGATTGAACGTCACCCGATTTCTCGGCTTCGATAAATGGCACAAGGTGAGCGACGGCCTGTTTCATTACCCGCGCGCTCTTAACGACCTGCGGCAGGAACATTTTCCCTGCACCGAAAAGGTCTCCAACCTCATTCATGCCGTCCATCAGGGGACCTTCGATCACTTCAATGGGACGTGTTGCCTCCAGACGCGCCTCTTCAGTATCAGCTAGGATGTACTGGTTGATTCCTTTAACAAGTGCGTAGGATAGTCGTTCCCGGGCGGACTTTTCTCTCCAGGTGAGATCTTCCTTGCTGACTTTCTTCTCGCCCCCTTCAAACCGTGAAGCGACTTCTATGAGTCTTTCAGTTGAATCCTCTTTTCGATTAAACAGAACATCTTCAATACGTTCCCGCAGGTCTGCTGGAATATCTTCATAAATAGTCAGCTGGCCGGCATTGACGATACCCATCGTCAGCCCGGCTTTCACCGCGTGGTACAGAAACACGGCATGAATGGCTTCCCGCATTGCATTGTTGCCACGGAACGAAAAGCTAACATTGGAAATGCCGCCTGAGATATGCGCGTATGGGAGCTCCTTCTTTATATAGACGCACGCGTCGATGAAATCCTTGCCGTAAAGATTGTGTTCTTCGATGCCGGTCGCAACAGCAAAGACGTTGGGGTCAAAAATGATGTCCTCTGGAGGAAACCCTACGACGTCAACCAGAAGGTCATAGGAACGTTTGCAGATGTCCTGTTTTCGCTGCAGATTGTCAGCTTGCCCATCCTCGTCAAACGCCATGACGACCACTGCTGCGCCATGGTTCAGGCAAATATTGGCCTGTTCAATGAAGGGTTTCTCGCCCTCTTTGAGACTGATGGAGTTCACGATGGACTTACCCTGGATACACTTTAGCCCGGCCTCTATGATTTCCCATTTGGAACTGTCAACCATGATGGGTACGCGGCAGATATCAGGTTCAGCGGCGACGAGGTTAAGAAACTTCACCATCGCTGCTTTGGAATCGAGCATGCCTTCGTCCATGTTGATGTCGATGATTTGCGCACCGTTCTCAACCTGTTCCCTGGCGACCTGAAGTGCTTCCTCATAGTTTTCGTCACGAATGAGCCGGGCAAATTTCGCGGAACCGGTGACGTTGGTACGTTCACCAACATTCACGAACAGGGAGTCCTCAGTAATGGAGAAGGGCTCAAGGCCGGACAACAGGCAATCGTGGGAGCGGGCTTTTGGCTTTCGAACGACGGATGATGCAGCGAGTTCGGTGAACGCGGCAATATGTTCCGGCGTCGTGCCGCAGCATCCACCGATGATATTGACGAGTCCGGAGTCCACGTAATCCTTGATGGAGTTGGCCATGTGATCAACCGTTTCGTCGTACTCGCCAAATTCGTTGGGTAGACCACGGTTCGGGTAGGCAGAGACAAAACAGTCGGCGACCCGTGATAGCTCTTCTATATAGGGCCTGAGTTCATCTGCACCCAGTGCGCAGTTGAAACCCACAGACAGTGGGTTTGAATGGCGAATCGAGGCCCAGAATGCTTCAGTAGTCTGGCCAGAGAGCAGGCGACCGCTTGCATCTGTAATCGTGCCTGAGATCATGATGGGCAGTGAGATTCCCCTTTCTGCAAACACTTTGCGCGCCGCAAATATGGCCGCCTTTGAATTCAGGACATCGAAGATGGTTTCAATAAGGATGATATCGGCGCCGCCTTCCATCAGCCCTTCAACACAGGTACTGTAATCTGCGACAAGGTCATCAAACGTGATGCTGCGATAGCCCGGATCATTCACGTCTGGAGACAGACTGGCGGCGCGAGTTGTCGGTCCAATAGCGCCCGCAACGAAACGCGGTTTATCCGGGTTTTCTGCAAGAACAATGTCGATCGCCTCGCGACACAATCTTGCTGACGCCCGATTGAGTTCATAGCAGAGCGATTCGGTACCATAGTCGGCCTGGGAAACGGCGTTGGCCGTAAAAGTGTTTGTTTCCAGAATGTCGGAGCCCGCTCGCAGGTAACTGAGGTGGATGTCCGTGATCACATCGGGTCGTGTCAGCGTCAGGAGTTCATTGTTACCTTTTAAAGGGCTGGGGTGGTCCTGAAAGCGGGTTCCCCGATAATCCTCTTCTCCAAGCCTGAGATCCTGGATCGATGTGCCCATGGCGCCATCCATAACGAGCACTCTTTGGTTGAGAATGTTTTGGATTTGTTCTGAAATAGCGGCGTTCATGGTGTTCTTCCACAGGCTGAGAGTGGCGCCAATTCTATCAATACGGGCATTCGGGGGTATTGAAGATATTGGTCATTCAACATGAGCTGATCTCATGCGGCGCCAGGTTCTGACCTTATAAAACCTATGGTTTTTACCAACATACCTTTCAGCTAAAATAACCGGCTTATTTATTTGAAAGTTAATCTCATGGTAGAAATCACGCCCTCTGCTCAGACCTATCTTCTTGAGCTGCTTTCCAAACAGGAAGATGGTGAAATTGGTATCAGGATATTTATCGCAGATCCTGGAACGCCCACGGCTGAAACCTGTATTGCCTATTGCAGGCCGGGTGAAGAACAGCCGGAAGATGAGCGTATCGAGTACGAAGGCTTTTCTGCATGGATCGACGATCGAAGCCAGCCGTTCCTGGTTGACGCGCTGGTAGATTATGCAGAAGACAGAATGGGCGGCCAGTTGACCATCAAGGCACCGAACTCCAAGGTGCCTAATGTTTCAGATGACAGCCCTATCGAAGACAGGATCAATTACGTACTGCACAGTGAGATCAACCCAGGTCTGGCGTCTCACGGTGGGATGGTAAACCTCGTAGAGGTGGTTGATTCAGAAATCGCTATCCTTCAATTCGGCGGTGGCTGCCAGGGGTGTGGCATGGTTGAAATGACGTTGAAGGACGGCGTTGAAAAAACCTTGCTCGAACGCCTGCCGCAACTGACAGCAGTGCGCGATGTTACCGACCATGCGGTGACTGAGAATGCTTATTACAAGCCTTAGTGGTGCAGTTTTGGGCGAAGAGTAAAGGGCCGGCGCAATTGCACCTACGCTTTACTCTGACCGCTCCCTTACATTGGTTAAGCAGTTTTTTCCAGGGTGGCGGTCAATGCCTGTCTTCCCGGTAGTAACTCTTTAACCTTGTCCCGTAGTTCCCTGATCATTGTCTCTGTCGTATCCCAGTTCACGCAGGCATCTGTCACCGAAACGCCATATTTCAGGTCAGTCAGTTTCTCGGGAATGGACTGATTTCCCTCTTCAAGATTGCTCTCAACCATCAGACCGACGATAGACTGATTCCCCTCGACGATCTGGTTGCCGACGTTGCGCATCACCAGTGGCTGCAGTCCGTGGTCTT
>Ga0222633_1001459_pt1 | contig 12480 bp, 9 predicted proteins | sample AntAcemetageno48_FD_179816 | JGI IMG/M metagenome (GOLD analysis project Ga0222633, IMG submission 179816) | Saline water microbial communities from Ace Lake, Antarctica - #48 | ecosystem: Environmental > Aquatic > Non-marine Saline and Alkaline > Saline | place: Antarctica: Ace Lake | collected... | reverse complement strand
ACGTCTGGCTGGCCTTGGAGTGCGTAGGAAATTCTGGGTGATAAATCATAGGCAATTTGCGTCGTCTTGCCGGTCGGCTGTCCGGTTTCGGCATCCAACCAGCTGAGCACAAGGCTTTCTTCGTTCACCTCGACGACTTGCAGGCTTTCGCTTTGGTCTTCGATCAGCTCAGGCAACATGCGGCCCTTTTCCAGAATGATGTCACCGAGGAGGATCCGCAGGCCCTGCGGTCCGCGGCTGCGTCCCGTCACGCTAAGTGAGTTGAGGCGTTCCCGGATCTGGATCTCTTCTGCATTTTCACCTTCTTCGCTGACGGTTTCCTGTTCCGGGGCCCGGCGTGCATAGGGATTCCGTTCGCTTGGCTTAAGCATGAGAGAGCGCTTTTCGTCCGGTCGCATGTCGATCATACGGGTAGGCGCGAAATTTGCAGCAGCTGCAGCAGCAGGGTCGAGAATCGCATTGATCTCGGCCTCAGTTTGCGAAAAAGCGGGCATCGCAACGAGGGCGAGCACTGCGCAGAGAGTGATGAGCTTGAAGGGATTCATACGGATACGGGAGTGCGGGTTAGCTTTCAAAAACGGGGACCTGGATCTGGAGTTCGAGATGGATGTCGTTGCCTCTGTCACCGCGCTTCATGTTGCAGCGAGTGATGCGGCAACTCGGAATGGCTTCCTCGAGGCGACCGAGCCAGTTCAGTGTCTTGGCGTAGTCGTCTTCGATGACAAGGTCACCGACCAAAGCTTTTGAAATCATGGCATTGCGGTCCAACTCCTGGTCATCAAACTTCTGCGAGATGAGGAAGACGTCGCCGTCGCGGATAACTTCGGCGATGTGGCGTTCGGCATCCTGTGGGGAGCGATAGGCGTCGAAGTGTGGTTTCCATTCGTTGTAAACGGCGCGGAGTTCTGCTGTTTTTGAATCCAGGGATTTGAGCTGGATTTGCGCAAGCTGTGCCTGTTGTTCAGCCGCTTCGGCTTCGATGCGAACGGCTTCAGCGGCCGAGCGGGCAGTGTTGGTCGAGTTGCGCAATGTATTCACGCCGTAGAGCATCCCGGCGATGACTACTGCCAGGACGAGACAGGCTGTCTTGTGATCGTTCATAATAGTTGGAGAGTCGGAGTGTTACTTGTTACTGTGAATGAGTGTGGCCTGGAAGTCCGTGGAGTTGCGGCCTTTTACTTGTTGCGCGGAATAGGTTTGGTAGCTGAGCGCGTTGATGGAATTGAGCGTGTTCTCGATTTGTTCACTGCCTCCGCCGTCAACTCTCAGTTGCAGAAAGGTGTGAGCCGGGATCTCCGGATTTCGATCGAGTGAGAGTTCCGCCATGGTGGAGTCCTTTCCCATGCTGCGTCCTATCGCGGCCGCGACTGGCTGTAGCGGGCGACAACCTTCGAGCCAGCGGGCGATGCCCTCAGCCTTTTGCGATTCCGCTACGATGACGTCGCGACTTGAGTGATACTTAGCCTGTTCCGCCTTGGCCTCCGCGAGGCGAACAGTCATTTCCGCTTCACTCGACTGATAGGCTTTTTTGCTCAGGAAAAAATAGAGCGTCAGCATGATGGTGGCAGCCGCGACCAGGTAGAAGGCGAAGGGGACAAGCTTGTAGGTCGACGGAAGACCGGCCGACACATTTTGTCGTTCGGTTTTCAGATCGTGGATAACTTTTTCCATGAGACAAAGGGGTGTTGAGAAAGTAAACAGGGTTGAGCCGGGGACCTAACCCACTTGGGCAGCGCCCTGTTGGATTAGTGTTTTGCTAGGATGTTCCAGAGGTTGTAATCGTCGGTCGCGTCGGTGACGTGCAGGTTGCTGAAGAGCGGGAGATACTTCTGGGAAAATCCTCCGTTTTTCTTGTCCTCCATCAGCACGACGCGTGTGGAGGAGTCAGCAGCTTCGACGAAGGGGCTGATCATTTGTGTGACAGTCATTTCGTCCTGTGGGGGGAGCCCGCTTCGACAGCGAAGATCCTGCCACTGGCCGTTTTTCTGGCGCAGGATGCAGAGCGATCCTTCCAGCCAGGTTACCAGAATGAGGTCCTGGCTTTTCAGGCTGTTGTCGGCAGCGACCCGGTTGAGGAAATTCGCGGTCATGGCGAAGAGTCCTGAGCAGACGCGCGCGGCTCGTAGGTTGTGGCTTCGCATGACTTCTTCGATCGTCTTGATCATCGAATCGTCGCAGGCCATCATGAGGCTGGCGCTGGTCTCATGGTTGTGGTGAATGGCGTAGCGCTTGGACCGGTCGTATTTGGTGCCGAGAATGGACTTCGGGTTTTGGCGAAGCTCGTCCGCCCATCCCGATTTGCGCGAGATGTTGTGCTCGAGGCTGATGATGAAACGGTTGTTCACCGAAACGCCGATCCAACCGTCCTCGCTGCTGGCCTGCCATTGATCGGCCATTTGCGCGGCGACATCCATGAATTGCCCGTCGGCTTCACCAACGTTGTCGACGTCACCTTTGCGATTGAGAAAGACCCAATTGCAGCTGTCGCGATTCACGTTCACGATGACTGATTTCCTTTTTGGGAAACGTTGCGGCCACGCGAATTTTGGATTGTCCGGCTCGGGCCGGAATGCTGCGAAGGTGAGAACTTCTTTGATGTCTTTGAGGTCCATGGCGGATTTATTGGTTGAGAGATTCTGCCGACATTCTGGCGGCTTCGTTGTGCATGTATTCGGCGACTTCGTGCTCGGAATAGCCGGTGCGTTTCGGGGTGCTGGATCTCCAGCCTTCAAATTCGCGGATTTTGAGCGAGTGCTCGAAGCTCATCATTCCCTTGGTCGTTCCCGTCTCGAGTTCGTGCTCGAGACGCTTGAAATCGCCCCTGCGGATCATGCCGGTGACGGAGTCGTAGGGGAAAAGAACCTCGTGAACAGGGAAGCGCCGGTCTTGCTGTGCATCGAATTGCAGCTGCTGGCAGAGAATCATCCGCATCGAGTCGGCGAATGAGAGCATGGCGTTTTCCATCCGCTCGGTGGGAACCATTTTCAAAAAACGTTGCACGGTCTGGGCTGCGGATGAGGTGTGCATCGTCGCGATGACGACGTGGCCGGTTTCAGATGCCTGCAGGGCGATCTCGGCAGTTGTTCCATCACGAATCTCGCCAATCATGATGACGTCAGGTGCTTGTCGCAACGACGCCCGTAAGGATTGCCCGAAATCGAGTTCGTCCGATCCCATTTCCCGCTGGGTGATGAGAGAGGGGAGATTGGTGGGGAGAATGTATTCAATCGGATCCTCGAAAGTAATGATGTGCTCGCGGCGACGCTCGGCGCGGGCTTTGATCATCGAGGCGATCGTGGTCGACTTTCCGGAGCCGGTGGCTCCACAGACCAGAAAGAGTCCGTTCTCCGCTTCGAGATACGCTTTCATCGCTTGAGGAGGGAGCGAGATTTGCTCGGGTGCGGGAATGTTGTTCGGCAACAGGCGCATAACCCAGCGGAGTCGTCCGCGGGTGGTCATCTGATTGACCCGGAAACGCAACGGCCCGATCTGCATGGCGTAGTCCGCAGTGCCCGGCTTCACTTCCTGCGCATTCTCGGGCTGGTAGATGAAGGAGTCGACGACCAGCTCCCCGTTCTTCCGGTAGATGAGCTGCTCCCACGGCGTGATGTAGAAATCACTGATGTTGTTCTTCTGCGAGAGGTGCAGAATGCGGTTCCCGAGCGGGCTTCTTTCGTCAATACCTTCCATGGGGTTACAGGGTGGGGGAGATCAGTTGTTCGAGATGAAAGTGGCAAGGACTTCGCCTTGGCCGGTGGCGCCTTCGTAGACGTGAAATTCGCTGTTGGTGGAAAATCCGAAGGAATCGGTCGCTCCGAATTCGAGGCGCATTTGGTAGCCGATTCCGTTGATCTGAAGTCCAATATTCTGCTGGAGATTTGTGATGCGGACGAAGTCAGCACTGGCGTTGGCGTCATCGGGATCGTTTTCGGTGTTCACCAGATCGAGGTTCAGATCGAATGTGATCGTTTCGCCGCGATCAGGCATTTCGATGACGATGGCCAGTCGTACATTGGTCGCGTGCGAGTCGTAGTAGCTGCTGCCGTTGTGGTAAAAGAAGTCACCGAGTTTGAACTTCTGCCCGGGAGGCACGCTAGCGAAAGGCTTGGCGGAGAAATTCAGGGTATTCGTTTCACCGGAGTTGATGGGGGTGCCATCCAGGACAAAGACAGGGTCACCGTGCTCAAAGCTGTCTCCGTCGGCGGAGATGCTGTATTCGAGCGTTTCACCGCCCTTGGGTGAGTGGAAATCCCCGTCTGTTGTTCCGGAAAAACTGCTGGCAACGGGGAAAAAGCTGGCATAGCTCTCGGAACTGTTGCGGTAGCTTGAGGTGTCCTTCGCCATGAACTGGGCACGGAGGCTTTCGTTCATCTCAATTGTCACAGGACCATTCCATGCTTGCCAGGAACCGGAGCCTATTTGATAGATCACATCGGCGTCCGCTGCGGATGGCATGTTACTGATCGATACGGAGAGCGGAAAATCTTCTTCAGGGTGGGCACCGCTGGCTTTGCTGAATTTCGGAGTGGCCAGTTTGGGCGGTTCCGGAGGGGAGAATTTGGCGTATGCCTGGGAACTGTCGCGGTGGCTTGCAGGATCTTTCGCGATGAACTGTGCACGCAGGCTCTCGTTCATCCGAATCGTCACAGGGCCGATCCATGTCTGCCAGGAACCGGAGTCTATTCGATAGATTACATCGGCGTCGGCAGTTGGAGGCACGTTGGTGATCGCTACGGAGAGTGGAAAATCAGTTTTGGGATGAGTACCGCCGGCTTTGCTGAATTTTGGAGTTGGTAATTGGGGTAGCTGTGGGGGGGCGGGCGGCTGGGGAGGAGTCGGAGGTTGAGTCGATCCGCCACCAGGTGCTGTCGAGTCTGCTACATTCGGCTTCGTCTTGAATGTTGAAGGCCCCGCAGGAGCGTCCGGATTCTTGGTGGACGCATGATCCCAAATCCAGGAGGCGTTCTCGGCGTAGGAAACCGCACTGTCATCGCGTGTCTCGATCGTCACGGGCAACTCGTTCAAGTTTGGATCGAGGACGAATTCGACTCCGTCCCCTGTCTCCTTAATCTCAAAACGGAAATTTGCCGTGTCGTAGGTTGCCCGCAACTTCCAGCTGTCCGTTGTAACTGGAACTGCTACGACGCGGTTGTCGACCATTCTGCCGGAGGGTGCCCCTACGTGCCTCGCCTTGTCCGCTTTGCTGAGGCTGCTCTTCAGTTTGGCTAGCACGGAATTGGGATCTGCGATGCTGGAAAGATCACCACCGTTGGCGCGGTATATCTTGATCGCAGAGTTCAGCGTCTGGACATCGCTCGTCAACTTGTTGTGCTGCGCACTCTGATTAACATCCGATACCCCAAGAGCTGTGATCGTAGCGATCAACCCGAGAATCGCGATGGTAGCGAGCAATTCGACCATACTGATGCCCGAAGAGCGCTTTTTGGAAAATTGAGATGAGAACTTGACCTTCAAGATATCTTTAAAAAATCTGCGATTTATACTAAAATTACAATAAAAACCAGAATAAACAATGGGATAATTTCTAATGCTTATTAATATTTAAGGTTGATTTTCAATATTTGTAAAATATAATTGTTATGGAAATTATCGCTCACTCCATGAAAAACGCACTTCTCGTTCTGACTTTTACCGCCCTTGTTGGAGTTCGGGGTGTCGACGCCCAAATCGGGCGTCAAATGGCCTACTCGAATTCTCCTGACTACGAAATGGCTGCTCAGTCACTTCGATCAGCGCCGCCGCGGCAATACAGCTTCTCAAAGGCTGTTCTTAGCGACGTCATGCGGCTGATGGCTGAAGACGCGGGGATCGGTTTTTTCGGTTTGCCGGACGGCGGCGGTAGTTCGGATAGCCTTGTGACCTTTACGATCAACGCGAGTCCGTTCGTTGCGCTTGAGACTCTCGCGAAAGCCAACGGTATCTCCCTTATTCCTGATAACGGTGTGTGGTATCTTCGACCTGCAAATGATCAGGAGCTCATCGGCCGTATCTATGAGATCAACTACAATTCTCAAGAGTTGGTAACGAAGAACACTCAGACGGGCTTTTCCCAAGGGGGAGGTAGCGGCGGTGCCGGTGGTGGTGGAGCAGGTGGACTGAACCTGCAGGGTTCTCCTGATTTCTTCGTGGTAGAGCCATCCCGCATCCTTGAAGATATCCAGAACATTCTGGACATTCCGACGACAGGAGGGACTGCGACATTTGCTCCTACCGCGTCAGTTGACACCGTTTCACAGCTTTCTCTAGGTTCCATCCGGGGGCAGCCCAACATCGTGAGTCTTCCTGCGCAGACCGACAGCGGAGCCGCAACAGAGGGGCCGGGCGGGGCGAAAGTAATCTGGAACAGCGACTCGAACACCCTCTACGTTGTCGCTTCCCGACAGCAGCACCAGTGGATCGAGGCGTACATCGCTTCGGCTGACCGTCCGCAGCCGATGATCTCTGTCGAAGTGAAATTTATTGAGACCAGCCGCGATCCGGGCAGCGAACTCGGAATCAACTGGGACGGAGTGCTGGGCAGCAATGGCTTGGAAGCGACACTTAGTGATGCCACCGGTCCAATTAATCTTAATTCGATTGGCGGTTACAGCCTGCCAACAGCCGTCCTCAGTTACAGTGATCTGAATTTGAAACTTCGTGCCATCTATGAGGACAGCAAAACCCGCGCTGTTTCCTACCCGCGGATGATGACACTCGATAACCGCGAAGTCTCATTTCGCAGCGTCATCAACCAGCCGGTCCTCGGTTCCAGCGCCAGTGCCAGCCTCGGTGCGGGTGCAACTCAGACCTCGGCGATCGAGTATCTACCGATCGGAACGGTCATTAACGTTCTTCCCAAGCGAATGGCAGGGGATAAAATCCTTCTCAATGTGTCGGTGACCGTTTCCGATATCGTCGGAACTGAGATAATTAACGGCAACCCGTTCCCCATCGCCACGTCGCGGGTCTACACAGCTCCCCTCACAGTGAAAAGCGGATACACTGTCGCCATTAGCGGACTCGATGCTGCTCGCAGCACCGAGTACGAGCAGGGGCTTCCATTTCTCGGCAGACTGCCAATAATCGGATACGCTTTCAAGAACCGCAAGCGTGACCGTTCGCGTCAGCACCTCATGATGCTGATCACCCCCGTTGCACTCGACTCTGGAACCGATGGATTGACCAAGAAGCCCATCACTCGCGAGCCGTGGAAAAATGTTCCCGTCGCTAACAATTATCCGAAGGCTCCGGTTTACGAGGCTCCTCCAGTAAACCGGTATCCCGCGCAAGCGGAGCGAGTCTACCAGCCTGAGCCTATTGATGACATTCCGGAATTCAATGACCCTGTGACGGCTCGTAAAGCGAATCATACTTTCGGAAAAGCCACTGACCAGACGGCTCCTGCCGTTGCCACAATCTCTGAGCGTGTGCCGGCAGCCAGTGCCGGATCCATTGTCATAGCCGATGGCTCTACGAAAGTGCCCTCCGCACCCGAGCCGCCCAAGCCGATCGCGTCTCCACTGAATACCCCCATGATCGTCGAACCTCGCCCGGTGCCGAAAGAGGAGCCCGCCGAACTCGTGGAAGACGTTTCTGTCGTTACCGTCGAAAAGCCGGAGGTCAAAATGGAAAGCGAGACGGAGATTGAGGTGGAGGAAGCCGAGCCAGAAGAGCCCGCTGCGCCTTCCGCTGAGGTCATGAAAATCAAAAAAGGAGTTGATGGTCTGAAGACGCAGCTCGCCAAAGTCCCGGCAGGTGACAGCCGTCGTTCACCCGAGAGCCTTGCCCTTGGCAATAGCGATAGCGACGAGTAAAATAAAAATTTCCGATAGGGAAAAACAAGAAGTGGATGGCCGTTCCGGGATAAGTGTACCGGAATAGCTTTCTTGTTTTGGCATTTCGGCAGCGGGTAGCCGCGACCGAAACGTCGGCCCCGGTCGCGCCGACGTTCCCGGAGCGGTGACCGCTCTGGCGCATCGGATCGAAAATAATTATTTCACCAAAAATAATGGATCGCGCGAGGCCGCGCGAACCTACCCCGCAGCTCGCACCTCGTTCGTGATGCTCTCCGCTTCGCTAGCTCCCGCGCTTTGCGACCCTGTTGGCTCACTCTTCACCGACGTAAACGGCATAGACTTTCGGATCTCCCGATTCAGGAAGAGTAATTCGAAGAGCGAATGTCTCGTCTGCGGGGATTGTGTTGGCGAACGGCACTTCCACTCGGGTTCCTGACGCTGTGACCTTCGCGACCGTTCCGACAGGTTGGGCGAATTCGTCGATCAGTTCGACCGTGAGTGGTAACTCCTCGGAGAGGCCCTCTGCATTCACGAAAACCGAGACGGGTTCGGTTGATCGAAACGGCGCGGTCTCAACGTGAGCTTCACTGCCGGCGACTTTTCTCGACAAGAAGCCGAAGCCATCGCGCCGCAAAGTCGCGAGACCGATCTCCATCGTCTTCAGCTTTCCTCCGGTATCCCAGTGGGAATACCAGATCATGGTCTTGTCCCCCTCGTTGACGAAGGCGTGCCCCTGCAGCAACGCGATGTCATCCCACTCGCCGGGCTCTCCGCGGGCGATCACCTTGTGATCGGGAATGGGTTCGCGGAAATGAATGCCATCGTTGCAGACGACGAGACCAAGGTCGATCCGGACTCCCTGGTTCCAGTATTTGCCATCCGCCGGCTTCTCGGGAGCATCTTGCCACAAGCCGTTTAATCCAACAATGACATTGCCCCGATGCCAGAGTCCGGCACCCATGTGGCCCTGTTGACCGGTCACTGGAGTAGACGCGAGTTGGCCAACCCGAGCGAGGGCGAAGGCTTTTGAATCCGACCAGTGATCGAAATCCGAAGAGCGGTAAGTCATGGTAACGCGTCCGACATCACTGCCATCCATCCGCCACGTCCAGGGCGAGATGAGCTGGCCGGGTGCGTAGTAAAAATTGCCAAACTTGTAGAGGCCGGAAACCTCGAAACGTTCGTTGCCCGCATTCATCGGTCGATCGCCGACCACTTCCCAACTGAGACCGTCGGGACTGGTTGCAGCGATGAAGGCACCCCAGCGTCGTTCATCGGGACCAATCCCGCTGCGTCCGCCACGGACATCTTTAAACGGGGGATGGGCAATGTAGACGCACTTGAACCGGCGCTTCGGATCAGGATCGTCCGGCTCGTGCAGGATGCTGAGGAAGTCGTTCACCTTCGCCAGTGAGGGCACTTCGGATTCGATCAGACAAATGTTGTTCTTCGTGTTCCCTTTGAACTCAACGAGCCCAAGCTCGGGCTTCTCCCACGTGACTCCGTCGTCGCTCTCGGCATAGCACATGGGCCGCCACCAGCCCGGTGCCTGGCCTGCCTCCATTTCGACCTCGAACATTCCCAGATACCACATCCGGAACTTCCCGCCCATCTTCAGAACAGTCCCGTAGAGAATGGCGTGTCCCTCGTCCGGCGACCCCTCCGGTCCTCGTCGCAAAACCGGGTTACCGGGATGCTTGTCGGCGCGAACCGGTGTGACGAATACATTATTCCGCCAGGGGATTGCGTGATCGTCGAAGGAGAAAAAGACTGCCTCCTTTGTCTCAGGACCGCCATCGACAGAGATGTCAGCATGAGAGGTGCTAATCGAGGCAGAAGCGATCGCCGCTAGTAGAGTGCATGTGAAATTTCTCATCCTGGGATTGCCTGCTAAATAGTCCAATGCGCCTGGCGCAACACGGCGAGTTTCTGGTCTTTCATTTTCTCATACCAGACAGTGAGCAGGGATCCGTCGCCAAGTTCTACCGTGCTGGGATATCCGAGATCGCTTCCGACCCCGTCTCCGGAAATAATCATGGCCTCTCCCCAGGTTTTACCATTATCCGTGCTCAGCCTTGCCTGATTTCCAAACGGTGCGCGGCGGTGGCCGTAGGTCATCAGCAGGCGATCATCGCGGAGTCTGAGCAGGTGCGACGGAAGTCCAAAAGTAATGGGGTGGGGGATGGTCCAGGTTTTGCCACCGTCCGCGGATTCCGTCTGCAATGTACCGCCCGCATCGGCTTTGTTGTGATTTCGGATCTGGACAATGATCGTCCCATCCTCCGCCTCAACAGCATGCAGTTCGTGGTAGCCTTTCACGAAGTCGTCGCCTTCGCGGGCTGGGATTTCAGAAAGCCACTGCCAGGTTTTCCCATCGTCCAGTGATTCGCAAACGCCGACCTTCTTCTCCTTAGTCCATAGCTGTTTGCCGGCGTAGAGCAGTCGTCCGTCCGCCAACTGGATCGGTCCGTGGGGGCTGTTCACAATCGTCGGGATGCGTTCTGACCAGGTTCTGCCGCCATCCTCTGACCGGATCGACCACACGCCAAGTTCCGCCTTCCGTTCTTCGTCGGTGAGGCGAGCGTGACAGGCCTGCCATCGGGCGTGCATTTCGGACTGCATCTCTTCCGTGGTCCAACCTTTTTTGGCTAAAGCACCGAACATTTTTCCGTCTTTCAAGTAGGGCTCGTAGGCGAGCGATGTGAATGTCGTCGCGATCAGAGTTCCCTTTTCTGTTTCCAGGACCCCGGAGTCCCGGTCGTCGATTGCTCCATCGAGAAGGACACGTGGCCAGGTCCAGGTCTTTCCGTCGTCCCTGGACGTCATGGAGTGCACTTGTCCGAACGGGCAAATGTGACCGACCCGTCCTCCGGACCAGGTTACCCAAAGTTCACCGTTTGCCCGCCGGGCCAAGGTCGGCCATCCGCAGTAGTATTCAGGTTGTTGAGAGATGATCTTCGTTTCGATGATCGTCGCCTCGTCCGCAGCTGTGGCGAAAATCGGGGTCGATGCCGCAGCGGCAAGAGACGCAGCTCCAGCCTTTTCCAGGAATGCGCGGCGGGTTTCGGGGTGGGGGGATTTGTTTTTCATGGTGCAAGAAATCTAAGGGTTATCGTCGCTCAGGCAGTTACATCATCAATGGCGCGAAACGGCGGATAGATGGATCCCTCATTTTGGTCGGTAGGCACCTTTCAGGTTGCCGGCGCAGTGCTGTCTCAAGCTAATTGCTCACCTCGATCGAGATCATGCTGGGGTAGATCAGTCCCCAGTCCTCCCTGCGCTCGAGGCTCTCTAGCGCAGTCAGCAAGTTTGGCTTGCAGGTGTGCTCGGTGGTCGTGCCATTCGTTGTCACGATGATGGGGCGATTGAAGTCAACCATCTTTGGATGGAGCCAAAGAGAGAATGTATCCACGTTTTTTGCGGTCGCTTCAAAGCGATTGCCGCCCAGATTCTCGACCTCGATTCTGGCACCTTGAAAGGTGCTCCGGCTGCGTTTCGCCGAGTAGTTGAGCCATTCTTCCCGACTCGAAGCTGTCTTGATCATGCCTTCCTTGATCAGATGATCCACAGGGATCGGCCCCTCCGTAAATTCGTCGATGCTGACCCATCGGTCGTGGAGGGATTCTGCCTGACGAAACGGATCACCGCTCGTCTTGGGATCGATCATCTCGTAGTTGCCGCGCGGAGTCATTGCGATGACTTTTTTCGGATATGGATCGCGAACTCTGTCTGTAATAAAGTCGGGAGTGTCGCCGAAAAACTGCGCCGTCGCTTCGAACCATTCGCCGTTCATTCGATTGACATCGTTGTGCCCGCCGTCGGTCTCGACATAGACATGCTCGTAGCCCAGCTCGGTCAGAATCTCGTGAGCAAAACGGGCGTGACAGACATCGGTCATCCGATTTCTGCGATCGTCCATGCTGTTCCAGTGCGAATCGTTCTTTCCATGCCAGATGTAGACCGGAGTGTTGAGCATGGTGTCGAAGGTTCCCCACGTCCACGACCCGCCCCCGATGCCGACAGCCGCGAATCGATCCGTCCTCATCGCGTGATTGTAAGCGCCAATGCCACCCATCGAGTAGCCCCAGAGAATCACCCGATTCGGGTCAATGTTGTACCGGTGCATGAACTCGTTCACAAGATCTGACAGGTAGCGTTCTGACGCAGGGACGAACCATCGCCCCGCCATTTTGTCGGGAACCGCCCCTTCGGGAAAATTCACTCCGTGACAGGCTTCGGCAGCGACGAGGATGAAGTTGCCTGCCTCCAGTTCCTTCAGCTTTCCCTCAACCGATCGCCGGGTGACATTTTTGCCCGGCTTGTAGGTTCCGCCTCCATGCATCCAGAGAATAAGGCCCATCGGTTTGGCAGGATCGTAGTGCGATGGAACGTAGTAGGTGAAGGGGTGATCCTCGTTTCGCGCGAGGAGTTTCGGCACTGTAAAGGTGTCGCCCTTCACCTCGCGACCTTTGATCTCTGCGTGATCGGCGCTTCCTCTTGGCTGGAGTTCCTCGAAAACCTTATCGATTTCTCCGGGGTATGCCGTTAGCCCTTCCTCAAGGGGACTGCGTTCCTCCGGCTCTGCCGCCAGCCAGGCTCGTGCGGAGGTAACTGCTTTTTGAAACTCAGCGCCGGTTTGCGCTTCGATTTTGCCGGTAGTCACGGAACATAACAGAAGAAGGCC
>Ga0222633_1001458_pt1 | contig 12486 bp, 8 predicted proteins | sample AntAcemetageno48_FD_179816 | JGI IMG/M metagenome (GOLD analysis project Ga0222633, IMG submission 179816) | Saline water microbial communities from Ace Lake, Antarctica - #48 | ecosystem: Environmental > Aquatic > Non-marine Saline and Alkaline > Saline | place: Antarctica: Ace Lake | collected... | reverse complement strand
TCGACGATCAAACAGATCGCTACTGCGACTACGCCAGTACCGTTCAAAACCCAATTGCTACCACTCAAACCAAGTAGGCTAAGGTCAGGCAGCGCAATCAACACGCCGGATAATCCAATCACCAGGCAGCCTAGAGAAAACTCTAACCGACCAAATAGCGTGAGATAAGCTTGGGCGGCGCCTGCAATCAACCAGGTGCCGACAATGACCTCGAGCAGAATGGGTAGAAAAAAGTCATCTCCCTGCAATACCAAAGCCGGTGAGAGCACAAAAAAGAAGGGGATTAGATAGGTCGCAATACCGAGCCGCATTGCAGCGAACCCTGACTCAATGGCGCCAGCCCCGGCAATCGATGCGGCAGCAAAAGCACCGAGCGCCACCGGCGGTGTAATGAAAGACAGCATTCCCCAATACAATATAAATAAATGTACTGACAACGGGTTTAAGCCCCCCTCGACCAGAGCAGGCGCCAGCACAATGGCGAGAAATATATAGGCAGCAGTGACGGTCATGCCGATACCCAGCACAAAACTCGTTAATGCGCCCATTAACAGCAGCACACCAATCGATCCTCCCGCGACAAAGAGCAACTCGTTGATCAATGTTCCAGAAAGCCCGGTCACTGACAACGCGCCAACGATTAGACCCACACCACAAAGAATCACCAGAAGTTCGACCAGCAAAGTGCCCGCTGCAATCAGAAACTGCCGCAAGCGCGACAAATCAAATCTGTGCCGTTGAGAAAATTGATTAATTAGCAGCAATGCCGCAGTTGCTGCCCAGGGGGCCAATGCCTCCCGCTGTAGAACTAAGAGTAGCCAGACAAGCAGTATTAAGGCGCCTATGTAATACCAACCCTGCTTTAAGGTCACAAGCAGACTCGGTATCTCCTCATCAGGAACGCCGCCCAACTCTTCTCGAGCGGCATAGGCATCTAACTGAAGAAACAACGCCAGAAAGTACAAGCCCGCTGGAACAGAAGCGGCAACCGCTACTTCGATATATGGGATACCTAAAAAAGTAGCCATGACAAAGGCCGTCGAACCCATAACGGGAGGCAGCAATACACCACCGGTAGACGCACAAGCCTCGACACCTGCCGCCGCTTTTTTCGAGAAGCCACTCTTGATCATGGCGGGGATCGTCAGCTGGCCTGTGGTGAGCACATTGGTAATAACGCTACCACTCATACTGCCCATCAACCCACTCGAAATAATCGCGACCTTCGCCGGGCCGCCCCGCACCTTGCCGAAAATCGCAAAAGCAAAATCAATAAAGAACTGGCCGCCGCCGGTGTGTTGGAGCGCAACCCCGAATACCAGAAATCCGATCACCAGATTGGCAAAGGCGCGAAAAGGCAAACCTAATAGACTCTCGATACTCATCGCGTGGTAAGCTGCGGTTTCCCGTAGACCAATCGCCATACCAGAAATCATCTCTGGCATATGGTCCGCAACTAGAGGATAGAAAGAGAAAACCAGTACCAGGCTAAATAAGGTGAGCCCCGCAACACGACGAACCGCCTCAAGCACTAGCACCCAGAGGATTAAACTCACGGCAATCGCGTCATCGGGAGCAACAAATTCCCAACCTTCATCCAGAATGGGTTCCGCATGATTAAAGAGCCAGAAAGCCGAGAAGCTACCGAGACCTGCTAACATGACATCAAGGGGCAGAAACAGTCTGGCTCGACTAGCCATCAGTGGATAGAGCAGCAGCGCAAAAGGCAGCATAAGGCCGATCAGCGCGTAATAGAAGTGAGTCTCGAGACTGAACCATGCAGACAACAATGGATCACCCGCTAAGCGCAACTGATCAATACTCAAGAATGAAACCGCCAGCGCGACGATAATCAGGCAAACCCCTAGCCACCCGCGGGTTTCGCGAATTTTTGGAAAGCTCTCTACAGTCTCGACTTCCTCTACTCCCATATTGGATCAAAGCCTTTTTCACGCAACTTGATCGCTCTCACCTTCATCCATGTTTGCCGGAATTCTGTATCGTCCTGTATCCCAAGGGTTAACATTGCACGCCAGGCTTCCTGCAATACTGCTTGGCGCTCAAGCAATTTATCGTTATGAAGGTCCTGCTTGTCGCCCCACACGCCTTGCGACCTGAAGTGTTCTACTGCGCCTTCATGGAACGGCACCACCCAGTCAAATTGTTGGCGTTCGAGAGCCCAACCTTCCGACCCTGGATCAGTGCGACGAAAATCCTCAAAACCTAAATGAATCGCCATTGCTAGATTTTTTACCAGCGCCTTATCCTGACTCGCCAGCGTCACCAGCATGGGATAGGGGTAGGTTGCTCCTTCATGCGGCGCCGAGTCGCTGATACCTGCGCCCCGGGTGGCGATATGTTTTGTAAAGTAGGGGCCGACTTTTAGCAGTCGTTGCCAGCATTGCCGATCATCGTGGGGAATCGGTAGCCAGTGTATACCCCGGGGTGATGCTTCTAATTTACGAGTAGGGCCGGAAACTGTCGTTGCATAGGCCACGTCAATTTGACCATCAACGATGCCGTTCCACATAGCGTTATAACCAGGATATTCAACTCGAGTGACGTCCTCCCAACCAAGACCGCCACAGGCTAACTGCGCCTCTGTAGAAACATTTAGAGAGGGGGCGCCTCGAACAAACGGCACGCGCTTGCCCCTCAGATCGCTCACAGTCCGAATGCCGGACTGCTGCGTCACTGCAATCGCTTGATTGGAGAACCCCACCGACATCATCACCATTCGAATAGGCACCGGACCCCAACGTTGGCTAGCAAACTGGAATGTGCCTTCCTGTGCAAAGTAGGTAGCAACACCGTTAGCGGAAAACTGCACTCGGTTAACCATCAGTGGTAGCAGGCGGGATACGTCGTTCTTTCCAGGTATGACCCGAAGGGTTACCCGGTGTCGATCTTTGAGCATCTTAGAAATGCCAACAGCCTGATTGTATCCCGTGGTTCCGAGGTTATAAGCGCTCCACGCCATTGCCTTTGGCAATATGATCTGCGCTTCTAAGTTAACCGCTTCTAAATCTACAGCCTTGGCTTCAGCAGGATAGGACTCGGCAGCAGCCAAGCTTGAAGATAAAGAGACTAAAGAAGCAAAAACCAGAACGACAATGAGTAGCTGCCTCATTCAGATGCTGCCAATGTCATTCGATTTCGAGCCGGCGATTTGCTCTTATAAAGAGCCCCGTCTGCTAGACCAATAGCCACTTCAATGTGCTCGTCATAGCCCTTCAGCAGAGCAACCCCAATACTGACGGTAATCACAACTTCTCCTTCTACAAATGGAATGGGCTTGCCAAAGAAAGCCAAACGCTATCTTTCAGAGGTTTGCATGATGCCAGCTTTATCCCCAGCGATCAGAGAAATAAACTCCTCTCCCAGCCAACGTACCGTAAATGCGCGTGTCGACGCCACCACCATCACCTGAACAGAATGGGCACTATTAGTAGCGTTGCTAATCAAGCTAAGCGGTTAAGGTTACCTTCAAGAAAGCCTATGCTGTCATAGCCTGAAAACGCTCGCTTCTATGGTAGGGTAACGCCGCCTTTACCACGTTCATCAGAGGTTCTGTGTATTACGGCTGGAAAATCGTCATTACCCTTTTTATCACCCTGACCTTTTGTTCCGGTCTGGGGTTTTACAATCATGCAGTAACCCTGCAAGCGCTCGTCAGCGAGAAGGGACTCTCAGTTGAAATTGCTTCTTCCGCTGTTTCTCTATTTTTTCTTTCGAGTGGTGTCGTAGGCCTCTGGATTGCCTCTTTGTTGGATCGATATGACGTTCGCTTTATCGTTTGCGCTGGCGCTCTGATTGCTGCTGCCGCATTGGTCTCGATTCGTTTTGTGTCCAACGAATGGCAAGTGATGGTTGCCTACAGCGTCTTCGGAGTTGGATTTGCCGCTTCGGGATTACTTTCTGCGACCACCCTGGTGACTCGCTGGTTTGCTGCCAAGAGAGCGCTTGCCCTTTCGATCGCATCAACCGGCCTATCGGTTGGGGGCATCGTGATCACACCAGCGAGCGCACTGCTGATCGCAGAAAAAGGCATCGATTATTCAGTCACAATATTTGCGCTGGCGTATCTTCTGGGCGTGATCCCCCTCTCATTGTTCTACTTAAAATCACGGCCCGCCGATATCGGTTTACAGATTGATGGCGCTAAGTTGGAGGGTGAAGCCCTGCCTGTGACTGGCACACTGCTCAAAGATGCGATTCGCAGTCGGTATTTTTGGGGTCTCTCATTGGCTTATGTGTTTCTGATGATGGCTCAGGTCGGTGCGCTTGCCCACCAATACGGCCTCGTCGCAGAACACTTAACGGGTCGGACAGCCGCATTCGCATTAGGTGTGATTCCTATTGCCAGCATTATTGGTCGTCTAGTGGGCGGCTTCTTGCTAGATAAGCTTGCTGCACCAAACTTTGCACTGACCATGATGATGTTGCAGTCGGTTGCACTTTTTGGCTTAAGTCAGGTGACATCCACATGGGCATTTATATTAGGGCTGGGGCTATTTGGCATTTCGGTCGGCAATCTGCTGATGTTGCAGCCGCTTTTGATCGCATCTACCTTCGGTCAACAGCACTACGGACGTATTTATGGATTGTCGAATATGCTGACAACCTTCGGAATTGCCGCGGGACCGCTGTTACTGGGCATTATTTATGCGCAGACTGGGCGCTACAGCTTTGCATATCTATCGGCGAGCGCCGCGGGAGTGCTGGGGTATGTCATCTATAAATATGCGCTAGGCGCAAGCAAAAATGAGCCTACCCAGTAGCTCTGCGACCACCACCTCGGCGGTCAAGCCGGCGCCAATCATTTGCTCGACGAACCATACTTTGTCTTCGTTGCTGATTCACTTTTCTTGCCTTCCACAAAGCGGAGTCGGAATTTGGCAATTTATCGGCACTAAATGTTATGGGAATGTGAGCTCGAATGCGAAACAGCTGTTAACAGCCTGAGTAAGCTATGCCAAAATTGCGCTCCTTGGCCAACAAAGACATTGATAATGACCGATAAACGAAACGATCTATCTCCTGAAGAACATCGCGTGATCGTCGAAAAAGGTACCGAAAGACCGTTTGTCGGCAAATACGATGATTTTTTCGAAGCCGGTTGTTACGTCTGCCGGCAGTGTGAAGCCCCTTTGTACCGCTCCGAGGACAAGTTTCATTCCCATTGTGGCTGGCCAAGCTTTGACGATGAAATTGAAGGTTCGGTCAGAAAAGAGCGGGATGCCGATGGCATTCGCGTAGAAATCCTATGTGCAAACTGCGATGGTCACCTGGGTCACGTGTTTGAGGGAGAAGGGCTCACCGCCAAAAATTTGCGGCACTGCGTCAATTCTGTATCAATGATGTTCATGCCACCTTCAAGCTAGCGCAGCAGAGAAGTATTCGGACATATCCCAGTCCGGCCAACGGGCCTGGCTCAGTTTGAGGGTGCGCTCCGTCCAATAGGGATTGCCAGGCAATGGAATCCCAAAACAGGCGAGTTGTGTAGGTGACGCATTGGCAAAAATAATCGACCAGGGCCGGTCAGCTCGGTGTTGCCAAACCTGATAGCCGATCATGTCATTTCCAGCCGCTTTATATCCCACGGTCATGGTGTATCGGTGGCCGTTAGGCTCAGTCAAATTTGTTCCGCGGTGAAACGTATCGATACTGTGGGCGACCAGGGTTCCAGCCGGACCGGCCGCAGAGCGTTGTACACTCAAGAGTGTCTGTTGCTGAGCTTCGGTGGCACTCACTGCACCTTGCCGAAGAAGCGCATCAGCCTCCGGCTTGGTCACATAGTGCAGCGCACCGTGCGCGTCAGTAACATCCGTTAGATATAGAATAAAATCGACCGATCGAAGGCGTTGATCTTCAGAAGGAATTGTTAGCGTGTGATTGCCATAGTCACAATGAAAGGTCTGGTCATAGTCTGCTTCACCAGTAAACTTTGCCCAGGTATGACTCTGATACAAATGCACGGCTTCAACACCCAGCAACTGCTTTGCAAATTCAATCAGCTTCGGGTGTAAAGACAGCATATTGAGTTCGGCAGAACCATCGTAAGGTAACTCATCGATGTTCTTAAACTGCTCCGAGCGGAATTCGCCGATGCTGCCCTCGTCTTTACGACTTAAGACTTCTTGCCGTGAAGCTCCAGGAAGTCCATAGATTCGCTGGTATTCCTTTCTGACCGGAAGAAACTCTTCAGGAGAGAGAAAATCCTCAATAATGGTAAAGCCTTGCTCCTGCCAATCCTCAATGTGTTGCTTTGTGATGCTGCTCATAGAAACCTCTTAAGCCAGCCTAGCATCATGCCATAAAGCGCAATCGAACCGCATTGCCAACCACCGAAATAGAAGACGCAGCCATGGCGATCCCAGCAAACGCCGGGTCTAGTAGCTGACCGGTCCAGGGGTAAAGCGCACCCGCAGCAATCGGAATCAGTACGATGTTGTAACCAAAGGCTGCGAACAGATTTTGTTTGATATTAGTCATGACCCGGCGAGACAAAAGTATCGCGTTCGGAATACCGGACAGATTTCCGGACAGAAGCGCAATGTCAGCACTTTCTATTGCAACATCGACCCCATCTGCCATTGCGAAACCCACGTCTGCACAACTTAACGCCAGAGAATCATTAATCCCATCACCAACCATTGCCACTCGATGCCCTTCACTCTGCAATCGGGTAATAAACGCTGCCTTATCCTCTGGTAGCATCTCAGCATGACTTTCGTCCAACCTCAATTCTCTGGCTGCGCTCGCAACAACGGAGCTGCGATCCCCCGATAACATGATGGTTCGAATACCCAGCCTCCTAACATCGTCAATCATGTTTTTCGCTTCGCCTCGCAGCTCATCTTTAAGTACCATCACACCCAAAACTTGCTGATTTCTGACGACACAAACCACCGTGCCTGCAAGGCCATAAGGTAACTTCATTTCGCTACAACCTTCTTTTCGCGCGAGTTCTAGACTCCCAATCAAACAGTTGGCGCCATCTATCACGCCTCGCACGCCACCACCGAGTAGAGTTTCAAAATTCTCTACTTGCAGCGGCGTTTCGGATTCAAGGTAACGACCAATCGCCATCGCAAGAGGATGCCTGGACAACACGCCCAGGCTCTTTGCGATCGCACTCAATTGGTTAAGCTTCGCACCTTCATTGAGCAGCACCTCTATCACTACTGGCTTGCCCATTGTTAGGGTGCCGGTTTTATCCAGCACCAGTGTATCAATACCATTTGCTCGTTGGAGGGCATCACTATTCTTGATCAAAATACCCTTGCTAGCACCTCGCCCGATCCCAACAGTGATCGACATCGGAATCGCAAGCCCCATCGCACAAGGGCAAGCAATAATGAGCACACTCATAAAAACCGTTAGCCCATGAGACATACCTGGCACCAGCCACAACCAAAATAGCAGAGCCAACACTGCCAACACTATGACAAAGGGGACAAATACGGCAGCGATCCGATCCGTTAATTCAGCAATGGCTGGCTTACTATTTTGAGCTTCTTTGACTGCTTCTACCATTCGCGCCAAAACCGTGTTCTGCCCGACTTGCGAGGCTCGAAGTGTGATTACACCGTCCATGCTTATAGTGCCCCCGGTGACATCATCACCGATGCTCTTCTCTACGGGCATCGATTCTCCCGTTAACATAGCCTGATCAAAGGTTCCCTGACCTTTTTCGATAACACCATCAACTGGTGCAATTTCACCGGAGCGAACCAGCAGCCGATCGCCAACCAGCACCACACTGATTGGAACAATTTCCTCACCGGCTGCCGTCAAACGGCATGCCGTTGCCGGCGCAAGATCTATTAGCTTTTGTAAGGCGAGCGATGTTTTGCCGCGAGCAAATTCTTCTAATGCTTTACCTAGGCCAACAAAACCAATAACAAAAAGTGCTGACTCAAAAAATAGATGCCGCGACTCGACAGGAAACAATTCGGGCCTCACCACCACGAGCATTGAGTATAACCACGCTGTGCCAGTGCCCAGGGCGATCAGCGTGTCCATGGTGGTTTGTTTGTATCTCAGGGCTGTTGCGGCGCCACGATAGTACCGGCTTCCGGAAAACATCATGATACCCAGTACGATAAGCCCTATGACCAAGCCTGAAGTTTGATTCTCTGGTAGCAACCCTAGGTGCATATCGATCATCAGAATCGCGCCGACAACCAACGCTATGCCTGACCTGATCAGTCCGGCACTAAATCGCCCCTTAATTTCCGCATCTCGATTGGCCGCACTCTGGTTCTGGCGCAAGCTCGCCCCATAACCAGCGGAAGTAACCGCCTCGGTGATACTTTCCAAAGTGCCCCACGTCGCCACAAACGCCGATCCATCAGCGTAGTTTACCGAGGCGGATTCGACCCCAGGCGCATGCTGTAAAGCCTGCTCAACACTACGAACACAACTTGCGCAGCTCATACCATTTATATCGAGTAGGTATTGGGAAGACGCGCTAAAAGCAGGAATAACGGTCGCTTGCTCGGCAACCGGGGCTTTTGCTAGCTCTGGTTCTGCTTCTTGTTCTGGCTCCAATGCGGGCGGCACCAGTTGATAGCCCGCTGCTACAATCGCCTCACCCAGCGCTTCAGAGCTAAAGTCGCCCTCAAGCTCCAACCGATTTTCATTATGCGACGCGCTCGCTTGCAGCACCCCAGCAACGCTCATCGCGGAGGTCTGCACTTTGGCTTCGCAGCGCGGGCAAGTCATGCCGTACACATCAATAGATTTAATCATTTGGAGAAGTCTAAAGGTTGGAGTTAGCCGAGGGTAAAGCGTTACTTTTGAGTTTGATCGCCGAGCATGGCCGAGCCAATTTTTTGCTGAAACGCTTTAACAGCAACACGAATGGCTTGGATGTCGAGCATAAGGAAGGCGCGATCTTCCACCAATAGTTCGCCCCCAACGAGCACAGTCACGACATCCTGGCTGTCTGCCACATAAACCAGGTGCGATTCCACATCATAGAGTGGCAGCATATGAGGTGCGGACAAGTCCATTTGAATGAGGTCAGCTCGCTTGCCTGTTTCGATTGAGCCGATTTCATCAGAGAGCCCAATAGCGGCCGCACCATCTATGGTGGCCATCCGAAGCACCTGACGCGCTGGTAGCAGGGTTGGATCGGCGTGAGTGATTTTTTGTAACAGTGTCGCTAGCCTCATCTCATCCCACATATCCAAATCATTGTTGGACGCTGCTCCATCTGTGCCCAGACCAACCTTCACACCAGCGGCACGTAGCTCTCCGATTGGCGCAACACCGGCCGTGACTTTCATATTAGAAGTAGGGTTATGGATAGCGCCGATTCGATGGGTTGCCAGCAACGCAATCTCCTTCTCGCTGGGCCAAATGACATGGGCGCCAATTATTCGCAGATCAGGCGCAAAGAAGCCGATACTGTCGAGTAGCGAAATGGTCGAAAGCTTATAGTGCTTGATTGCAAAATCCATTTCAGATTTTGATTCCGCAATATGCATAGTGATGGGCGAGTCCGAAGCCAGTGCGGCATCCCGAACCTGAAGCAACATGGCAGGCGGGGTTGTGTAGATTGCATGGGGCCCCAAGGCAGGAATGACCCTGTCGTTGCGACCCTTCCAACGACTAATAAACTCATTGGCATTCTTTAAGCCCAGCACCGGGGTTTTGGCATCGGGGCTTTGCTGGCCAATGACCGTTGCCGCAACGATGCCTCTGATGCCGCAATTCTCTATGGACTCAGCGACAGTGTTCGGAAAATAGTACATGTCCACAACGGTAGTTGTGCCACCCGCTAACATTTCCCAACAAGCTAGATCTGTACCGGTCCGAACAAAGGCTTCGTCAACAAAACTGACTTCAGCAGGGAAAATGAAATCGTTAAGCCAGGTCATCAGTTCTAGATCGTCGGCCAAGCCACGCAGTAACGTCATTGCCATATGACTGTGGCCATTAACCAGCCCCGGCATCAAAATACGATCCTGGCCACTGACAATTTTGCCTGCCGTAAATCGCTCGAGAATTGCCACCCGGCTATCCACCGCGACAATTTCGCCCGCTCGGATTGCAACCGCGCCATCGCGGATGATCGCATTCTCCGCATCCATAGTGACGACGTAATCGCCTTCAATAATCAAATCGACAGTTTGAGCTGTCGCAATACTCACGCAGGATGACAACACTGGAAGCACACAGATAAGACAGACAAGACAAACGGGAGTAATTTTCATAAAAGCTTCGTTCTGGGGTTTTCGAATCATACGGCTTTAATGAACCCGGCTCCAGATCCTATAACGATCGGCGGCAAGGGACGGTTGATGCCAAAAGCTTCCCCTAGGTGATGCTGTAAGTAGCAGCCACGCGCCCAATCTCCCAGACTGATGGGTTGGCTTGCCTGCCTGGCCAGGACCCCTAGCAGCCTTGGATCAGCCAGCCACTGCCATATTTCTCGCTTCAACCAACAGCTGCAGGGTCTCAGGCTCATGGCTCAAAACCGACAATAACAACCCAGGCAATATTTCCATTAATCGCTCCAAAATACCAACGAGCGCTAACCACAGCAGTTTTTTTGAGGATCAAAAACAAAGAAACCCCGCCGAGGCGAGGTTTCAGATGAGGATGATGGCCAAAACAGTAACTTAATTCACCCGAAGGTGAGGCAGCTTCCTGCCTGGTCCATCCTACCGACTTAACTGAGTGCTCTCGCACCCCGCAAGGCCGGGTTGAGCCATCGGGCCAAGACTCGAGGTCTCGGCTCGCTGGACTCTGACGCTCGTCCTACTTGCTTTGGCTTACTCGCATTAGGGCCGAAACCCTTTTGCTAGCGCGCCGAACTCGCAGTTCGATCGCCTAGCTGTTTCCCCACCCGAGGGTGCTTCCGCAGCCGTTTGCTTCAAGCTATTATTTAAAGACGTTCTGCATTCGTCTCCACCAGTCAGGTCGATCGCCTCGACTAATGATCAGACTTCGGTCACGCATGCCCTTTCGGGTGGCGCTGCTTCCGAGGAAGCGATCGAAGCCCTTAAGCCGCCTTTGCCTGGCGACCCCGACCCGGCACAGGTCGTTTGGATCAAAGCTTAGTTATTGCTATCCCCGAGGGGTTGGCAGATCTCCTTGCTTTGCCGTTGAAAGTAATTTATCACAGGCAAGATCATACGCCAGTGAAAGCTTTGCAACCGGCGGGGGATAAGTTGGGGATAACTGGGGGATAAGAGTTGAGTAACTCAAAGGCTGCGGTGGATAGTTTGTATAAGTACTATCTCACTTTCATATCTCTATGTTTTTGCTAATTTTTACTGATCTTGAGCTGAATTCACTATGTGTCAGCGACATTAGATAAAAGCGGTTGAGCGCATTTTTACTTTTCTCCGCCTCATCAGAGGTCTCCGTGGAGCGCACCACTATAGAATTGTTATTTAATATCAGTTCGCAATCAATTTCTTGACGCCTAATTAAAAATTATCTGAACGCTTATTGGCGACCTAGAAACTCGATAATCTCCGGCGAGGCCTTTTCATCTTGAATCATGAACGGATGCCCGCCTTCATACCAACGCAGTTCAGAGTTCGCGATCTTAGACGCCATTGCATGTTGGTTTTCTGGCGGCGCTATGCCGTCGTACTTGCCTGCGCAGATCAATGTTTCATGGGAGATATCGCCTAGCTGCGCCACCACGTCGTGGCCCGCTCTCGCAAGTAATTGCCGTCGGGCGCCTTCTTGAAATGTCGGTGTTTGATGATCTGCAATGGCATGATCAAGAGTGTACTGAAACATTTTCTCCATCTGCTCGGCGTTCTCTGCTTGCCAGGCCTCGTCTCTACGAGTGTCATTCACCCCCATTAGACTGGTCATCCGCTGCTTTGGAGAAATGTCGGCAGGGAGGTCATGGAAGGGATAGCTCGGCATACTGCCACCGGGAGATGTACAACACAGCACAAGCTTGTTGATTCGTGCTGGGTGACGCAGAGCAAGATGCAACGCCACCATGCCGCCAAAAGAAACGCCAATTATATGAGCTTGCGCCCAGCCCTGCGCTTCCATTAGAGCCGCTGCATCATCGGCGTAATCCGCCATGGTGTAGTCGAGTTGGGGCTTGTCGCTCTGACCAAGGCCTCGCTGATCATAAGCCGTTACATGAAACGATTTTGGCAGCGGGCCATTCAAAACATTAGGCTTTGCTCGAAGGTCAGCACCCGTGCCGCCAATAAACAAAACAGGATCGCCCTCACCCTTATCTTCAAAATAGATAGAAAGCCCATTACATTCCGCCGTCGGCATTAACCTTCTCCCTTGGTTGGCCAGATCAATGCGCCATTAAACCAGATTTCTGCCACAGTGCAGCCGAGACGAAGTGAGTTGCCGAGCATGACTTCCTCAGCGCACTGTAGTGTATCGAGAGTGATATTTTCTTCCGCCGCACTGAGCGCCACCACCTCATTAGCTCGCCAGATACCACCGAGCAATCCGGCTGATAGCGGAGGGGTTAGCCAG